>Ga0209212_1003991_pt1 | contig 18737 bp, 16 predicted proteins | sample RifGroC2_FD_183996 | JGI IMG/M metagenome (GOLD analysis project Ga0209212, IMG submission 183996) | Groundwater microbial communities from Rifle, Colorado, USA - Groundwater C2 (SPAdes) (version 2) | ecosystem: Environmental > Aquatic > Deep subsurface > Groundwater | place: Rifle, Colorado...
TGCGCTCTCCGGCGTGGCGGTATTAAACGGACTTGTTATGATCTCATTTATCAACAAACTGCGGACAGAAGGTAATTACCTGAATACAGCTATCCTTCAGGGTTCCATTACACGTCTGCGCCCGGTACTTATGACTGCACTTGTTGCATCACTGGGGTTTCTTCCGATGGCACTTGCTACTGGAACCGGAGCGGAAGTGCAGCGTCCCCTTGCCACGGTGGTAATCGGCGGAATCCTCTCATCAACCGCTCTCACATTACTTGTGCTCCCCGTCCTTTATCGTATCTTTCATCGTGCAGATGAGATTGCCCGTTAATGGCGTCATTCCAGTCAGGGCATAATGAACGATGTAAAAATAAATAATCAGAATTCAAAAGGACAACTCATAATTTAAAGAGGCGCATTCAACAGCAAACTATTATGATTTGTAACTGTAACCATTAAATATGTTGATGACCCGACAGAAGTCTTGTAGATTGGGTTAAGCAAAGCGAACCCATCATTACAGTTTTTTTTGCCTTGTAACTAAAGGACGTGTAATTTACTGACTTTGCGGAAATGATAGCCGTAAACTGCAAGTGTAACGGACATTGGTAATAATTCCCGACGATGAAAGTACGTCCATAATAAGAGTTTCCAAAATTGGACGCGTTCGTTGCCAAGGATACCAAGGTAGCAGATGGCGCGAAGTAATGCCGGTATATGATTGAATTTAAATTGAACCTTAATCTTTGGCGCTTTATATTCCCGAAAGAAGGTCTTTATTCGCTGATAATAGTTTTCGGGGGAATAAATGTGTCTCAATATATTTTTATATCCTTCCCTGAACGTATCAACGTCCATCTTTGGGATAATGTTTGTTGTACCGTCTACATTGTCCCCAGACATCTGTCCAAGCAAACGTCCTTCCTGTTTGAGACGTTCGTAGAGCTTTGTCCCAGCCGGCGCCTGAAGCATGCCAATCATCGCTGACACAATCCCGCTTTTCTGTATAAAATCAATTTGTCGCTGAAAGATGGATGGCGTATCATTGTCGAAGCCTACGATAAAGCCTGCTTGTACTTGCAGTCCGGCTCGTTGAATACGCCGCACGTCTTCGAGCAGGTTACGGTTTTTGTTCTGTTTTTTGTTACATTCTGCCAGGCTATCCGTATCCGGCGTCTCGATCCCTACGAAAACCGAATTAAAGCCTGCTTCGGACATCATTCGCATCAGGGATTCATCATCGGCCAGGTTGATGGAGGCTTCAGTGTTAAACGGTATTGGCACATGTTCTCCTTGCCATTTGATTAAAGCAGGCAGCAATTCGTTCTTGAGGCTTTTTTTGTTCCCGATGAGATTATCATCTACGAAGAATACGGGTCCACGCCACCCCATGCTATAGAAACTGTCCAACTCGGCAACAATTTGTTCAGCAGTTTTGTTACGTGTACGTCGTCCAAATAATGACGTTACGTTGCAGAACTCGCAGTGGTATGGACAACCCCGGGAGTACTGTATGCTCATCGAGGCGTATTGCCTCATATCGGCTAACTCCCAAAGAGGCGCTGGCGTTTTTTGAATGTCAGCAAATTGAGATGAGGTGTATACACGTCTGGCGCAATTATTATGCAGGTCTTCTAAAAAGGATGGCAGGGTTATTTCTGCCTCATTGAGTACGAAATGAGCGACAGTCTCAAATTGTTCATACTCGCTCGTGAATAGAGGCCCTCCGGCAACCACTTTGACCCCAGCTTCCTTGCAACGCTTAATGATATGCTGAGCCGAAGTTCTTTGTACAACCATGCTGCTGATAAACGCATAATCCGCCCATGCCAGATCTTCATCCGTAAGCTTTCTTACATTGAGGTCTACCAAGCGCTTTACCCACTCCGTTGGCAGCATTGCGGCAACTGTCAGTAGTCCTAGCGGTGGAAAGGCGGCCTTTTTGCGTGCGAACTTAAGGGCATGTTTAAAACTCCAAAATGTATCTGGGAACTCCGGGTATATCAATAGTATATTCATTGTATTTTGTTAATATTCTCACTCAACTATGAACAGTAAAAAAAATCTTTTCCTGCTTAATTCATCAAAGTTTGTAACCGACAATCGGAAAATGCTGAAATATATATATACTACACAGTTAACTATTCTTTTCCTTGATAGAAAGGCTTATTCTTATAACATAAACAAACGTGATGTCAAATGTAAAAGATGAAAAGGTATTGGTTCCGCAGGACGACTGTAGTGGAAAGGTAGATGGCAATGCCGTTAATCCAGCGATATTTTTGTTTTATTGCGAGTAAATACACAAACAAAGACATAATATTATTGGTAGTAGCCAACTCCTGTTGGCGTCCATACGTATTTGTATGTTATTGATAGACTTTGTCGTTGGTGTGTTCCTTCAAAACGATTGCTGGTCGCCGTCGGGTGACGGCACGGCACTACCTACTAATTAGACTCTTCCTTAGTTGCGTCTGCTGTGTCGGGTAGTTCTTTTGTGATGTAATCGCAATCAGGGTACTTGCTACACCCGAAGAATATGCCACCCCTCTTTGAGCGGCGTTGTATCAAATCTCCGCCACAATCTTCTTTTGGGCATTTTATTCCTGTTGGCAGAGATTTGATGTTTCTGCATTTTGGATAGGCGGAGCAGCCCATAAATCTGCCTTTCTTGCTGGACCGAATGACCATGAGGCTGCCGCATTTTTCACACTTTTCGTTAGTGGGTTCAACTTTAGTTGCTTCACCAGAGAGCGGTTTTGTATTTTTGCAGTTTGGGTATGCGGAACACGCAAGAAATTTTCCGTGTCTGCCGGTCTTGACTACCATAGCGCTGCCGCATTTTTCACATTTTTGATCGGTGGCTTCCGGGGGAACGGGTTCACCCTTTCCATCCAATGGAAGCGTGCTTTTACATTTGGGAAATGCTGAACATCCCAGAAACTTTCCATGCTTTCCCCAACGCACAACCATAGGTTGGCCACAGATGGTGCATACCTGTTTGCTCTCTTCCGTTGTCCCCTTTACGCTCTTCATTTCTCCCGTTGCCCTTTCTAAATCAGTCTTAAAAGGTTCATAAAATTCCTTAAGTACGTTAAGCCAATCAATTTTTTCGTCCTCAATCTTGTCAAGTTCATCCTCCATATGCGAGGTAAATTTTGCATCCATTATTTTGGGAAAATGTTCAATGAGTTTTTCTGTAACAAGTGTTCCGAGCTCTGTTGCGTAAAAAGCACGTTTTTCATGCTTAACATAGCCTCGGTCTTGTATCGTGGAGATGATATTAGCGTATGTGCTTGGCCTTCCTATTCCCATTTTTTCTAAAGTTTTAACGAGAGATGCCTCGGAAAAACGTGGGGGTGGTTGTGTAAAGTGCTGAGTAGGCACTAATTCTATTAATTTGAGTATTTGGTCTTTTTCTATTGGCGGAAGGATTTGTTCGTCCTTTTCCATTTCATGGCCAGAAATGACGGTGTGTCCGTCGAAAAGTAATTCCCTGCCTCTGGCCTTAAACAGGTACTGCTTTGGAGGAGCAATATTGATCTGAGATATAGGTAGTTCGGTAGCATCTATTGCATATTGTGTAACAATTTCAACATCTGTCACGGCGTAGAGCGCCGGTTTCATCTGGCTGGCAACAAATCGGTTCCATATTAATTCATAAAGTTTAAGCTGGTCTTTTGTTAAGAAATCTTTCAAGGATTCAGGCGTATGCTCAACGTTTGTTGGGCGGACTGCCTCATGTGCGCCTTGTGTTCCTTTTTTATTAGATGCATGCACATTGGGTTTTTCTGGCAGATAATTTTGTCCATATTTACCTGAAATGAGATTACGGCAAGATGCCAGCGCCTGTTCTGAAATATGAAAAGAATCGGTTCTCATGTAAGTAATAAGACCCACAGAACCTTCCGTGCCGATGTCAACTCCCTCGTAAAGCTGCTGGGCAATAAGCATTGTTTTTTTTGCGCTGAACTGCAAACGTGTGGACCCCTGCTGCTGTAAGAGACTGGTTGTAAAGGGAGGGGGTGCATTATTACGCTTGGTTTGCTTTTTTACGCCTACAACTACATATTCTGCCTTTTGAAGTTCAAATACGATGTCTTTGGTTTGTTGTTCATTTTTTATTTCAACATTTTCGTTGTCTGCCTTTTGTAGAATGGCTTTAAAAGTTTTAATATCGTCTGGTTTGCCTTTATCCTTGGATATTGTTTTTAATTCAGCCGTAATCTTCCAGTATTCTTGTGATTTAAAATCCTTTATTTCCTTTTCTCGCTCTACAATTAGGCGAACTGCTACGGATTGGACGCGTCCGGCGCTGAGTCCCTTTGTGATCTTCTTCCACAGTAGTGGACTTATCTGGTATCCTACAAGACGATCGAGTATCCTCCGTGCCTGCTGGGCGTTAACCTTTGCCATATTGATTGGACCCGGATGGTTAAACGCATCAAGAATAGCATCTTTTGTGATTTCATTAAAAGTAACGCGTTTTGCCTTTTCATCTGGTATTTCAAGAGCCTGACATAAATGCCATGCGATTGCCTCTCCCTCGCGGTCAAGATCGGATGCCAGGTAAACTGTATCTACTTTCTTTGAATCTGCCAGTAATTCTGAAACCAGTTTTTTTCGGCTGGGAATTATTTTATATTCAGGAGTAAAATTATTTTCTATATCAACAGATAATTTCTTTTCAGGCAGGTCTCTTACGTGTCCCATTGATGAGCGAACAATGAAAGATGAACCGAGATATTTGCCGATAGTCTTTGCCTTGGCAGGGGACTCTACAATTACCAGGCTTTTCTTAGTTTTAGCCATTAACACGGCCTCCAACCTCATAGGTAACCACACCTTTTATCAGGTGTGCAGGGCAGGTGATTGATGCTGGTGTAATTCTTTGGCTACCAATAATGCGGGTTAAACTTCGAGATAAAGTAGAAAATTTAAGCAGAGGTTATAAGTAGTGTCAAGACATTTTTTTTATACTGATGTTCTGTTAACCTAATTTTTCTTTTAAATAAATGTTAAAAAACCATTTGATAATTATAAATGTTGTGGCTACAATATCGCTTTTATTGTAATTTCTCAGTGTCAGTATTGTCAATTTTTGTTTATGAGGAAGATAAGAAAATATGGGTTCGAGTTCTTGGTTTAGAAGGCATCAAAAGACTGTTTATATCGTTATGATTTTTGCAATGTTTGTGTGGGGGATTAGTTTTTCCGCTATGGAATTGATCCCTAAAAAGCCTATAGGAAAGATGTTTGGCAGGAAGATTACAGAAAACGAGTTTGCGGACATGCTAGGGCGGTGGCAGAGATTATTCTTTTCTCAGGCAAAAGAATCTATTGTTTCTTTGGTTTGGAAGCAACTCATGTATGTAGAAGAAGCCAAGAGGGTGGGAATTGTGGTGACAACCCAGGAGGTTGAAGAGGGTCTCCAAAGGCTGGCTTTTCAGATATTTGGCGGAAACGTAAATGTAGACAGGGCGAGGCTTATACAATTTCTTTGCACCAATTTCAGGCTTAACCAGGAGCAAATTGACCGTACTTTAAGGGAGGCATTGCTTATCGAAAAACTGGAATCTATGGTACGAATGTCCACAAAGATGACAACAGATGAAATTTGGCATAGATATTCATGGGAAAATGAAAAGGTAAAATTTAAAGCGCTTACTTTAAAGGCAAAAGATTTCCTTGATTCGGTTAATGTGACTGAAGATGAAGTTCGCGCCTATTATGAAAAGTACATGAATGATGAATGCGATGCTGGATCAGGAAACCCAGGATATAAGCTTCCTGAGAGGGTCAAAATAGAATGTATAGTTGCGAAATTTGATGATGTTGAAAAGCAGGTATCGGTTACAAATGAGGAAATGAAAAAATATTATGAGGATAATAAGGAATCACAATTTAAAATTACGACTGTAGCATCTAAGCCTGAAAATGCAAAGGATGATAAAGCTGCAGATAAAGGCGCACCGACTGCGGATAAGAAGGCTTCAACAAAAGAAGAGAAAAAAACCGTTGATGAAAACAAGGACCATGGGAAAAAGTCATCTCCTTCATATAAATCTTTTGAAGAAGTGAAGGGTGAAATTCAGAAAACCATCGCCAGGCAAAAGGCTTTAGAGAAGTCTACAGAGATAATGAACAAGTTAGACGAAGAAATATACGAGACTATTGACAAGGCAGGACGTCCGAGCTTTAAGGATCTGGCAAATAAGTATAAATTGACTTATGATATTCCTAAAGGGAAAAAGTCTGCGAATGAATTTCTTACGGAAAATGACTTGTTGGAAGTATTTCCAGGTTCTGATCAAATCGTTCAGATTGCGTTTGACAGAGATAAATACGAGCCATCCGTACCACTTGATTTTGTTGAAGGTAAAGTTGTTTTTCAGGTGATTGATAAAAAATCATCCGCAGCGCCGCCATTGGAAGAGATTCGAAACCAGGTGATTAACGACCTTAAGCTGGAAAAAGGACTGCTTAAAGCAAAGGAAATTGCTGAAAAAAATGTAGGTAAAACAACCGGTGCTTCTTTTAACGATGTCGCAAAATCAATTAAGGTGGAACTTGGCGGAAAGGATAGTCCGATTTGTGAAACTGATTATATTACCCGTCCTACAAAGCTCTTTAATAAAGATTCAAGATATATTGAAGCGCTCAAAGAGGATCGTCCCAATGTAGCAAAGAAAGCATTTGAGTTGAAACCAGGCCAGCCAGGTGTTGCAATTGAGACATCGGGAGAAAAGGCATGTTATGTTATAAGCCTGGTTGACAGGAAGCCCGCAGATAAAACTGCTTTTGAAAAGGAAAAAGAGAACGTAACCAAACAATACTTGTATGAAAAACAAGAAGCAGTTCTGACAGAATGGCAGATTAATATTAGCCGAGGCGCGGAAGTATACACAAAATTTCAGTGAAAAAAATATAAAACTCGCTACGGAAAAATTACTGAAAATGACTGACAATAAACAGGTAGAGGCGTGCATTGGAAACAATTTATGGCGTAAAGGAATTAACCAAAAAGATCAACTACCCTGTAGCCACTATTGGAATGTTTGATGGTGTGCACAGAGGTCATCAAAAGATTATAGAAACTATAAGGCATTATGCACTAGAAAAAAAAGGTGAATCGTTAATAATTACCTTCGACCGTCACCCTAAAAATATTATCGAAAACAGGCCCCCTTCGTTTATTACCTCCATGGAACATAGATTAGTATTGTTAGAGCGTCTGGGAGTAGATCACGCCGTTGTGCTCAATTTCGACCAGAAACTTGCACAAACGACCGCTGAAGATTTTATACATGAGATATTAGTTTCCTGGTTGGGAGTAAAGTGCATCGTACTGGGATTTAATTGTCGTTTCGGAAAGAATCGAGAAGGGGATTTGGCGCTAGTTCGTAAACTGGCTGATAAATATGGCTTTGATGTATATGGCTGTCCGCCACTGATATATCGAAGCCAGGTGATTAGCAGCACAGCAATTCGACAGGCAATTTTGGATGGAAAACTGGAAAAAGCCGAAGGGATGCTCGGCAGACCTGTTTCAATACTGGGGACTGTAGTTATGAGGTCGGGCAGGGGGAGGGTGCTTGGATTTCCTACGGCTAATCTGGCGCTGCATCACGAAGTCAGACCGCCCCGTGGTGTTTATGGAACAAGGGTTCCTTGGGCTGGGAAGAACTATCTGGCTTTGACCAATATAGGCTTAAGGCCAACATTTGCAAGGGAAGCACTTTCCAGCGAAGACGAAACGCTAGAGATTGAAGTTCATATTCTTGATTTCCAGGAGTCTATATATGGAAAAAACCTTGAAGTACAGTTTCTCTTTAAGATACGAGACGAAATACCATTTAAAACAGTTGAGGAACTCAAGGCGCAGATTGAGAAAGACAAAGAAATCCTGCTGAAAAAGGCACTAGCTGCTCAACATATTGAAGAGTAAACATCGACAATAATTTAGATTTACGATTTAAGAATTAAGATTTTAGATTTTTGGTTAGGAGAATCCTAAATCTGGAATCGTAATTCTTAAATTTGTTATATCTTTTCATACACCCACACCTTCCCACCATTTGCTATTGCATCTGCCCTCTTTACAAGCCGTTTTTTGTGGAGGTTCAATAGCCTTGTACCGCTCGTATTCGCCTCAAGCTTCATGCTTTCAGAGAGTTCTTTGGCTGTTATTCTCCCTTTCTTCAGAATCAGATTCAACGTCTCCTTTAGGTAGTTATTCAGGCTTCCCAGAAGTATTTTTTTCCCACCCTGCATTTCTGCCATAACGGCAAGGTCTTTCCTCTCAAGGGCGACTTCTATATTTTCCTTCTGGTTTTCATTGAGTCCAGTCAAAGTGATATATTTATCGCCGTATTCTCCACTGAGAAGTCTTGATACGAGTTTCGCAACGATCTCATCTGCACACGAATAGTCAATAATCCCAATCTTTGAAAAATCAAGGGCTATGACCACACCATCGCCTTCTCCTGTAATATCCCTCTCAACACGTTCCCTGATTACCTGCCCGGAAGGCCTTGTAACAAGGTCATTCGAGCCGTTTTTCAGTTCTTCTTTGAGGAGTTTGTAAAGGTTATATAATTGCATCTTATGTCTTTTTTAGTCTTTGTAAAATTGCATTCCAGATGTCCAGAAGATCCAACTTTTTTGCCCAATACTCAATATAAGCCATGTCAATTTTATCACCCGATATTTTTAGCAGACTCGTTATATCACGAAATAGTTTTAAAATTCCTGATATGTGTTCTTCTCCAATATCTGCCACGACATCAATATCATTCGTAAATCTCGGTTCGCCATAAAATATTGATGCTATAGAGCCTGTGATAAAATATAGGATTCCCAGAGACTCAAAAGGCCTTCACCATATATTTAAGCAGGTCATACGGCTCCATGAGATAACCTCCTTGCCACCTCTTTTTGAATTACCGCATCACACCAGTCTGGATGCTCTGTTTTCAGGTAATTTATCAGGTACTTCCTTGCAGATGACCACATACCAAATGCGATGGCAAGTCTCTGCTGAGGGGTCTTTTCCCTGAATATCCTTGCCATCCTGTCGTCTATTACTTCGATATTTCCTTCATTAATTTGCATGCAGATACCCATCGTTTGCCCTTCGGTTCATCAATAGTCGAATTGTTACACGTTTCGGATTTCTATATTCGAATTTCAAATTTACTAAAAACACAAATCTCTATTTCCCATTCAATATCATTTAATGTGAGTTAGTATGCTGTGATGTTCTAATAGAAATCTATCCTTTTATACCTCTCTTCCGTCCATTTCCATATTGAAACATCGTATTTATCTGAACCGTTAATTTCTTCAGGTTCATAGCCATAATCACGGGCTATTTCCCCAAAAGCCCTTTTCGCTTCTTTTGGTGAATCAAAATAGTTGACCTCGCTTGTCATGTCTCTGTCTACCACCACAACCAGATATTTTGCTATACATGGTTGAGGCAATTTATAGATAATCCATTTTGGATTACTCGTACTAATTTTGTTAGTAACCTTTTTTGTTCTTTTCTTTTTCATGCTTTTTATTCACCTATTAGGAGTACCTCTTCTATCTCATTTGTGCTTAAGACATACTTATAGTCTTTTCGTTTTATCTCATGTATGGATCGTTTATACCGTCTGAGTATATCTGCAAGTTCATCTATAGAAGGAATTCCATCGGAGCGATATGAAATAACAAGGATGCTGTCTTGAAACTTTTCAAATAGCTTATCAAAGGCTGAATATATTTTATTTTTATCGATCCATACTGATGATTTAGACTTCAATTTTCTATTCTTAGTCTTATAATCAATCATGGTCGGCCAGTTCTCATAATTAACAAGACCCTCAAGAAAATGATAAAACCCTAAATAATCTACACCAACCCCTTTCTTTGAAATATAAGGTGTGTCTATGTATATAAGGTCAAAATTCTCTTGCAAATCAAAAACATCAAGGTTTAATGCTCTGTTTTTCTGCCTATTAGAAAAAACTGCATTATTAGCTTCTTCGACAAATTTTCTATAATGAACATCGAACGGAGTATCCCATGTCGTCTTATTACCGAAATCTCTCTTTACTTCTGCAAATCTTAAATAGAGATTTTTCCTATGAAATAAATTAAAAGGTCTTTTGATAATACAGGACTGAAACAATGCAAAATATGCTAAAGCCTGTTTATATTTGTCATCCATTGATCTTATGTTTGTCACAACCATATCAATCCAATTATTTTCGTCATCCGTGTAATAGATGTCTTTAAAGGTGTCTGGTACAAAAGTGGGATAGGTTGTTTCTTTGTGTTTTGTGAGAAGGAAATCTATATCTTCGTTTGAAATAATAACATTATCGTTTTCTATTAACGCAACACCTATATAGTAGTTAAATTTCAAAATATCATTATAAGTAGCTTGCTTACCTTTTTCCTTGAGCATATACGCAACGCTTCCAGTTCCACCAAAAGCATCAAGTGCTGTTTGAAATTTAAGGTCTTTTATCGCTTCCCATATCCAATCAACAATTTTAAGCTTGCTACCCTGAAATCGTGTTGAAGGAAACTCGGGGTCTTCCTCAAATAAAATTAGCTGTTTTTTAGAAGGTAATGCCATATGTGGATCCTTTATTTACCGAGTTTTTTATATTGCACATATTCTTTAAGGTTTCTGTAAGGAGCTCCTTTAAGTTCTATAGCTTTTGCCATATCTTTGGTAAGGTAAAACATCCAGTAATCATCGAAGATTTCTTCCCCGCGTTCTGCAAATGGGCCATTGCCATTTATGAGTTCATCTATTTTTAGCACAGAACCGATATTTTTTGTATTTCCACTTCCGGGTCTATCAATTGCGATTTTGTATTTCTCCTGAACAAAGAAAACAAAATCTTTTACTACCGAGGTTATCTTCTGAAGGTCGCTGATGTGGTAAACTTTTCTCTCGTCAAGATGTTTATCAGTTCTTGAATATATGATACCCAGAACAAAGTGCCCCACATACTCATCGTAAGGGAAAGTGATATTTTTCTTACTTTTTCTGTCTCTAAAATATCCAGTAAATGCCCCTAATGTCATTCCATTTACTTTATCAACAGGGTTTTTTAATTTTCGAATAATTCTTAAAGATTCCTTCTTTTCTTTCTCTGTCAAACTATTAAAATTCATATTCCCTTTAAAATTCTCTTCGGAATCCGCTTCTATAGTACAGAAAATTCCCGAATTCCGTTGAATGTTTAATCTGATTTTATTGTTCAATTTATTCCCTATAATTTTGATACCATCTTTTAGTAATTTTTTATTAGTGGTCTCAACCTCTGTAATTCTATATGTGCTTTTAATATCAACAGCGAATTTGTTGTTATTTTTATCAATAAAAGTAGTATCTGGATAATGATTTTGTTCTTCACACAAAACCATTTTATAATTATTTTCTTCCGCGAACTGACAGATCTTCGGAAACAAGAGAAGCTCCATAATTTTTGATACAACTTTTGTATCAACGGAGATTGTATAAATATTTTTTGCAATATCTATAAATCCTTTTACAACCCAATCTCCATCTTCAGTCGAAACTGCTGCATTAAACTTGTCAACATACTTGAGAAGTTGGTTTCTGAATGTCTCTTTAAGCCTTAGTTTTTCGCCTGAATTCACCATATTTACCCTCAATTCTATCTTTGATAAGCTGACAATAGGATGAGTCTATTTCTATCATGATGCATTTTCTACCGAGTGCTTGGGCAACAAACCCAGTCGTTCCTGAACCAGCAAAAGGGTCTAATACCAAATCTCCCTCATTGCTTCCAGCAAGAAGTACATATTCCAATATTATCGGCTGTTTAGTAGCCGGATGTCTAAAAGGATTTTTTCCAGCCCAGTATTCCCATAAATTTTTCATCTGGATATTACCATTAAGCTGCTTTAATAGTCGGTAGTTAAACTTGGTTTTACCTTTACTATTTTTCTTTGCCCAAAGCATTGTTTCTGTAACAGCACGAAAACACGAACCTCTAAAATTTGGCGGGGCATTTCTCTTGTGTAGAATTATATCGTTCAGGATTTTAAATCCTAAATTCTGGAGCACAACGTTAACAACACCTATACTGTGATATGTACCAGTAATCCAGATAGTTGCTCCATCCTTAAGAATTCTTTGTGCTTCTTTAAGCCATTCGTAATGAAATTCAAACTGGTAGGAAAGTGATTTTGAGTATGCCCATTTTGCCTTTTGTGTATCAAATGTCTCGGCGTGACCATCGTTCCGTTTTATAACTAGGCCAGATTGGTTCCCAAAATAAGGTGGATCCGCAAATATAAGGTCAATACACTTATCAGGTATTTTCTTTAGCAATGAAAGAGCATCGCCATTATAAAGCTTTACTCTCTTTTGTTGATCGTAAAAGAAAGGAGATAATTTGTGTTTCTTGTCGTATGGTACGGTTTCTTCTGCACAGGTTAATTTTTCAAAGTTTTCAAAGATATTCTTCATGATGAGATATTAATTATTGCGACAAAGCCCTTTCCACTCATCTTTCAACTCTTTATAAAACTCACATGTCAATTTTTGCTCACACTCAGGACAAAAGCCATCGCAGCCGTCATCCACATAGGTAAATCCAAGTTCTGTGAATATTTTGTGGTGCTGTTCAGGGTCATTATAGTATTTTTCAAATTTCTCTACTGTTTCATTAAAATACTTTCTTAATGCCTCTTTTTCCTGAACATCTTTCATACCTGAAAATCCTCCATTATCACAGCTTTGTGAAGATATAAAATTAAACACACCCCTCACCCCTCTTGATAGAGGGGAATCTAGCGGTATTTTTGATTGTATATTTTGTTTCAAATATTTATTGTTGGAAACAATAAATATATTCAATAGAATCAATTGAATTATAATTTAAAGAAGGCATTTGTCAAATAAAAAATTTAAAATAATGAGGCTTAAATTTCAGGCAGGAGGTTGCTAATTTTGGGCACGACGAAATGGGGGATATTGAGTTTTATCATTTTGAATAACAAGGTATTCACTATTACTGGTTTTCAAAAATGAGATTCCTCACTCCGTTCGGAAAGACAAAACCAGCATTTTGAATAACAAGGGCAGGGTGACTACCTTTTATTTCCCTTCCTTATTGAAGGACTGAAATCAAGAAAGTATATTTCACCTCTTTTCGGTTGCTTCATTTTCTCTTTGTCTTAATACCAGCTTTATATTTTGCACCGGGCTTTTCGCAGATACTCAAAAAATCTTCCGCAAGGCGTTTGTCTTCTTCTGCAATTATTTTATAAATATTTCCTGCATGTTCGATAACCTGCTGTCTTTTGTAATCGTTGATCATTTTTGTGATCGCTTCTCTAATCACCGCACTTCTATTCTTTTTTAATCCTTGCGATAACTTATCTATTTCCTCAAGAAGTTCTATTGGAATGCTTATTCCAAGTTTTGTAACTGGCATTTAATACCTCCTAATAATGCTATTATGAATTGATAGGAATACCAAATAGAATACCAAATAGAATACTCCATTTCAACTTTTCATTTATCGCATACTATCGAGTCCTAACCAGAACGAGTCGGAAGAGTGCCAAAAGTTGGGCAGTGTTAAAATCTGCCCCAAAACCTTGTACAAAGCGGAATATGAAACTTCTTAAAAAATATTTTTGCCGAAAATCTAAATATTTATCTCTGAAGGTACTATATCAACTGCGAATTAAATTTCAGGCAGGAGGATGTTAACCTGTGAGCCGGGGAAATACGCAAGATGAAATTCTCTCTCTTTTCCCCATGCCCATTGGGGAATTATCGAGAGTTTTGCAGTCCCTGAACGGATAGAGAGTTTGCCGTTCCATTGGTTGACAAAACGCCTTACTGCAGCCAGGCCGTGGCCTCTTCCTTTTTCTGCATATCGTGACGCACCGTGAAGCAGTGCCTTTTCAATGGCTTCAAGGTCATCTTTTAATGAAAATCTCTCAGATAGTGACATCCTGAAGCCTATGCCAATATCCATAACGGCGATTTTGACAATATTTTTATTCATGCCCTGAAAATGATATTTCTGGATGCCTACAAATCCTTTAGTCTCACTGTGCTCGATGATATTCTGACATACCTCTGAAAGGGCTACGATAAAACCATTAATTGCCCTTTCATCGTAGTGGAGATGTTTTGTGAGGATTGATTGGGCGCGTTCTTTGACCTTTCCGACAATGAAATGAATATCATCTGATTTTTCTATAGGTGTTATTTCAAGCAAGACATCCGAGCTTTGATTTCGTAAATATTTTTCTGATATTTGAGGTTGGGAGGGTTTTAAGGTGAAATATCCACCGGCAAATCTGAAGAAATCCATCCTTTCGAGGTATTTAAGGACTTCTTCTGATTCCGGAAGATACAGGGTTTTTTGGATGCCCTTTGATTTAAGAAGCTCTCCAATCTCAAGGAGACCAATCATGCCGTAAGGGTCTATAAAGGTTACACCATGAAGGTTAATTTCCGGTGCTTCTCTAAAGATGTGCAGCGCCTGTTCAAAGGTGTCTTCGGTTATTTGTGTCATCAGTTGAGATGAACAAAGAATATCAGGGAATTTATAGATTTTATTATCTGTGACTATCTGCGGAAATCTGTGTACTAGCTCATTAAACTCATAATTCTTTATAGAGTTACGTCTTGTTACTTTTTCTCATCGGGTTTGGTTAACACACCTTCAGACCAGTTGATGATTACTCCAATGTCAACAGGTTCGCCGCCGATGGTCATCTTGTGTTGCCGTCCTTCAAGTAATTTCTTTTCTTCACCTTCTAATAGCAAAGTGGCTTCGCCTTTTATAGATGTTACGATTGTTTGAAATTCCCCAGCCCTGATATTTAACGTACCTTTAGTTGTACGTATTCGTCCATTTGGTGTTTCAACTTCAAATGGTATCTCTGATTCTTTCACGGAAATAAGGACCTGTCCGGTCTTAAGCTTGATCTTCCACGCATCATGAAAATGCACCTCGGTATTTGCGTCTATTCCCACATCAACCCCTTTTTTTGTTGATATGGCAGTTTTCCCTTCGCTGCCAGTCTTCAGGGTAATTCCGTTCCGAAAATTGATACGGTTTGATACCTGCTTCCATTCCTTACCTCCAGGGTACAAAACTTGAATATTTCCCTGGGCATTCAACAGGCCAATTTCCCCGCCCTTATGCGTCAGATAAAAGAATACCGCTACCAATATAATCGCCCCGCCCCCGACTATAGCGCCTAAAAATATGAATCCCTTCTTGGTAGGCCTTGAAATAAGTATTCCTAATTCGTAAAGGACAAGCATGGGGATGGCAGTCATGGTTTGGGTAAATGGGTCAGGTGGAGTGACTATAGCAGCAATGATAAATATTACTAAAATAGCATACTTTCTCCATGATATAAATTTATCGGGCGTGATGAATCTAATTTTTGTAAGGAGAAGCATGACAAGAGGCAATTGGAATACCAATCCCAACGCCACGGTCAACATGAAAACGAACGAAACATACTCCTTCATGGTGATAATAGGCTGGATACCTGGGCCAAGGATGCCAATCAGGAATTGAAGACCGAAAGGGATTAATAAAAAATACCCAAAGAGCCCTCCAACCACAAATGCACCATAAGAAATGGGAAGAAACAAAAGCACATACCTTTGTTCTTTTTTATACAGTCCCACACTCACAAATTGCCATATTTGGTAAATGATAATGGGATATGCCAAAAAGACTGACGTGATAGCGCACAATTTCATGTAGGCATAGAAACCTTCCTGATAGCTCAACACCTGCAACTCTGTTGATAGTCCAGCCTTTATCATGGCGAATTTATGCGGATTTTTTGCTATATCCAGTATCTGTACCTTAAAAAACCAGCATACTACAAAGCAAAAAACAATGGCGATAAGTGAATAAACAACCCTGCGCCGTAACTCTTCCAGATGTGTGCCTATCGACATCCTTATGTTTTCAAGTTCATTTTCAGTATTTATTTCTTCTGCTTTTGTCTTTTCCACACCAGTACCTCGATGGGTTTATACCTCTTTAATAATTATCTTTGCTCTTGAAAAATGTAACAAATATCGCAAATTTATATTACAGACATACTTTTGAAATTACAAGAAACAATTCAAGTACCTCTATTCAGGGGATTTTAATTAAATAGAAAAGCCTTGAAAGATTTATGGGTATATGCTACTATTTTGCATTAAGTTTTGATTTTATAATTTAAGCAGATTAATTTGTGATTTAGTGTTATCCGCAGACCCAGTGAGGGCTATTTTATGGGTAATGAATTACAAGGAAACTTAGTTGGTACAGGAAAGACTTTCGGGATTGTTGTCAGCCGATTTAATAATTTTATAACAAAACGTTTACTGGATGGTGCAATAGATGGACTTGTCAGGCACAGTGTAAAAGAAGAAGATATTGATATTTTTTGGGTGCCGGGCTCCCTTGAGATACCGCTTACAGCCTTTAAGCTTGCACAGAGTGGAAAATACGATGCGGTAATTTGTCTGGGTGCTGTTATTCGTGGGGAAACAGCACATTTTGATCATGTTGCGAGTGAATCCGCCAAGGGTATTGCACAAGTTGGATTATCCACGGGTGTTCCAACCATTAATGGCGTGATTACAACAGAGAACCTGGAACAGGCTATAGACCGTGCTGGCGCAAAGACGGGAAATAAAGGGACAGAGGCTGCACTATCTGCTATTGAGATGGTAAATCTATTTGATCAAATACAAGCTGGTGTAAAAACATTCAAAAAGCGTTAACCTGATAATTGTATTTCAACAATTTTCCCGCATAATTTTTCCAGAACGATGCCAGAACTAATATTATTTCGTTGATTTATTATTTTAATTGCTCTTATTAAAACCAAACATTCCATGCGTAACAGAACGATTGCCCGTGAGCTTGCCATTCAAGCCCTTTACCAAATTGACCTACGCGGTGACGAAATTATTGATGAAATTGATACCTTTTGTAAAAACAGCGCTGAAAAGCAGGATATTTACACGTTTGCCATATCTCTTGTCAATGGTTGTCGTACACACATTAAAGAAATTGATGAAAAGATATCGGCCGTTACAGAGCATTGGGAATTGCATCGCATGGCTATTATTGACAAAAATATTTTGCGTTTAGGTGTCTACGAATTATTGTATAGAGATGATATTCCCCCAAAGGTTTCAATAAACGAGGCCATAGATCTTGCCAAAAAATTCAGCACAAAAAATTCAGGAACGTTTGTAAATGGGATTTTAGATAAAATTTATACTCAGTTTGGAAATGGGAAATTGAAGGATAACAAATATACTTCAATTCTACAGGAAGAGTCGGAAATTGATTATGGGAATTCAGACCTGCACATACACACGGATTATTCCGATGGTACGTTAACGCCAGAAGCAGTTGTTGATGAAGCCATTCGGCTCGGCATTTCAACAATTTCTATTACTGATCATGATACTGTTGCCGGAGTAATGAAGGCATGTCGCTATGGATACGGTAAAAATCTCCATATAATTCCCGGCATAGAACTTTCCTCATATCTTGCCCCTTCTGAGATTCACATACTTGGGTATTTTGTTGATGTTTATAATGCATCTTTGCAGAAAGCGCTAAAACAATCCTATGAAGATAGGTTAAAGCGTATTTATGCAATGGCGGATAAATTGCGCAGTCTTAATGTTAATATTGACCCACAAGAGGTTTTTACACTGGCTGGAAGGGGGTCGCCAGGGCGTATGCATATGGCAGAAACTATATGGAAGCATGGTTATTGCAATACAATCATAGATGCATTTACAAGATACATAGGAGACAAGGCTCCTGCATATATTCCTAAAAAAACACTAAATCCCCAACAGGCTATTGAATTAATCATAGGAGCAGGGGGGGTGGCTGTTTTAGCACATCCTGGCTTAACCCAAAGAGACCACGTTATTGAAGATCTGGTGAAATACGGTTTAAAGGGAATAGAGGTGTACTACCCATCTCATACTCCACAAGCTGTCAAGAAGTATGTCGAGATGGCAAAGAAGTACAAACTGGCGATAACAGGAGGGTCTGACTTTCATGGGGAGAGAAAGATTGATACTCCTATTGCCAAAGTAACAGTGCCAGGTGACTTTGTCAGTAATCTTAGACAAAAATGTATTTGTCATAAAAATTGAATTAGGCCTTAGGCTACTTTTATTTGCGCAACTGAGACGGTTGCGCTACATAGAGCGGACTCAAGTTCGCATTACATAAACGTAGCACCGACCTTTATGGTCGGCATTGGCGTGGGATAGACCCCGCGCTACGGTCTTAACATTGAAATTCCTTGCATTTAAATTTATAGAGGATGTAGTAGTTTATGGAACAGCCGTCAAAAAAGGAAAAATCTAAGGTTTCGTCAGAAAAGCGTAAGAATAGTTTGGAACAATCTAAAGCCAATTTTTGGCATAGATTAAAAAACCTTACTTTTGAATCACCGAAGACTGTTGTTTATGAAGGTGATACAGTAAGGCTGATTCCAATCACACAAGAAACTGCCGTTGTTAAAGACGACACTAAATGTCAAGTTTCGGTTTTATCTGAGAAACAAGTCTCAATCTTGCAGGAAACTGCGGTTACTGAAGTTGAAATTGAAAGACCAGTTTTAGTACCACCTGAAAAAGTTGTCAAAAAGGAAGCCGTCGAAATTCGACCGACGGTTTCTTCTGAAAAACTAAAGAA
>Ga0209212_1003992_pt1 | contig 18735 bp, 4 predicted proteins | sample RifGroC2_FD_183996 | JGI IMG/M metagenome (GOLD analysis project Ga0209212, IMG submission 183996) | Groundwater microbial communities from Rifle, Colorado, USA - Groundwater C2 (SPAdes) (version 2) | ecosystem: Environmental > Aquatic > Deep subsurface > Groundwater | place: Rifle, Colorado...
GTCCTTGGCAATCCTGTGCCGTATTCAGGGCCGTTCACTTTACCCGAGGGCGTCAGGACGCTTTATTATTCCGGCTCGGACCAGGCCGGCAACCTGTCAGCGCCCTCCTCCGGGCTGGTGTACGTCGATGGTACGCCGCCGTCGGTGGATTTGTTCGTTGGTAGTGAAAAGTATATAGGTGGAGCCACTAAAGATATTATTGAGGGAAGCCTGATAACTCTTTCCCCTGTTGATCCGGAAGTAAATGGCGTCGCCAGCGGCCTGGGAGAAATTTATTATCTTGTTGATGTTTCTCCCGAGGAATGTCAGGCAGGCGGACAGGTCCCGGCCGCCTGTCAGAACCCGGCTTATTCCGGGCCATTCTCCCTGCCGGTGGGCACGCACACGGTTTATTACACAGCCATAGATAAAGTCGGGAATATGGCTGCTAAAAAGTATGTACGCCTAAAAATGAACGCGAAAAAAACCGCAGTGCAAGAATCCGCCGCGCGAGCTGCCGAATTCTTTAAGCGGGTTTTCGAAAGCCTGAAGAATACGCAAAGTGAATTCGTGAGTGCTAAAGGGAAAAACGGGGTGCTGACGCCGGAATGTCATCAACGGGCGACAAGTAAAGAGGTAAATATAAATAAGCCTTGAATGTCCCGGATATTTCAGGTATAACCTAACCGGGAACTTAACTTGGGTTACATTCTAACAGCAGGCGGCAATATGACACGAAGAACCGGTTTCGAAATCCATATGCCCGTGAAAATATTGATAAATAATCATGAAGCCAACTACGTCCCATATGCCGTTAGATCGTCCGCCCGTGCCCCGGGGGGGGTTGTTGGGGCAACGCACCACACGGAGGAAACAATGAGGTTACATCTTGCAGGCATAATATTTGCAGTCATATTCCTTTCAACTTTTTCCATCCGGAATATTTTCGCTCTGGATAATGCCAGCGTCGAGAAAAAAATTGCAGCAAAAGATACATCAGTGGCAGTCGAAACCGAGAAGTATGTCCCAGAAGTGATCATTCACGCTGAATGGGGAGCAAAGCTTGGCGAATTTGGCCTTGGGGAACCGCTTGGGGAATGGATGGACTCTTATCAAACCCCGACAGATTTTGCAGTCGATGTTAATGGAAATATCTTTGTTATGGACCCGGCAAATAACCGAGTGCAAAAATTTAATTCAGATGGAAAAGTATTGGAGGCATATCCATTAAATATATTTGTTCCAGCAACTCCGGCTGATTATCAGGTTTCAATCAAAACATGGAATACCAGTAAGCCGCCGCAAGAGTTTGCGAAAATTCAAACGAATGGCTTAGTTTATATCGGCGGGAAATTATATGTGCATCAGCAAACGATGTCTGACGTGAAAATCAATCAATATGTGGATCAGATTTTGGTTTTAGCCTCATCGGGTTTTGTCGCGGCATCAGCGAAAGAAACTGAAATATATAAAGAGGCCGGGGTTGGAGACAAAGTTGACGAAAATGGGGATCGTTCTCGAAAAAGTCCAGATGGGAAGTGGGAGAAGTATAAGAAGAATGAGACCGCCTTTGACATCGCGGACAATAGCGGGAATCGGTATGCCGAAAAAAATGGAATCTGGCGAAAGTTAAATAAAAATGGAAACAAGATTTTTGAATTTAAAACGATTAAACGGGTCGGGTCAGGAAAAACGGGTTGGGTCTCCAAATCGAAATTGCATTTTTCCCGCAATGGCAAGACCTTTTATGAAATGAAAGTGTTTTCTTCCGACGGAATGGTCCCATTTCAGGACAATGGTGGTGGAATTGAGATTGTAAAATGGGTGAAGAAATAATATGGGCAGATTCTCCGCCATTTTCCTTGCAAGCGTAATTCTTTTACCGCTACATGGGCATGCAAAGACACGCCAGGCCGTCATTTCTGACGCAAGGAACCATGAAATTATCACCTCATGGACTCCATCAATGGATACATATGTTTTTGACGCGGATAATGATATTGCCTTCATTAGTGCCTATTCTACCGGGACCACATATACAGAATGGCCATATGTTTATGGCGGAAGGGAAACTTCCGCTGTAACGGCAAGCCGAATTAATTCCGGAACTAGCCCCGGCGGATTATCGGTGTCAGATTATAACACCAAACAGATTTACGACTGGTTGACGAGCCACAACATAAGTGTCCAGCCAACGGATCATCTTGCTGGTGTGGACTGCAATGGCTTTGTTTTACAAATGCTTGGGATTATGTCTCCAGATATGTTGAACAATGTGAACGCTTATGGCTTTTCAAAATACACCGCCCCCATCGAAAGCGCAAATTTAAAACTGGGAGACTTGTTGATAACCCAAGGGCATGTTAGGATGGTGACGCAGCTTTCCCCGCTACAAGTCACCGAAGCGTATGGCAGTGATATTGGAAGAGTTATAACCAGAAATGCTCAGGTTGGATCATATTTGCCATATTCCCCATTCCCTGTTTTTGAGTGGCTTACTCCATCTATGGGTACTATAGTAAACGAGCCAAACCCAGAAATCAGTTTTGAAATAATTAGCGGCTCTGTCATCGATGACGTAGATATCATCGTGCAACTAAACGGCAGAACCATCTCGCCTTTGATAACTTCTACGGAAATGGATGGCGGCCCCATCTACTATCACATCTCATACACCATAACAGACGCTGACTCTATTTCAGACGGGAAACAGACTGTCAAAGTTTGGGCAAAGAACTCTTATAACCTTGAAGACGAAATTGAAGTGAACTTCTATATCGGCAGCCGGCCGTTCGTGCGGAAGATCGTCGTTGGCGGTGACAATGGCTATGTGAAGGAATGGGTAAAGGATGGGGGCAGCTATACCCGTACCGTGGTTTCGATGCCCGTGTTCGGTAGGGAGATTCCTGTCATGGTGACTTTTTCGGAGCCTGTGCAGAATCCGGTGCTTACGATCGACGGTGGATTCGGCGGCGTGACATTGACGCCTGACTCTTCGCATACGACCTTTACCGGCACCATCAGCCCGGACTTTATCAATATCCCCTTTATGCAGGAGGGGTTGCGGAGAATGACGATAGCTGCTACTGATATGCAGGGGAATAGTTTGCTGGCATTGAGTCCCGCGGATACATCTATCGACATCGCCGCGCAGCTTTCGCCCGGCGCGGACGGGGTTATGGGGGGCACGCCCGGCCCCGATACTTCTTCAGTATTCCTGCTGGATAATTTCCGGCCTTTCGTGCAAATGGAGCGCATCGACGGCGGCGGAGCAAAATATTACAAGCAATGGACTTCCAACGGGGCCAGCCTGGCCTGTCCCGGCCCGGCGGTGGATAAGCCCATCGGCAAAGGCGATTATACTATAGGTTTCAGGTTCAGCGAGCCGGTGGTCAATCCCCGGCTGGTCATCGACAATTACGGCAGCCTGCCGCTCACGCATGAGACCGGGGACCAGGTGAATTTCACCGCCTCCCTTAAGTTGGCCAAGGGCACCCTAATCGAGGATGGCCGGCGCACGCTGATAATATATAACGCCCTTGATGCGGCCGGGAACTCGCTGCTCATGCTGGATCCCGATAAACACAGCGTCAACTTCGCCTCCGAATTGACCCGAAATTCCGCGCTGGGCGTAATGCGGGGCGTTACGGCGGATTATTCGACTAATTTCACCGTGGACCTGACGCCGCCGGGGATCATGCTGCCCGACCAGGGCTATATTAAAGATATACAGACCAAGACGGTTTTGCTTGCCGCGGGAAAACAGCAGGTGAAGCTCGACGATGATTTTTATAAACATTTCTGCCAGAATGATACCGGTGTCTGCAATGAGATTTCCGGATTGACAAGTTTCAGGGTATTCACCACCCCCGGCGGCGCCGGTTTCGGCACGCCGGAGAATTACGATCCGCCGTTAATAAAAAAGGAGGCGGCCCCTGTTCTGCCCGCCGGGGAGTATGTCCTGGAAGCCATGGACGCCGTGGGCAACAAAACCAGCATACCTGTAAAAGTAGCGGACCTCGGCCTGGAGGTCTCTACTGCCGGCTCGCATATCGATATCTCCCGCGAGACGAACTCGTTCACGGGTACGATACGTATTAAAGCGCACTCCAGCGCCGGGCTGAAGCAGGTGAAGCTGTTCGACCGGTTCCTTACTTCGGTGGACGCGGAACCTCTTTTTGGCGCGTCTCAGTTCGAGGGTGACCTCGCCGTGCAGGGGAGCCTGGACGATTATTACTTCAAAACTAACCATTTTGCCGCTGGCTTCACCGACCAGGACGGGCGCATAGTCTGGCAGCCGCTCAATCTTATCTTCTCGGACGCGAAGAGTTTCGCTCATAGTTTCGGTGATTTGCAGACGGAAAACTACACTACGCCGGTACTGGATCTGACCCAGGGTACGCCCGTGATGATGCTGGACGGCATTGTGTCCGTATATGCCCCGACCAAGGAAGAGCGGACCACTCTGCCGCGCTGGCAGATCGAGGGCGGGAACGGATTTTACTCTTACACTACGGGGAATCCGGAAGGCTGGCGGGCGGCTTCCGTCCCGGTGGATAGAACCAGGCGAGAAAACATAGGAAGAATAACGACGGTAATGCGCACCTGGAATAATCCCGATAGAAGCGACATGCTTCCGCCATACCCTGTCGTCGCGGACCGGGAGTTGTTCCTGGTTGACAAGGATGCCTATGTGCCGCAGCCCGGCGAGGTTCTGACCTGCGGCAACCAGCTTGGTTACGAGCCGTTACTTGACTATCCGGAGCCACACCGTATAGACGCGTTCGGCAATCCTGTCGGGTTCTGCTATGTGGAGCATGGGGCAACTAACCAGGCTATATCTGTTAAACGCTTTGCGGAAACCGAGATAACAGTAGCGCCGGCCGCCCCAACCTCGGTTTTAGGCTGCCACACTATAGAAGAAGCCCCCCCGGGGGAACCTCCCTCTGGGCGTTGTAGCAGCATATATTATTTTGTCCCGGCCTATGCTACGGCCGGCCCCGCGATTTACGGTATCGGTGTGAATATGGAGACGGTCCATAACGCGGTCGGGGCGGCTATTCAGGCCGGTCACAATGTGATCCAGGAACTGCATGACGGGATCATGGCGAATTTCGGAGCGAATACCGTATTCACCCCCGGAATGCTGCATTTCAGCAATGCCAGCGTAGATAACTATCCGGGTTTCAAGAACTTATCAGGCAATCTCGCTATAGATCTTAAAACCGAGGCAACGTTCGACCACGCTACGCTTACAATTCCTTACAATGCGGAAGGGCTGACGCCAGCGCAGGAAAGCGCGATAAAGATTTACAAAATAACCCCAGACGGCGAATATATCGCGCTTGGAACGACCGTGGACGCGGTCAATAAAAAAGTCCAGTCGCCGGAGATGGATTCCTTTGGCCGTTTCATGGTGGCGGCGCCGCGCTATTCCGACCCCCGGACAGTGGCCAGCCAGGCTAATGCCCAGGATAAGCCGCAGCTTGAGTTCACTGCCGAAGGAATCTCCGTTGAGCAAAGCGTCTTTGACACAAACACCCCTGAAGGGGCGGTACTTCTGCCCTCTATAGCGGAGAACGGTATACTGGTAGGCAATATTTACAAGCTTGGCCCGGAGGAGTTGTCCCTGGAAACCCCGGGCGCGCTTAAAATGCATTATGACGCTTCCGCGGCTGCGGCAGCGGGAATCAAATCAGTGTCTATCTACCGCGCCAATGCCGACGGTACCGGTTTTTATAAGCTCACAAGGGCGATATCCGACCCGATTAATCATGAGGTGGCTGCTGATATCTGGCAGCCAGCGGGTCTTTATATGCTTATCGGGAACACCGCCGCTGTTGCCGCCGATCGAACACCGCCGGCGGTTACTGTTTCCTATGGCGAGCCAAAGTACACGCAGGGGGATAAAGTGTATGTTTCGACGCGGACTTTAGTTTCCATTACCGGAATAGATGCCGGGACCAATGGCGGTTTAAGCTCCGGGATGGGAACGGTGTATTACCTTGTCGACGCTTCTCCCGTCCTTGGCAATCCTGTGCCGTATTCAGGGCCGTTCACTTTACCCGAGGGCGTCAGGACGCTTTATTATTCCGGCTCGGACCAGGCCGGCAACCTGTCAGCGCCCTCCTCCGGGATAGTATATGTCGATGCTACGCCGCCGTCGGTGGATTTATTAGTGGGTAGTGAAAAGTATATAGGTGGAATCTCTAAAGATATTATAGAGGGAAGCTTTATCACCCTTTCCCCTGTTGACCCGGAGGTAAGCGGTATCGCCAGCGGCATTGGAGAAATCTATTATCTTGTTGATGTTTCACCCGAGGAATGTCAGGCAGGCGGCCAGGTCCCGGCCGCCTGCCAGAACCATATTTATTCCGGGCCGTTCTCGCTGCCCGCAGGCACCCATACTGTTTACTACACAGCCGTTGATAAAGTTGGGAATATGGCGATGGGGAAGAGTGCTTTTATTAATGTTAAACTGGCTGTGCAAATTAATTTTTATCCCGCAGTTAAATCCGTGGATTCTATATTGTGGCAGTGGGATCTTGTGCCCGGGGCCACTGGGTACCAGGTTTTCTCGTCGACTGACGGCGGCGAGGCGCTGTCCGGAGTACTGGCTGCCGGGGCCACCGTGTATCCGCAAACCGGCCTCCTGCCGAACACCATCTACAATGCGAGTCTCTTCGCATATACTCCCGAAGGGGTACGAAGAAGCGCCATAGCCGGGGCGACGACGCTCGCCAATGCCCCTATGGCCGCCGAAAGCTTCTTAAGCGGCCAGAACGCTTCCGTGGTGCTGGGGCAGGAAACCTTCTATGACAGGAGCTACGGTTCTGGGCCGGGCCAGTTCACAAACCCGGCCGGGGTGGCGATGGACGGCGCCGGCAACCTATGGGTGGCTGACAGTTATAATCACAGGGTGTTGAGATTTTCCCCGCCATTCACCAACGGTAAGAGCGCTGACCTGGTAATAGGGCAGACCAGCCTGTACTTTGGTTTCTACCCCGCGTATATGGCGGCAGACAATCTTCGATATCCTCGCTCAATCGCCTTTGACAAGAACGGGAGATTGTGGGTGGCGGAAGGCCGCAACAGGGTGTTAAGATTCACACCGCCGTTCATAACCGGTATGGGCGCGGATCTTGTTATAGGCGCCGATAATTTTACATCCTGGCCGAGCGGGCCCGCGGCCGCTAACCGGTTTTGCACAAACAATTATGCTGCTGGCCCCTACATAGGCAGTGACGCCTCCGGGAGTCTGTGGGTTTCCGACACCTTCTGCCACAGGGTGCTGCGTTTTTCCTCGCCCTTTTACGACGGGATGCCCGCGAACCTTGTTCTGGGGCAGCAGGATTTTTCCTCATCCGCCGGCACATGGCCGCCGAATGAGCGTGCTTTTTACTCTCCGGCGGGCATCGGATTTGACCTGGAGGATAACATCTGGGTGGCCGACAAGGGAAATATGCGTGTCCTGAAGTTTGATCGCCCTTATACGGATGGCAAGGCGGCGTCGCTGGTTGTGGGACAGCCGGACTTCTATAGCCAGAACACCACAGAATGGAACACGGTGACTCGTAACAAGCTGAGCTATCCGACCGGTGCCGACTTTGATGGGCAGGGTAATTTATACGTGGCGGATGTCGGTAACGATCGCGTGGTACAGTTCCTTCCGTCGTTCTCGAATGGAATGGATGCCGACGTTGTAATAGGCCAACCGAATTTCAATTCCAGAACGAGTGGGGCAGGGCCGTCAAGTCTTAGCGGAGGGATGGGGTTGTACGTCGAAGCGAGCGGATTTGTATACACGGACCCGCATGGAAGGATCTGGGTCGCGGACACAGGAAACCAAAGGGTTCTACTTTTCGAGCCCGGAGGCAATCGGTCCTTCAATGCCGTAGGGAGTTCTTCATTCACCCTCCAGTGGGATTCCGCGTTCAATCCGGGGCAGACCGTTTACCTGGCCGAGATATCGCAGACGCCCGATTTTGCTTACGGTGTGAAGGCGAGCGGCGAGATAACATCGGTGAGCCACACTTTCACAGGTCTTGAGGGAGGCGTGAGGTACTACGCCAGGGTCAGGGCAAAGAATTCGGACGGGATTTATACTGGATATCTGAGTCTGGGGTCGATTCAGTTAAAACCCCTGCCGCCGGAGAATGTGGCCGGAGTTGCAACATCGCCGACATCTATAATCTGGAACTGGACGCCCGGACCATCGGGAACATACCAGGTGTTCTCCACCACGGGGGGGATATTATCCGGCGTGCTTGCGGCCGGGACAAGCTGGTACCTCCAGGCCGGCCTGACGCCAAATACAACCTATTCTTGTTTTATCCGGGTCACGAATGAAGGCGGAGAGGCGGATTCCGCCGCGGTTTCCGCGCTTACCGGCGCTGCGACACCGGACTTTCCTCAATTTCTTACAAGCGGCCAGGCGGCGGATTATGTGCTCGGGCAGACCAATTTCGTCTCCGCGGTCTCGGGGCGCACGGCCAGCGCCGTCGGTTGGATAGCCCATACCGTTATGGATAAAAGCGGGAACCTCTGGCTGACCGACCAGAGTAATTCCAGGATATTAAAATTTGAGCCTCCGTTCAGCCCCGGGATGAATGCCAGTCTTGTTATAGGGCAGGCGGATTTCACCAGTGGCGGCCCCACCGCGCGGAACAGGCTGAACCAACCGAGGGCGGCGGCCTTTGACTCCGAGGGGAGGCTTTGGGTTTCCGATGCAGGGGCCCACCGGGTTTTAATGTTCAATCCGCCGTTTTTCAACAGCATGGACGCTGACCTTGTCATAGGTCAGGCGGATTTCACCTCCTATGAGCGCTCGTCAGAACCCTTTGGCCTTAAGCCTGCGGGGCTGGCGTTTGACAAGGAAGGCAGCCTCTGGGTGGCGGATTCCTATAACAGCCGCGTCGTGCAATTTTCACCGCCATTTTACAACGGGATGTCCGCGGCAAGCTCGGTTAGCGGCAGTCTGCGCAATCCTGAGGGGGTGGCAATTGACTCCGAAGGCAGTCTCTGGGTGGCGGATACGGGAAACAGTAGGGTCCTGGAGTTCACCCCGCCTTTTTCCGACGGAATGCCGGCTGCTGTTGTTATAGGCAGGCTTAGGTATGCCCCTATGCCAGATTCAATGGCTTCCCCCAGGGGGCTGGCCTTCGATTCCGATGGCGATCTGTATGTGGCGGATGGCTATGCGCGTGTCCTGGCCTTTAAGAGGCCATTTTCTATGTACATGAACGCCTCGGCAGTGCTGGGCCAGAAAGATCTCTACTCATTCGAGCGCGGCCTTTCGGCGGTTCTTATGACAGCCTCTCCGTATGGAGTTGCTGCCGGCGGTGATGGGCGTGTATGGGTGGCAGACAGAAACAACAAGCGCGCCCTGGGCTTCAGGCGCAGTCCCTATACCGATATCGCGCAACGCTCACTTAGTGTGAGTTGGGCTACAGGCGCTAATCCGCCCGGCACGCTCTATAGTCTGGAGCTGGCCTCTTCTACGGATTATGCCGCCGCGATTATGACTGAGTGGGCAGGAACCTCCTCTTCCACTATTTCCGGCCTTCTGCCTGGAACTACCTATTATGCGCGGGTAAGGGCGAAGAACTTCGCCGGGGTGGCCTCGGAGCCGCGCGACCTGGGGGTGTTTGAAACGCTTCCCGATCCTCTGGCATATTCCAGAAGCGGGGCGCTGATAGGCGGGAAGCCGGAAGTTTCGCTGGCATCTTTATCTCAAATGAGCGTAGCGCCTGTGGATGGCGGGACCACTGGGGCGCAGGTGGCGATCGGAGCAGCGGCCTCTCAGGGCCTTATTACGGCAAGCCCGATGTATAACATCGGTCCAGAGGGGGAGTATGACCCGCCGGCGATGATGAGCTTCTATTATTCTTCAAGCGCCGTCGCCGCTATGGGGATACCAGAATCGGAGCTGGCCGTTTACGAATACTTTGCCGGTACCGGCTGGGTGAGGCTGGACGGACAAGTTCTGGATACGTTTAACAAAAAGATCAGCGTTCCGTTAACGCGTATCGCGTCCTTATTCGGGATATTTGTCAAGGCGGAGGACTGGGCCCCGCCTGCCACCGAATTCGGCGTGATTGGCTCGTCGCACATGGCCGCCGCACATTTGTATATTGCAACCGGCACGGCGATATCGTTGAACGCCTCGGATTCGGTGGTATACGGCACCTCTTCCGGAGTGGCCTTCACAGAGTTCCGGGTGGACGCCTCTAGTTCGGCGCCTTTCATAGCCTACCTGGGGCCCATTGTCCTGTCCACTGGCACCCACAGGATGGAGTTCCGCAGCGTAGACGCTGCGGGGAATATGGAAGATGTGCGGGTTATGGACGTTATAGTTGACGGGGAGGTTCCGGTAGTGTCGTATTCTGTTGCCGGAACCTCCTTCCCCGTAGAGAACGGGCTTTATACCCCGGCTGGTTCTACCATTACGTTGGCCGCGACTGATGAGGGAGCCGGGCTAAAAACGCTGTCATACGAACTCAATGGCAGCACGTATGTTGTGACCACCGGCAGCGTGGCTATACAATTGTCCGCGGGCGGAGAATATCGCATACGTTATTTCTCTGAGGATAATGTCGGAAATACGGCGGAGCCTGATAGTATTCTGGTGCATGTAGACACCACGGCGCCAGCTAGCCTGTTTCAGTTGAATGGCAGCCCAGGGATCGCCGGATGGTACGCGGCGCCTGTCGTTGTGGGCATCTCGGCAGTTGATACGGGTTCTGGCGTTGAAAGGATACTTTACGGTCTTGACGGCTCCAGCTTCGCAGTTTATTCCGCCACTTTCCCTGTTCTGGCGGAAGGCGGACATAGCCTGGAGTTCTATTCCAAAGATAATGTGTCGAATGCCGAAAATGTACGGCAAGTCTCTTTCGGGATAGACCTTTCAACACCGATAGTCGGTTACTCGTATAATCCGGAACCTAATGGCGAGGGTTGGAATAATACCCCCGTGGATGTGGTGTTTGCCGGCACCGACGCCGTTTCGGGGATAGCGTATTGCAGGTCCTCGTTCACCGTAACTGGCGAAGGGGTGGGGATACCAGTCTCCGGCTACTGCGTGGATTATGCGGGATGGACCTCTACCGCTGCCTTCAGTCTGAATATCGATACCACTACGCCGTTTTCCAGCATAGGGCTGGAGGCGGCTGTCGGGCTCAACGGCTGGCTGGTTTCCCCGGCCATAGTCTCATTGGCCTCTACCGACAGCCTGAGCGGTCTTGGCGGCCTGTATTATTCGGTCGACGGCTCCTCATTTACGCTGTACTCTTCATCGTTCCCGGTTACCGGGGAGGGTGCGCATCTCCTGAGGTATTATGCCGAAGATAAGGCTGGCAACCTTGAGGAGGAAAAATACCGGGAGTTCAAACTCGACCTTGCCGCGCCCTCGGTAGTGGCGGTTTCTTCCCCGGCCGCCAATAGTCTTGGCTGGAACAATACCGCAGTATCGGCATTCTTCGGCGGGGCTGATCCGGTGTCGGGCCTGGCTTACTGCGAGCCTGATAAACTTCTGGTTATAGAAGGCTCCAGCCAGACTGTATCCGGCTATTGCATGGACTATGCGGGCTGGTCGTCAACGGCCTCTATTGTTGTAAATATTGATACAACGGGGCCCAGTGCAAGTTATGTTGCGCTTCCGGCGGCTAATGAAGCCGGGTGGAACAATGGCGATGTGACGCTGAGATTCTCCTGTGAGGACGCTCTTTCCGGGGTAGGTGTCTGTCCCGCCGATATCCTGCTTGCCGGGGAAGGTGTGAATATTTCCACTTCCGGCGCGGCCTATGACTATGCCGGTAACTTGAAAGATATTCTTGTGGCCGGAGTAAATATAGATAAAACCGCTCCTATCAGCACGGCGGCGGTTTCCGGAATATATAGGAATGGCTGGTATTCATCTCCTTTAACGGTGGTTCTTGCCTCTACTGATCCCGCATCCGGAATAAAAGGTGTTCTGTATTCCCTGGACGGGGCCGCCTACACCGCGTATATGCAGCCTATCGTGGTTTCTTCCGAAGGAAACCATACTCTCAACTTCTACGCAGAGGATATGGCCGGAAACAAGGAACCAGCAAATGTTATTGATTTTGCTATAGACACTACCGCGCCCATGATGGATCATCTGCTTAGTCCGCCTGCAAATGCCGGCGGCTGGAACAGTGGTCCAGTGACCGTAGTGTTCCGGGGCAGTGATACTTTATCCGGCATTGTGGAATGTTCCTCCATAACCGTGGCTGGTGAAGGCAAAAACCAGAAGGTTAGCGGCTGGTGCAGTGATCTGGCCGGAAACATGGCCTATTCCACAGCGACATTAAATATAGACCTCACACAGCCGCTTATTTCCGCCGTCCAGCTTCCTGTCCGGAACACTTACGGCTGGAACAACACCCCCGTGGAAATCAGCTTTACCGGGATTGACGCCTTATCCGGCATAGCCTATTGCGAGCCTGAGAAAACAGCGAGTATTTCGGGTGCAAGCCAGACCGTGACCGGCTACTGCATGGATTACGCCGGGTTGTCATCAACCGCAACCTACATCGTCAGTATCGACACCGCCGCGCCGCTGTTGACATTTACAAAAACACAGGCAAATCCAGACGGCTGGAACAATAGTGACGTGACTATCAGCTTCGAATGCTTAGATGACTTGTCGGGCATAGGCGGCTGCCCTGGTTCTATCATGTACTCGGCGGAGGGGCTTAATATCTCTACCTCGGTACGCGCCTGGGACCTTGCGGGGAATTACCTGGATAGCGTGGTCAGCGGCATCAATATAGATAAAAATCAGCCTGTCAGCACCGCAACTCTTTCCGGGACCTACAGGAATGGCTGGTATTCAACCGCGGTCGAAATTATCCTTAGATCGACCGATACCCTGTCCGGGGTCAAGGAAACCTATTATTCGCTGGACGGCGGTGCTTATACGGGTTATCAGCAACCATTGAGTGTTAATGGGGAGGGCCCGCACGAAGTTAAATATTACGCTGTTGATAAAGCAGGGAATATAGAAGGCGAAGGGAAGACTGGGTTCAGGATAGACACCCAGGCCCCTGTCATCAGCTACGTACTGGACCCCACAGCAAACACCGCAGACTGGAATAACAGCGCGGTCTCGGTGGTGTTTACCGGCACGGACGCCGTTTCCGGTGTTGAAAAATGCTCCTCCGGTAATCTGTCAGGTGAGGGAGCCGGGCAGAAAATAGCGGGCTGGTGCCGTGATTTCGCGGGCAATACAGGGTACTCTACAGCGACTGTAAATATAGATCTTACAAAGCCTGTAACTCTGGCGTCCCAGGTTCCTGGCTCCAATCTTAACGGCTGGAATAAAGAACCCGTAACAGTGAGATTCGCCGGTACCGACATGCTTTCAGGGACGGCTTATTGTACGCCGGAGAAATTGATATCCGCGGAGGGTGGTGGCCAGGAAGTATCCGGCTATTGCATGGATTATGCGGGGAATTCAAGCTCCACCACATTAATATTGAATATAGACCGGACCTCTCCGGTTATAACTATATCTTCGCCTGCGGCCGGGCAGATATTTATAGCGACACGCGGTGATATTTACTTTGGATTTGGTGTGCAAGATAACCTGGCCCCCGCGCCAAAAGCGTCGGCGCTGCTGAAGCAGCTAGAAGACAAGGGCAGCCCCAGGGGCGGCAGGCCCGCTGTCATAGCGGTTACTTATGGCCAGTCCATAGAGCCGCTCGATATCGACGACGGTATCTGGCGGTTGACGGTAAGCGCCACCGATTTCGCCGATAATACGAATACCCTGTCCGGCGGTACCTTTGATGTAGTTCACGACGTGCTGGCTCCTAGAACCACGCAACCGATAGCCGGAGGCGTTTCTTTGGCGGCGGGGGTTACCACCTATATTACAGGCGACACCGTATTGAAGCTGTCCAGCATGGACGACCTGGTGTCGGCTGAAGATGGGATAGGCATGGGTGTTAAAAAACAGGCTATCAAACTGAAGACTGAAGGTTCGACAGTGAAAGAGCAGGCTTTCGAGAACCCCGAGCCGAAGCAGGGAACGGTATTCACCTCGACATTCAGCGCCTCAGGCTGGGGCCTGGCCGACGGATTATATAGCCTGGCGTACCGCGCCGAGGATGTATTGGGTAATATTGAGACCGAGAAGTCTTTTGCGATAGGTCTGGACAATACCGCCCCCGCAAGCGCAGCCGAACTTGCCGGAACGCCCGGCGAGAACGGCTGGCATATTTCCGCTGTCACCGTTAAACTAGCCGCCATTGACGCCCTGTCCGGCGTAGAAGGAATATATTACCAACTGGAGTCCAACAGCCAGAAGTCAGACCTTAGAAGCTACACCGCGCCTTTCACCATAAGCGCAGAAGGCCTATATAAAGTTTACTTCTACGCCAAAGACAGATTGGGGAACCCCGAGGCCGAAAAGAGCATAGCCTTCAAGATAGACTTTACCAACCCGCTTATAAGCGCTGAAAGGACCCCGCCGGCCAATGCTTATGGCTGGAACAATACTGCTGTGACGGTGAGCTATCTCTGTACCGACGGGCTATCCGGCGTGAACTCCTGCCCGCCTGTTGCAGTCATTGTGAATGAAGGTTTTACCCAAAGCGCCTCCGGCGAAGTCCAGGATTATGCCGGCAACCGGTCAAGCGCCTCTGTAAGCGGTATAAATATAGATAAAACCGTGCCGCTATCGGCTTACAGGGTGGAGGGGATTATCTACAACGCAGTGGACGGGAAAACTTACCTAAGCCCTGCGTCGAAGCTGTCCCTGAGCGCCGCCGACCCGGTCTCAGGCGGCACGGCAAGCGGGATTGACGCTGTGGAATATCATATTGACTCCGAGCCGTTCATGATTTACCCCTCGTCCTTCGGCTTATCCGTGGGGATCCGGTCGGTCTATTACCGTTCGCGCGATAACGCCGGCAATGAAGAGTCTGCCAGCTCCGCCGTATTCCACGTGGATGGCGCAAGCCCGCTTACGTCTTTCAATATCTCGGCCCCGCCCCATATCGTAGATGGTACGCACTATGTAACATCGCAAAGCGCCATCTCGTTCGCCGCAGCGGACCCGCTCACCGATGGTGTAGCTTCAGGTGTGCTGATAACCAAGTACAGGCTGGACGGCGGCGCCTGGCAGGTTTATGCCGCAAGCATAAGTATCACCGCTGAAGGCCTGCACAAACTGGACTATTACAGTATCGATAATGTGCAGAACGCGGAAGCCTTAAGGACGCTGACTATAATAGTGGACAATACGGCCCCGCTAACGACCATAAGCGTCGGCGAGCCCAGATTCGAGGTTTTCGGGCTGAAGATAATAACCCCGGAAACCCCGGTAACGCTTGCCTCCTCTGACCCCGACGCCGCTGGGCCGGCTTCGGGCGTCAAGTCCATATATTACGAGCTGACCGATGCCGCCGGCTGGAGTTCCGGCACGCTTAACTATACCGAGCCGTTCACTACCGGCCGGCAGGGCACTTATACTGTCAGGTACTGGTCCGCCGACAATGCGGGCAATACCGGGACGCCGCAGGAAGCGAAACTGCGGGTAAGCAGCCTGCGCAGCGACGCCCTGGACGCCGTAGACGGCCTTGAAATGACCGGCTCAGCCGATATCGCGGGGACGGTGCGGTCAAATACCACAGTCTCGCTGGCCGGCAATGCCCGGATACTGGGCGATGTTTACGCTTCGACTATATCATTGTCTGGCAAAGCGCTGGTAACCGGCCAGCAGTATAGCGGCTCGGCAACGCTTATCCCTGTGCCGCTGGAGCTGGCCGATATTGTGGATATCGCGTCTAACACCAATAATAACAGCCTCATCCCCGCCAAGTACATAGTTGACGGTAAGCTGGTGGTCCCGGCCAAGGAAGCGATAACGCTTTCTACCGGTATCTACTATTTCAACGGCATCGACTTGGGCGGCGGGGCCAAGGTCAGCGTGAACGGGAAGGTGGATATACTGGTGGCCGGGGATATCTCGATAAACGGCGGCGCCTCGCTGAACGCGGCCGGGGGCTCTTCCCTACTTAACATATTCCTAAGTACGGGATCCGCGCTGACATTTACAGGCGGCGGCAGCCTGGCGGCTTATGTCTATGCCCCGTATTCACAGCTTAAGCTGGCCGGCAATGCTCTGCTGGGCGGGCATTACCTGGTAAAACGCGCCGTTATAAGCGGCGCGGGTAATATAGTGCAATCCGGCGAGACCCTGCCGCAGGCTGCCTCGGCGACAGGCGATACTGGCGGTAAAAAGAAGGCGTCGGCCCTGGCTGTCAGCGGGTCTTATAATGTTCTTGCAGGGCCCGACCCCGCTTTCAAGCTGGGCGAGGTCTACGTATTCCCGAACCCCGCCAAAGGCGGCGAGGCCCCTGTCTTCCATATCGAGACCGGCATAGCCGACAGCGTTAATATAAAAATATACACCGTAAGCGGCCGCGCCGCGCACGAGCACACGCTTACCGGAATGCCAGCCGAGCTGGACGACGGCAACGGCCTGAGCTACGCCTATGAATACACCTGGCGCGGCCATATCCCGAGCGGTGTCTACCTTTACTACATAGAGACGCAGAAAGCCGGGCAGAAACTGAAGAAGACCGGAAAATTCTCGGTGGTGAGATAGGAGGGCTTATGAAAAATAAAACTAACCCTCATGACATGCTGAACCGCATTGTTTACCTGCTTTCAAGGCCATGGGTATTGGGTGCGGCGTTGATATTTGTTTTTACGCCTTCGGTAAAGATAAGCGAAGCGCTTGAAAGCGGCGCTGAGTTCCTTCGTATAGACACGGATGCACGGGCGGGGGCTATGTCTTCTGCAGGTGCGGCTTCGGCTATGGGCATAAGCGCTATGAACTACAATCCGGCAGGCATAGCTACTATAGGTAAAGGCGAGGCGGCTTTAAGCCACAGCGCATTGTATCTGGGCACGGTGCATGACTTTGTAGGTGCTGGTTTTGCCATGCCGGGGTCCTCAGGCTGGAAAATGGGTTTAAGTTTCGCCAGGTTATCTAGCGGCAGTATGGAAGGCCGCACGGCCTCCAGGTCCAGAAGCGGCGGTTATAGCGCCTACGACCAGGCGGCTAGCCTGGCGGTTGCAAGGCAATATGGCAGGTACAGTGTAGGCGGGGCCGTAAAATACATAGAAAGTTCCATAGCCGGTGTTAAAGGCACGGGCTATGCCGTGGACATGGGCGTGAAGCGCGGCTTAAGAGGAATTCCAGTATCCGTGGGTATAGCAGTGCAGAACCTCGGCCCGGGTATAAAGTACATTTCACAGCGTGACCAGTTGCCTTTAAGCGTAAGTGCCGGTATAATGTTTATGCCGGTACAGGGCTTCATGCTTAACTTCGACGCCAGGCGTTATGTGTACGACAAGTACACAACCTACAGCCTGGGAACCGAATACGCGCTATATGGCGGGCCCGGGACAATGGCCGGACTGAGCCTGCGCGGCGGCGTAAACGGCGGCGCGGGCCAGAGCGCGGCTGGCGCTTTCAGTGCGGGCGCCGGCATCAAACTGATGAACGCGGATCTAGACTATGCCATGTCGCCTGAAGGCAGCCTGGGCAGCATTCAGCGCATAACGCTGAAGAAGAAATTTTAATTTACAACTGGGGAGACTGCTATGAAAAAGATCGAATTTACCGCGGTGGTGCCGGTGGCGGGGACGGGGACGCGGCTGCGCCCGCACACTTATACCTATCCCAAGGTGCTCCTCACGGTGGGCGACAAGCCCATCATAGGGCATATCCTCGACGAGCTTTCCGCGGCCGGCATAAAGAAGGTCTGCCTGGTCACCGGCTACCTCGGCGACAAGATAAAGGATTATGTCGCGAAAAACTATAAACATCTCGACGTCACCTGCGTCGAACAGACGGAGCAGAAGGGCCTGGGCCACGCCATCTGGCTCACCCGCCGCTGCGTGACCGGCCCGGTGCTGGTGATGCTGGGAGACACCATCCTGGACGCTGATCTCTCCAAGTTCATGACAGCCAAAGAGGACTGCATTGCGGTGAAGGAAGTTAAGGACCCGCGCCGCTTCGGCGTGGTAGAGGTCAAGGGCGGCTATATCACGGCCATGGTAGAGAAGCCGGAAAAACCGAAGACGAACCTGGCTATCGTCGGCATCTACTCTTTCCACAATTCTTCCCTGCTTTATAACAGCCTGGAGCGGCTGGTGGATTCAGGCAAGACCACGAGGGGAGAGATACAGTTCACCGACGCTATGGCCCTGATGGTAAAAGAGGGGCACAGGATAAAGCCCGTGCCCATAGAAGGCTGGTACGACTGCGGCAAGCCCGAGACCCTGCTCGAGACCAACCGCCATATCCTGGACAAGAAGAAATTTTCCCCGAAGGCCAGGAATTCGCTGATCATCCCGCCCGTCTATATCTCCCCGACGGCCAAAGTCGAGAACTCCATCGTGGGGCCTTACGCCTCGATAGGCGACGGGGCCAGGATAGACTCGGCCATTATCTCCGACTCCATAGTCAACGAGAACGCGGTAATAACGAATATCAACCTGTGCGGCTCCCTGGTGGGCCCGAGCGCCACCGTGATAGGCCGCAAAGACCAGCTTAACGTCGGGGAGAACTCCGAGATCAGGTTCGACAAGAGCGTCTGCGAATAGCTCACTCGAACTGCGGCTTCATTTCCGCCGCCGGCAGCGTGAAATAGAAAGTGGAGCCTTTGCCCAGCTCGCTGTCGGCCCAGATCTTCCCGTTATGCAGCTTCAGGAAAT
>Ga0209212_1003995_pt1 | contig 18726 bp, 14 predicted proteins | sample RifGroC2_FD_183996 | JGI IMG/M metagenome (GOLD analysis project Ga0209212, IMG submission 183996) | Groundwater microbial communities from Rifle, Colorado, USA - Groundwater C2 (SPAdes) (version 2) | ecosystem: Environmental > Aquatic > Deep subsurface > Groundwater | place: Rifle, Colorado...
CGAGTCGCTCACCGACAAGATCGAGGAGCAGGCGACGGCCTACATCGAGAAGATCGATGCCCTGGGGGGCGCGGTCGAGGCGATCTCGCGCGGCTTCCAGCAGAAGGAGATCCAGGATTCCGCCTACGCCTACCAGCGCTCCATCGAGAAGCAGGAGACCATCATCGTCGGGGTGAACAAGTTCACCGTCGAGGAGGGAGCGCCCCAGGGACTTCTGAGGGTTAAGGAAGAGGTCGAGGTGAACCAGAAGAAGGCGCTGGCCAAAATCAAGGAGAGCCGCGACCCGGCCCGGGTCGAGGCGACCCTGAGGGCGCTGGAGCAGGCCGCCAAGGGAAGCGACAACCTGATGCCCTTCATCCTGGACGCGGTGAAGAGCTACGCCACTTTGGGCGAGATCGCCAACGTGATGCGCGGCGTCTTCGGGGTGCACAGGGAGACGGTGGTGCTTTGATCCGGTAGTCCAGCAGGAGCGGCACGCCTGGCGCTTGGCGCAACGCCTGGCCGGCCAGCATGCCGCTCCCGCCTCCCCGCGGAAACCACCAGATAAAGCCAGCCTGTCAGCTTTCCCCACACAGAACTTCTCCGGGAAAACAGGTCCTTTTTCTAGATTTTACTGTACCTGTTGATGAGTGAGTGACGGGGCACCAGACTGAATTTCAACCTCCATCCCCACGGTCAGCTTACAGGAAAAAATATGTACATCTCCTGCCATTATGGCAACTGACAAAGGACAGGTAACGGCTATAGCTTCAAGCGTCACATCTCTTGGCTCGCTGGTATCACCGAAGTGGAATTGGTCATAAAAGTTTACCCCAGCAGGCGTAGCAGTTTTAGCAGCATGTGGGTGAGCAATGAGGCAACTCCTATTGCCAATCGGGAAAGCAAAAAAAATAAAAAAATGCATTTAATACTTGCAGTCATCTTTTTATGAGTTATCATTTCCACCGTTGCCGTAGGCACGGCAATTTATTAAAGGATTCTGAATGTTTACCAAAATAAACCACATCGGAGTGGCCGTCTCCTCCATCGAGGAGTCGCTCCCTTTTTACCGCGACGCACTCGGCATGACCTTTTCCGGTACCGAGGAGGTCCCAAGCCAGATGGTGAAGGTCGCCTTTCTTGCCATAGGGGAATCGAAGATCGAGCTCCTGGAGCCGACCTCTGCCGAGAGCCCGGTCGCGAAATTCCTGGAGAAAAACGGCCCCGGCGTGCACCACGTGGCCTACGGCGTGGCAGACATCGAGGCCGCCATCGCCAGTCTCATCGCCGCCGGCACCAGGATGATCGACGCCGTGCCCCGGCCGGGAGCTCACGGCGCGCGCATCGCCTTCATACACCCAAAATCGAGCGGCGGCGTGCTCACGGAGCTCTGTCAATGCGACTCTCACTGTCACTGAATGTAACGGTTGTGTCAGAATTGAACGAACCGGGTTTTTTTTATTGACTTTTGTTTGAATAATTATATAGTGGCGCCTAAATAATATAACACGGTTTGCTCATTGGGAACGGGCTGTTCAGGTTGACCTGCGTGACGCGTCGCTGTTTATCGACGAGGAGCCGGCAAGTCAAACCGAGACAGCTTCAAAGATCCGAGTTCGAGGCTCTCGTTTCCCGCACCCTGATGCTTACAGAGGTCGGGAAGGGAGCCTTTTTTGCACGGATGATACTGTCCGCACTGTAGTCTGGAAGGCAGTTCATAGTTGTTATTCAATCACGCTGAAACAACACACCCAGGAGGTAAACATGAGCTTTAAAAAGAAAATGCTGACAGTCGCAGCGGTATCCGCACTTACCGCAGCAACCGCAGTACCGGCAATGGCGCTGGAGAACGAGTTCCACGGCATGTACAAATTCATGGGCTACCAGTCCAACTTCATCAATGGCGCCGCCGGCAACCTCGCCGACGACGCACACTCGGGCTGGTTCGCCGAGCAGCGCGCACGCATCCTTTACACCGCCAAGGCCAACGACAACCTGAAGCTGGTCACCCACTTCGAGTTGGACACCCGCTTCGGCGGCATCGGCACCGGCTACAAGGGGACCACCGGCAACGACTCCGGTAACCTCGACGCCGACCAGCTCACCCTCGAGACCAAGAACGTCTATCTCGACGCCAACTGCCCGATCACCGGCACCAACGTCAAGATCGGTATCCAGCCGTGGGCCGACGCCTACAGCAGCCTGTTCCTCTTGGCCGACATGACCGGCGTCTACGCCACCAAGAAGTTCGACCCGTTCACCGCGTCGCTGGGCTGGTTCCGCTTTGACGACAACACCCTTGGCGGCACCGCCGACGTCGGCCAGCTGACCGCCGACCTCTTCGTTTTGGACGGCAAGTTCGCAGTGAACAAGGACATCAAGGTCGGCGCCTCCTACTACGGGGTGTTCAACGACACCGCCACCGCCACCCCGAACTTCGACGAACTGCACATGCTGGGCCTGAACGCCGACCTGAACTTCGGCGTTGCCAGCGTGAAGCCGTTCGCCGCCTACCAGTTCGGCGAGGACACCGTCGACAACGACATCAACGGCTACCTCTTGGGCACCACCGCCAAGATCAAGGTCGGCCCGGGCGCCATCAACGCCGCCGCCATGTACCTCTCCGGCGACGACGACGGCACCGCCAAGGACAGAGATTTCAAGACCATCGGAGGCGCCTTCACCTACTTCAACGCCGCCAACATGTGGCTGCTCGTCCGTAACGGCGGCCAGATCGGCACCTCCACCTCCGTGCTGGGCAACGACATGACCGTCGGCGGCCGCGGCTCCTGGGGCCTGTTCGCCGGCTACGAAGGGACCTCGGGCAAGCTGTTCTACAACGCAAACCTCGGCCACATGCAGACCGTCGAGGATCGCGGCACCGAGGACAACGTCCTGGGCACCGAGATCAATGCTCAGGTGGGCTACAAGGTGTACGACAACCTCGCCGTGAGCGCAGCCGCCGCCTACGCCTTCCTGGGCGACGCCCTGGGCAGCGACACTGCTACCGACCTGGTACCGGCCGGTCGCGTTAACGCGGACGACCCCTACCTGTTCAACGTGCAGGTAAGCTACGTGTTCTAAAAAGAGCTGGGGACGGCGGTTCTTGCCGCCGTCCCCAGCACTGCAAGCTTTCAGGATGAATCCAGAAAAGGCAGGAGAGGCAATTCTTCTGTCTTTTCTTGTATCGATTGTGCTCAGCAAGTGGCAGCACCTGGCTAGTACTTGCACATACCGCCCTTCCCCCTTTAGCATTCAATACCGGCAAGTACCTGCATAAGTTTTACAAGTACCTGGTTCCTCGCAATTGTTTTCTGTACCACAGTCACACCGCTTTCCGCCACCGTTGAGAGTGCCTTAAACTTTCAATATGTTTCAGATTTACGGTTGACAAGCAGAAATTCCGTGTTTTACTTCTCTCAGTCAGAGATTCAACCTAAACCACAAAAGGAGCGAACCATGAAAAAATTAGTACTTATGTTATCTGCTGCCGTCTTTATGCTCTCCTCGGTACCGGCATTCGCCGCCGAAATGACCAAGGCTGAAAAGGACGAGTGCCTCCTCGCTTCCAAGAACTGCGTGACCCAGGTCGATGACATCTACAAGAGGATGCACAAGCTGGACAAGGAGATCAAGAAAGGGAAGAAGGTCTACACCGCCGAGGAACTGAAGAAGCTGCAGGACAAGCTGAAAGAGACCAGCGACATGCTGAAGGTCATCGAGCAGGGCGGCAACTAATCTCTCTGATCTCCCCCCAGGAGATCTCCCCAGGAGGATGCAATGAAAACCGTTAAGCTTTTACTTGCAGCCGCGGCCCTCATGGTGACAACCAGTCCCGCCTTTGCCGAGGTGACCAAGGCCGAGAGGGACGAGTGCCTGTTGGCCTCGAAGAACTGCGTCAACCAGGTGGATGACATCTACAAGAGGATGCACAAGCTGGACAAGGAGATCAAGAAGGGGAAGAAGGTCTACAGCGCCGAAGAGCTCAAGAAGCTGGAAGCGAAACTGGCCGAGACCCAGGAGCTGCTCAAGGATCTGGAGAAGCCGGGCAACTGACCCTCCACGAACAACGACGTTCCCTAAAAAAGGCGACCCACGGGTCGCCTTTTTTAGTGGTTCCAAAGTGCACCCCCTCCCCTGGAGGGGGAGGGTTGGGGAGGGGGTGCCTCCCCCCTCCGGGGGGAGGGGAACGGGCGGCCTTATCCGGTTGACTAACGCACCTTCCTCTGCGATAATCCTGCATCTTTTTCCAGAAACCACATTGGAGCTTGCAATGAAAAGATTCTCTCTGGTCGCCCTCCTTCTCTTGGGCTCGCTGCTCGTCCCCCTGGCTGCCTCGGCGGCCGAAATCCGCGCCTTCGTCACCGATTTCACCGTTTCCCCCGCCGAGGCCTCCGAACTCAAGGTGACCCTGAAGAGGCTGCTCGCCTCGCGCCTTGCCGGCGAGGGGGTGAGCATCGTGGACGCCGCCTCCGAGGCGGACGTGATCGTCTCCGGGAGCTACACCCAACTGGGCAAGGTCTTCAGCCTGGACGCAGTGGCTAGGACAGCGGCCGGCAAGCAGATCACCGCCACCTTCGAGCAGGGAGAGGGGATGGACGGCCTGATCCCCGCCGTGGGTACGCTCTCCTCCAAGCTGCGCGGCGACATCGTCAAGCGCTACCAGGCGCTCCAGGCTCCGGCCAGGGAGCTCGCCTCGCCCGCTCCGACGGCGCCCGCCCCCGCGGCAATCATCCCCGCGCCCGTGGTAAAAGCCCCCGCGCCCGGCTCTACCGAGATCGAGAGGACACCCGCCACCGAGATCGTGCGCAAGGAAGCCACCCCCGGGGCAGTGAGCCAGCGCATCGACGGCTCCTTCAGCTGCATCGCGGCGCTGGGGGCGAGCGAGTACCTGCTGGGCGAGGGCAAGACACTGCGCCTGTACCGGCAGGGGACCAAGGTCACCCTGCTGGACGAGAAGAAACTCCACCCCCGTCTCAAGATAATGGGGGTGGACTCGCTCTACCCGGACCAGGAGGGGAGGACTCTGGCCTTCGTCACCATCCTGGATGGCGAGCTCCCCTCATCGAAGATCTACGTGCTGGAGAAGGACAAGCTCAAGCTGGTGCAGGAGAATCTCCCCTACCTGTTCCGCAGCATCGCGGTGAACGGCGGCGCCAAAAAGCTCTTCGTGCAGCAGATGGGTAACACCGACGACTTCTACGGCGACGTCTACGAGGCATCCTACCAGGCGGGGAAACTGCAGCTGGGCAAGGCCCTCAAGATGCCGCGCTTCGCCAACATCTTCAACTTCAACACCTTCCGGGACCAGGCGGGCAACGGCTACCTCACCGCCTTCAGCGAGAGCGGCTACCTGATCGTCTATAACGACCAGGGGGAGGAGCTCTGGAGAAGCGAGGAGAAGTTCGGCGGCTCCGAGACCTATTTCCAGCGCCGCGACGCCGACGAGCGGCTCACCGGGAGCCCGTTCAGGACCCGCTTCATCGACCAGCGCATCACGGTCACCGGCAACGGCGAGATCCTGGTGCCCCAGAACAGCGGCTTCTTCGTGATCGGCAACTCGCGCACCTACTCCAAGTACTCCGTGGTCGCCCTGGCCTGGAACGGCTCCTCGCTGGAGGAGCGCTGGCGCACCAAGCAGAACCAGCACTACCTGGCGGACTACGTCTACAATCCCGGCTCCAAGGAACTGGTCCTGCTGGAAATTGTGCAAAGAGGCGGCATCACCGGCAAGGGGGGGAGCACCATCAGGGTGATGCGCGCCGAGTAGGATTTAAGGCAGACGGTGCCTTCTCCCCCTCCCTGGACGGGAGGGGGCAGGGGGGGTGGGTGAAGCTGGCGACGGCGGCCAATGTGGCAACCTCCCCCACCCCCTAACCCCCTCCCGCAAGGGGAGGGGGGACCGGTTGTGTCGGCCAGCAAGAGGCTGCTGTTTCGTGAGCCCCGTTGGGGTTCACGTACGTTCACCCCTGCCTACAGACCGCGGCGGGCGGGAGGGGATCCTTGGCGGGGGCGGGAGACCGGATCGGTCGGCCGGACGGAACCCGAGTTTAGCCTGACCAAACAACCATTTACGCACCGGGGCCGACCTTCCCTGCCCCTCCCCGAGGGCGCCCCCCGGAGGGGATTTAGTCGTTGACTTCCCCTCCCTATGCTGTTACGATTTTTCGTTTTTTTCGCCCGGCTTAAGCGCCGAAACAAAGACCATTTCAGGGACTACCAGTGACCAACCCTTCATGCATCGAGGCGCCGCTCCCCAAAGGGGTGAGCGACTTTCTCCCGGAAACCGCGGACAAGATCAACTTCATCGCGGGGCGCATCCATCGCGTCTTCGACCTCTGGGGCTTCAGGCGCATCATCACGCCTCTTCTGGAGTTCGAGGAGGTGCTGGCGCTCGGCATGGGGGAGGAGTTGCGCGGCAAGACCTTCCGCTTTGACGACCGGCAGACCGGGAAGCTTCTCGCCATCCCCCCCGACATCACGCCGCAGGTGGCGCGCATCGTCGCCACGCGCATGCATGCCCTACCCCTGCCGCACCGCATCTACTACAACGGCCGCGTGCTGCGCCAGGCGCAGATGCAGTCGGGCCGAAGCCGGGAGATCTTCCAGTCCGGCGTGGAACTGATCGGGCTGGACTCCCCCGAGGCGGACGCCGAGATGGTGGCCATGGCGGTCGAGGTCCTCAAGGACCTGGGGTTCGCCGGCTTCAAGATCGACCTGGGGCAGGTCGCCTTCTACCGCGGCATCATGGAGGCCTCCGGGCTCACCCTGCCGGTGCAGAGGCTCTTGCAGGAGGCGATCGGCAAGAAGGAAACGACCGCGGTCAGGAGCATCCTGGAAGAGGCCAACGCGCCGGACCGGGTCAAGGAGGAGATCGCCCTTCTCCCCAGGCTCTACGGCGGGCGCGAGGTGCTGGACCAGGCGGCCGGCATCGCCTCCAACGAGCGCTCCAAAAAGGCGTTGGACAACCTGGCGCAGGTCCTGGAGATCCTGGACATCTACGGGCTCTCCGAGCATCTGACCGTCGACCTGGGCGAGATCCGCGGCCTGGACTACCACACCGGGGTCACCTTCGAGGGGTTCGTCCCCGGGCTGGGCGAGGCGGTCTGCAGCGGCGGGCGCTACGACGACCTGACCGCCAAGTACGGCTACCCTGCCCCGGCCACCGGTTTCGCCTTCAACATCATGGCGCTTCTGGCCAGCCTCTCCAGCAGGCCCGAGGTGGAGGCGAGCCGCTCTCGCGACTTTCTCATCTTCAACAAGAAGGACGAGCGCCGCGAGGCGCTGGAACTGGCGCAGCAGCTCAGGTCCCTGGGCTTTTCCTGCGCCAGGGACATCATAAAACGCGACTTCGAGAGTTCGCTAAGCTACGCCAAAAAGATGGACATCCGGATGCTGCTTGTGATCGGCGCCGAGAACTGCGCCGAGAACGAGGTCTATATCGTACGTGTTGCGGACCGGCGCGGCATCGCCGTAAGCAGGGATGAATTGCTCAACAACTGTCTGGATTTGAAATTCGATCTGCAAGGGGATAATCATGGCTAACGTCGTTGTAATCGGTGCCCAGTGGGGCGATGAAGGTAAGGGAAAAGTAGTCGACATCTATACGGAGTTTGCCGACGACGTGGTGCGCTACCAGGGTGGCAACAACGCGGGGCACACGCTGGTGGTGGGGGACGAGAAGGTCATCCTGCACCTGATCCCGTCCGGCATCCTGCACGCCGGCAAGAGGTGCGTGATCGGTAACGGCGTGGTGCTTGACCCGGAGGTCTTCATCATGGAGATCACCAAGCTCAAGGCCAACGGCTACCTGAAGGACGACAAGATGCTGCTCCTCTCCGAGGCGCTGCACATCATCATGCCTTACCACAAGAGGATCGACATCGCGCGCGAGGCCAAAAGCGGCGCCAAGAAGATCGGCACCACCGGCCGCGGCATCGGACCCGCCTACGAGGACAAGATCGGGCGCCGCGGCATCCGGCTCATGGACCTCCTGGACGAGAAGGCCTTCACCCGCAAGGTGAAGGAGGTGCTCGAAGAGAAGAACCTGATCCTGACCCAGCTTCTGGGGGACAAGCCCTTCACCTTCGAAGAGATCTACAACGAGTACATGGGCTACGCCGAGACCCTCAGGAAGTACGCCGCCGACACCTCGCTCCTGCTGCACAAGGAGATCAAGGCCGGCAAGAGCATCCTGTTCGAAGGCGCGCAGGGGACGCTTCTGGACGTGGACCACGGCACCTACCCCTACGTGACCTCCTCCTCCACCTGCTCCGGCGGCGCCTGCACCGGGTCGGGGGTGAGCCCCAGGGAGATCCACGAGGTGATCGGCATCTCCAAGGCCTACGCGACCCGCGTGGGGAGCGGCCCCTTCCCGACCGAGCTTGAGGACGAGACCGGCGAGATGCTGCGCCAGGCGGGGCGCGAGTTCGGCTCCACCACCGGGCGTCCGCGCCGCTGCGGTTGGTTCGACGCCCTGGTGGCGCGCTACGCCGTGCGGGTGAACGGGCTTTCCGGCATCGCCATCACCAAGCTCGACGTGCTCTCCGGGCTTGAGACCGTCAAGGTCTGCACCGGCTACAGCTACCAGGGTGGGGTGCTGGACGAGATCCCGGCCAGCCTGGAGGTAATGGAGCAGTGCACCCCGATCTACGAGGAGCTGCCGGGGTGGAGCGAGGACATCACCGGCGCCAAGAGCCTGTCCGACCTCCCCGAGACCGCGCGCACCTATGTGGCGCGCATCGAGGAGCTCTCCGGCGCCCCGGTGGTGCTGGTATCGGTAGGCCCGCGCCGCGACGAGACCATCGTCCTGCGCAACCCGTTCGAGCGCTAGGATTTTTATTAAATAAACTGTTGACGCTCAGTTTCTAATTTGCTATAAGGTTGTTCTTGCTTCGCCGAGCAGCAATGAGCCGCTAGCTCAGTCGGTAGAGCACCTGACTTTTAATCAGGTGGTCGTTGGTTCGATCCCAACGCGGCTCACCATTGTCCCCATCGTCTAGCCCGGCCCAGGACACCGCCCTTTCACGGCGGCGACGCCGGTTCAAATCCGGCTGGGGACGCCATTCAAAAAATCGCCCTGGAGGCTCTTCAGGGCTTTTTGATGCAAGAGATTCACAGTTGCACGAGCCGCTAGCTCAGTCGGTAGAGCACCTGACTTTTAATCAGGTGGTCGTTGGTTCGATCCCAACGCGGCTCACCACCCTTCTTCACACTGTCGCTTACTGGGCAAGCGACAGACCACGGTGCCTCCCAGCGAGCGCCGTTACAATCCGGTCCCATCGTCTAGTGGTTAGGACACCGGCCTTTCACGTCGGTAACAGGGGTTCAAGTCCCCTTGGGATCACCATTTGAAAAAGAAAAGGCCGCTCTCTCTCGGGAAAGCGGCCTTTCTCTTTTTGATGCGGGCCGAAACAAGGTCCGCCCCCGCCCCACTGAATCTGCCGGCAATCGACCAGGCACCCGTTTACTCGTTGCCTCAATCCTTCTTATCCGGCCACTCCCTCATGCAGTAAGGACACTCCTCGACACCGTGAGGTACGGTATCACGCAACTGCTCACGCTCATACAAGGCAGAGCAGCGCCGGGCTACCGGATACTGATGGATCGTTTTTCCTTTGATGAAGTAGAGCATTGCGTCCTCCTCCTTTTGCTGAATCCATTGCTGCCGGAGCCCAATCCTGAAACCAGCAGTCTCGAAACTAACAGTATGGAGTAAAGGGCAATGAAGTCAATAAGGGGGGAGATAAGCTACCCGGAAATCTCCTCCACGGCAGTAACGTAGGGTGGGCCCTGCCCAGCGCTGGTGCTCCGGCCTGGTGGGCAGGGTGCGGCAGCACAGGTGAGCGCACCGACCGGACAGGCCGGCAGGCAATGCAGGCAGCCGTCGCAGCGCAGCGCTTCCGCCAGTAGCGCGTGCTTGCGAAATCCCGACACTTCCAGCGTCAGGAGCCGGTCGGGACAGGCCGCCACGCACCGGCCGCAACCGGTACAGCGCGCCACCTCGATTTTCGGTGCACCACCTGAGTTCAAAAGAGGCATACCTCCTACTGCCAAGACATTCACCCGAACCTGCCTGACTAGCACCGTATTTGAGAACCTGGACTATGTCAAGCATTGACAGAGTGTGCGACACAACCTGCATGTTCAGCCTTGCAGAACAATGAACCAATAAGACAAACCCCTTGCAGAGACAGGGTCCTGCGCTTAGAATAGAGCATCCCGTATACGGGACATCAATAAGACCGGAGGCGGCTTACATGAAAAAGATCGGCGTAGTACTTTCGGGCTGCGGAGTTCGCGACGGCAGTGAGATTCACGAGGCGGTGCTGACCCTGCTGGCCATCGACAGAAACGGAGCCAAGGCGGTCTGCATGGCGCCCGACATGGAATTCAACGTGGTGAATCACCTGAACATGAACGACACCGGCACCACGAGAAACGTCCTCGCCGAGTCTGCCCGCATCGCGCGTGGCGAGATCAGCGACATCAAGACCGTGAGCGCCTCCGACATCGACGCCCTGGTGCTCCCCGGCGGCTTCGGCGCGGCGAAAAACCTCTGCAGCTTCGCCACCGCAGGTGACCAGGGGACAGTCCAGGCCGAGGTGCTCCACCTGATCCGCGAGATGACCAAGGCGAAGAAACCGATCTGCGCCATCTGCATCGCCCCGGCCGTGCTCGCCCTGGCCCTGGGCAAGGATCTCTCGCCCCAGCTCACCATCGGCAAGGACCAGGGAACCGCGCAGGCCATCGCCGGCACCGGCAGCAAGCACGTCGAGTGCGAAGTTACCGAGATCGTGGTGGACCAGGAGAACCTGATCGTCAGCACCCCGGCCTACATGCTGGCAAACAGCATCTCCGAGGCCGCGGCAGGGATCGAGAAGGCGATCAAGGCGACCATCGATCTCATCAAGTAGCCAGGGGAAAGGCCGGGCGAACACAAGGTTCGCCCCTACGAGGTTCGGTCCGTAGGGGCGAATCTTGTATTCGCCCTCGCCTTTTTTCTCGTTCCCAAGCTCCTGCTTGGGAACGCCTCCATGACTTAGAGGCTCCAGCCTCGGCATTCCAACCAGACCCGGCGGATGAAGCCGGAGCTTCGGCGGGCGAGTACGTTCCCAAGCTGGAGCTTGGGAACGAGGAGACTTCGGGGTTTTGACTTGAACGGCGTACTCTTTTGTCTTAAGATACGCCGTTTTCTATTGTCTCAATGCACAATGATAATTGGAGGAATGAATGCGGAAACTAGTAATGCTGGTCGCCTGCGCAATGCTGACGGCTCTGGTGGCAGGAAACGCGGCAGCCGAAGATCTTCGGGGCCGCCTGGCAGTGAGCGCGAAACTCGGGGTGACCAACCCGGTAGACAACGAGAGGAACCACCCGGACGGCAAACTGATCGTAGACTCGGACGCCGGCATCATCGGCGGAGGCGGTTTCTTCTTCGGGATCGACGACAACATCGCCCTGGAAATCAACATGACCCGCTCGTCTTATCACACCTCGGGCTTCGGAACCGCCGGCGTGACAGACCTGGCGGTCGGGGCGCAGTACCGCTTTCCGGAGCGCCAGCGCTTCGTACCGTACGTCGGCGCCGGTGTTGACGTCCTGATCAACAGCCTGGACGGCAACAGGTACGTCGACACGGTGGTGGGGATGCACGGCGCAGCCGGGATCGACTACATGGCCATGCGGCAGGTCGCGCTGACCGCCGAGCTCAAAGGGGTGCAGGCCTTCTCGTCGGATGTAAAAGAATTCGGCGGCGGCAAGGTGGGGGAATTCGATCCCTCCAGCCTCTCCCTCCTCGTCGGAGCCAGGTTCTTCTTCAACTAGCTGGAAAGAGTGGGCGCTTGTAGGGGCGAATGATTATTCGCCCCTACGAGGAAAGAGCGAGCGCAGTGGTAGGGGCGCATGATTATTCGCCCCCCACGTTTAAGGGCAGGTCCGAGCACCGGGGCAGCCGGCAGGGCAGAGTGAGGAGTAGAACCGTTGCAGTACTTCATCCACCGGCTCAGTGCTGTCTCAAGTAAGTTTCTCCCGCCAAATTCGCGCCGGGTGGACATCCCATCTCTGCCACGCTCCAGCGCGGCACTCCGACCAGGGAGGCTCCAGCTTCCCGCCTGGCGCCGCTTCACCTCTCTTTGCGCCGGCGCCTTGTTGCTGGCATTCGCCGCGGCTGCCCCGGTTCCGGCTGCGGAGAGCGGGACGGCCGCCGCAGAGTTCGAGACGGCCGCCACAGAGCAGGGGGGCGCGCCGGTGGTGGTTGGTGGCAACCGCGCCTATCCCCCCTACGAGTTCCTGGACGCCAACGGCAACCCGGCCGGCTACAACGTGGACCTGACCCGCGCCATCGCCGACGTAATGGGGATGAAGGTGGTGTTCCGCTTCGACACCTGGTCCAAGCTGCGCTCAGGCCTCACCAGCGGCGAGATCGACATCCTGCAGGGGATCTCCTTCTCGGAAGAGCGCACCAGGACCCTCGACTTCTCCCCTCCCCACACCATCGTGCACCACGCCATCTTCGCCCGGCGCGGCACGGCGCCGGTCTCCTCCCTCGAGGGGCTGCGCGGCAAAAAGGTGATCGTATTCAGAAACGGCATCATGCACGACTCCCTGGTGCGGCTTGGCATGGGGGCGCAACTGGTGCTGACCGACTCGCCGGCCGAGGCGCTCAGGCTCTTGGCCTCGGGACGCTGCGACTACGCCGTGGTGGCCAGCCTGCCCGGCATCTACCTGATCCGGGAACTGCACCTCTCCAACCTGGTACCGGTGGCCAAGAACGTGGCCGCGGAGAAGTACGGCTACGCGGTAGCCAAGGGGAACGCCGAGCTCTTGACCCGCTTCAGCGAGGGGCTGGCGATCCTGCAGCAGACCGGCCAATACGACGCCATCTACGCCAAGTGGCTTGGGGTGCACGAGCAGACGCGCTACTCCAGGGAGCGCATCCTGAAGTACGGCGCCATGGTGCTGTTGCCGCTTTTAGGCGTCCTGATCGCCACCGGGATCTGGTCCCGGACCCTGCAGCGCCGGGTCGAGGAGCGCACCCTGGCACTGGCCCAGGAGGTGGCCGAGCGCAACCGCGCCCTGGAGGAGCTCAAGCTGCACCAGGACAAGCTGATCCAGGCCGACAAGATGGCCACCCTGGGGATCCTGGTGGCCGGGGTGGCGCACGAGGTGAACAACCCCAACGGCCTGATTCTCCTGAACCTCCCCATCTTGAAGGACGTCTATGACGACGCCCTGGAGACCCTGGAGGCGCGCTACCGGGCAGAAGGGGATTTCCTTTTGGGCGGGCTCCCCTACTCGCGCATGCGCGACGAGGTCCCCCTGATGCTGGAGGACATGAGCGCCGGGGCGGCCCGGATCAAGCGCATCGTCGAGGACCTCAAGGATTACGCGCGCCAGGACTCGGCCAGCCGCAGCGAACCCTTCGACCTGAACGCCATGGCGCAGGCGGCGGTACGCCTGGTGGAGAACACCATCCGCAAGGCGACCTCCCGTTTCCAGGCCGACTACGGCAGCGATCTCCCCCTGGTGGCCGGCAACGGGCTGCGCATCGAGCAGGTGATCGTGAACCTCCTGATCAACGCCTGCCAGGCGCTCCCCTCCCCGGAGCGCGGTATCTACCTGACCACCACCCTGGACCGGGGAGCCGGGACGGTCAGGCTCACCATCCGGGACGAGGGGGTGGGGATCCCCCACGAGTTCATGAACCGGCTCACCGATCCCTTCTTCACCACCAAAAGAGAGAGCGGGGGCACCGGGCTCGGGCTCTCGATCTCGGCTGGGATCGTCCAGGAGCACGGCGGCTCCCTGGACTTCGAGTCGTCCCCCGGCAGCGGCACCACCGCGATACTGACCCTGGTACCGGCACCCGAGCACGAGGAGAAGGCCTAGATGACTCAATCACTGAACCCCAGTTTCGCCATCCTGCTGGTGGACGACGAGCCCGCCTGGCTGCGCTCGGTCAGCCTGACCCTGGCCCGCGCCGGGATCAGCAATATCCAGACCTGCTCCGACTCCAGGGAGGTCCCCGGGATCCTGGCCAGGGGGGAGGTGAAGCTGGTGCTGCTCGACCTGACCATGCCGCACCTCTCCGGCGAGGCGCTGCTCACCCTGATCGCCGAGCGCCACCCGGAGCTTCTGACCATCGTGGTGAGCGGCATGAACCAGATCGAGACCGCGGTGCGCTGCATGAAGCTTGGGGCCTTCGAGTACTTCGTCAAGACCATCGAGGAGGACCGCCTGGTGACCGGCGTCCTGCGCGCCATCCGGATGCTGGAGCTGGAGCGCGAGAACCAGGCCATCTCCGAGAGCATCCTCTCCAGCGAGCTGCGCCACCCCGAGGCCTTCGTCGACATCGTCACCGCCGACCGCACCATGCTCGGCATCTTCAGCTACATCGAGGCGGTGGCCGGGAGCCGGCAGCCGCTTTTGATCTCCGGCGAGAGCGGAGTCGGCAAGGAGCTGGTGGCCCAGGCGGTGCATACCTTGAGCGGCAACAGCGGCCCCCTGGTGGCGGTGAACGTGGCCGGTTTGGACGACACCGTCTTCGCCGACACCCTGTTCGGCCACGTACGCGGCGCCTACACCGGTGCCGACCAGGCCCGGCGCGGCATGATCGAGGAGGCCACCGACGGCACCCTTTTCCTGGACGAGATCGGCGACCTGAGCATACCCTCCCAGGTCAAGCTCCTGCGCCTGCTGCAGGAGGGGGAGTACTTCCCGCTGGGGAGCGACCGCCCCAAGCGGCTCAAGGCGCGCATCATCGTGGCCACCCACCGCGACCTGCGCGCCAAGGAGCAGGCCGGGGAATTCCGGCGCGACCTGTTCTACCGGCTGCGTACCCACCAGATCCTGCTCCCCCCCCTGCGCGAGCGCGCTGGCGACATCCCGCTTTTGCTCGACTTCTTCCTGGGCGAGGCGGCGGCCTCCCTGGGGAAGAAGAAGCCCACCCCTCCCAAGGAACTGGCCCAGATGCTCGCCACCTACAGCTTTCCCGGCAACATCCGGGAGCTGAGGGCCATGGTCTACGATGCGGTGAGCGTGCACCGCGAGCGCATCCTGGGGCTTGAGACCTTCATCAAGGCGATCGGTCCCGCCTCCCGGCAGGCACCGACCCTCCGGACGGCGCAGGGGAACATCTTCTCCGGCGTCGAGCGCCTTCCCACCTTCGCCGAGGCGGCGGAGCTCCTGGTGGCCGAGGCGATCTCGCGCTCCGGCGGCAACCAGACCATAGCGGCCCGGCTGTTGAGCATCTCCCAGCCGGCCTTGAGCAAGCGGCTCAAGATGGCCCGGGATTAGCGGGCGAACACAAGGTTCGCCCCTACCACACCGGCGAATCTTATCCTCGTTCCCGAGCTCCAGCTTGGGAGCGCATCCAAAGGTCCCTCCGCCCCTTGCGGGAGGGGGTTAGGGGGTGGGGGTAGGTGCCAAGTGCTGTGTCGTTGCCGGCTTCACCCACCCCCCAGCCCCCTCCCGTCAAGGGAGGGGGAGTATTTAGAGCCCTCTGTAAATCAACCGTTGTCTCTTTCGTCTGCTACTTCCCGCCACGTTTCTGCTCCCTACCCCCAATGGATATAACCTGGGTTATAAACATAACCTGAGTTATAATTCACATAACACACCTATATCACAGCGCATTTGCCGTTCTTGACCACTCTCCGCCCTCCCCGGTTATACCCATTCCCCTGCCGGCAGCAATTTATTGTATACGCCGACACCCCGCCATTGGCGCTTGTTCGCTGCCAGAGCCTCACTTGGTATGCTCGTTGCTAACATTGTTTTAAATCATGAAGGGAACCCCGCCGCCGGGGCGCCTGTAAAAGCGCGAAACCTCTTCAAAACTACCGAAAAACAATGGCAGCATACTTTTGTGACATAAGGAGAAGGCGATGAACGGAAAACGGTTTTATCAGCATCTGTACTTCCAGGTACTGGCGGCGATCGCCATCGGTATCGCGCTCGGCAATTTCTACCCGGAGCTGGGAGTGGCCATGAAGCCGCTCGGGGACGGCTTCATCAAGCTGATCAAGATGATCATCACCCCGGTCATCTTCTGCACCGTGGTCACCGGCATCGCCGGCATGGACGACATGAAGAAGGTGGGTCGTGTCGGTGCCAAAGCCCTGTTCTATTTCGAAGTGGTCTCGACGCTGGCCTTGGGCATCGGCCTCGCCGTGGTCACCTTGCTGCAGCCTGGGGTCGGCTTCAACGCCGACGTCAGCAAGATCGACACCACGGCGCTCACCGCCATCACCAGCAAGGCCCAGTCCCACAGCACGGTCGACTTCCTGATGAACGTGATCCCCTCCAGCGTGGTGGACGCCTTCGCCAAGGGTGACATCCTCCAGGTGCTCCTGTTCGCCCTGATGTTCGGCTTCGCCCTCTCCGCACTGGGCGAGAAGGGCAAACCGGTAACCCGTTTCATCGAGCAGACCTCCCATGCCTTCTTCGGCGTGGTGAACATCATCATGAAGGCCGCCCCCGTCGGGGCCTTCGGCGCCATGGCCTTCACCATCGGCAAGTTCGGGGTCGGCTCGCTCTCCAAGCTGGGGGCCTTCATGGGATGCTTCTACCTGACCTGCGTCCTGTTCATCATCGTGGTGCTGGGTGCCATTGCCAAGATGGCCGGATTCAACATCTTCAAGTTCATCAGCTACATCAAGGAAGAGCTCCTGATCGTCCTGGGCACCTCCTCCTCCGAGTCGGCCCTGCCGCGCATGATGGCCAAGCTGGAGAACCTGGGGTGCAACAAGTCGGTGGTCGGCCTGGTGATTCCGACCGGCTACTCCTTCAACCTGGACGGCACCTCCATCTACCTGACCATGGCCGCCGTCTTCGTGGCCCAGGCGACCAACACCCCGCTCACCGCCACCCAGACCGTCACCATCCTCGCCGTGCTGCTTTTGACCTCCAAGGGGGCCGCCGGCGTCACCGGCAGCGGCTTCGTCACCCTGGCGGCCACCTTCGCGGCCATTCCCACCATCCCGGTGGCAGGGCTCGCCCTGATCCTGGGGATCGACCGCTTCATGTCCGAGGCCCGCGCCCTCACCAACCTGATCGGCAACGGCGTGGCCACGGTGGTGGTCTCGCGCTGGGAGAAGGAGCTCGACATGGAGCGCATGCAAAAGGTGTTGAACAACGAGGAGGTCGAGGAAATCGAGGATGATACGGATCTGGGGCTGGAGCTGGTTCCAGAGGAGTCCTGATTCAAGCGGATAGAGGTTCGATGTCAAAGAGGGCGCCCAAGATCGGGCGCCCTTTTTGTGTTTCCAGTGAGCTCAGGGGGGGGAGCCCCCCCTCCCTTGACGGGAGGGGGCGGGGGGGTGGGTGAAGCTCGCGAGGGCACAGATAGGTGGCGACTACCCCCGCCCCCGAGCTCCCTCCCGCGAGGGGAGGGGGAGTTTTAGCTCCCCTACTTAAGAGGCTTTGCTCAGTCAGAGTCCCCGGCTATGGAGGGGGACAGGCACCTACGGAGCCAGTCCCCTTCCGCCTTCTATTGCCTCAGTCAGAGTCCCCGAAGGCCCGGCGGTACTCCCGCACCAAGCGCTCGGTGTCCCCTCCTTCGATGAAGCCCCAGGGGAGCAACTCGTCCAGCGCAATGCTGCGGTAAACGAAACTGTCGCTGTCGAAGCCGGTCTCGCGCAGGGCACCCTTCCAGTTTCCTGACCGGTCCGCCGCGATGAGAAGCGGCGCCAGCCTGCGGTCTCCACGGGAAAAGAGCGCCTGCTGATACGCCTCGCGCGGGCTCTCCATCTGCAACTTGATATTGGAAAGCCTCCCCAGTTCCTTCTGCAGGAACTTCCACTTCTTCTCCAGCGACTTGATATCCTCCATGGCGCACCACTGGAAGGGGGTAAAGGGCTTGGGTATGAACGGGTTCACCGAGAGCTGGATCTCGCCCAGGCGCTTGTTGGCGCGCGCGGCGGCCACGACCCGCTCCCTGATCCTGGCGACCAGCGCCACCAGCTCGTCTAGGTCTTCCAGGGTCTCGGTCGGGAGCCCGATGATGAAGTAGAGCTTCAGGTTCAGGATGTCGTGGGAGATCAGCATCTCGCAGGCGGCGAGGATCTGTTCCTCGTCGATCCCTTTCTTGATCAGGTCGCGCAGCCGCTGCGAGCCCCCCTCAGGCGCCAGCGATACCGTCTTCTGGCCGCTCGCCTTGAGCGCCTCGATCATGGCACCGTCGAGATGGTCGATGCGAAAAGAGGAGACCGAGAACTTGCCACCCGCGGCGACGATCTCCTGACAGAGTTGACCGATCCCCGGGTAATCGGAAACGGCAGCACCGACCAGACCGACCTTTCTCCCCTCCGCCACCCCCTTCAGCACCTCGTTCCGGACCTGTTCCAGGGAGCGGCTGCGATAGGGAAGGTAGATGAAGCCCGCCGCGCAGAAGCGGCAGCCGCGCGGGCAGCCGCGCGCCAGCTCCACCAGGTGCATCCCGGAAAACTCGGTGGCCTCGGTATGGATCTGGGTGACGCTGGGATGGCTGTCGATGTCGGGATCCCAAACCCGGCGCACGCGGGGAGGGGCACCGGGAAGGGGATCGAAGGAAACCAGCCTTGGGCCGTCGTAGAGCGCCTGATAAAGGGAAGGCACGTAGACTCCGGGAAGCGACGCGGCTTCACGCAGCAGGTCGGAGCGCGACTGCGCCCCCTTTTTCAAAAGTTCGAGCAGCCCGGGAAGCACCGGCTCCGCCTCCCCGACGCAGACCAGATCGAGAAAGGGGGCTATCGGCTCGGGGTTGAG
>Ga0209212_1003997_pt1 | contig 18722 bp, 19 predicted proteins | sample RifGroC2_FD_183996 | JGI IMG/M metagenome (GOLD analysis project Ga0209212, IMG submission 183996) | Groundwater microbial communities from Rifle, Colorado, USA - Groundwater C2 (SPAdes) (version 2) | ecosystem: Environmental > Aquatic > Deep subsurface > Groundwater | place: Rifle, Colorado...
CCTGAGCATATTTCCCATCGCTATGGGCTGCAAAACCTAATAATTCCGCCGCTGTTACAGAGCCTTGCCCCCCGCGTCCATGAACCCTTATTTCAATCAATGGCTACGTACCTCCTATAGTATTACCTTGTAAAAACTTCTTTCCCCATTTTCATGAGGACAAGTTTGGAAAGTTTTTTTACACCCCCCTGTGTCCCCCCTTGCGAAGGGAGAGAGAGGGGCCTTTTGGTTGCGGCTACGCCGCGCTAGGTAATATAAACAAATCTTTTTTAAATTCCGGAAGTTTCCAACAGGTAGAGTTAATGGGCTTAAAAATAACCCTTTTTCTATTCTCAAATTGTAATGTTTTTATGTCCTCGAAATCAATCTTTTCTTTATTTCTTATATCAAACACCGTTGCACTTCCTCTAAGGCAATCTAAAGGGATTTGGTCAATCCTGATGCCGTTTTCATCAAAATGATAGAGCGTCAATATGGGTTCCTCAATGCGAGCCAAATTTTAATTCGGATACGTTACAGGAATTGCCTTGAGAAATCAAGCGTGTCTTTCGAATGGATACGCTTGGGTCGGAAGGCCATGTGATAAGTTTATCTGATATGGTAAGTGTAACATCGTAGATATTCATTTCTTAGAAGCAGCATCGCGAATGGTTTATACGGTTGGTAGGTAATTGAGTTGTATTTACAGAGAGGGTTGTACGTGGGCATATAGTTACCATTTTTAATGCATAAAATGGACGTCATCGGGAGGTGAGCGTAGCGGCAAAGCGCAGTATTTCATTTTTATTAATGTCTGAGGTAAGGCAATAGGTTGAACCGTCTTCTTCCCATACTACAGAGTTAAATCCACGACGGTTTCCTATATAAAATTCTTTGGGGCCCAATTTGACTCTTTCAAGATTTCTGATGGGAAAACTGCTATTTCTTATAATTTGAAGCGAAAGCTTATTCCCTCCCTTGTCGAAGACAACACAGGGGCTGCTTGTTCCACACAATTTTACAGGTACACCTCCTACAATACGGATTTGTTCAGCGTTGAGCAAAGGAGATGAATTACGAAGCGTGTTATTTATGTTATTTCCGAAATATTTATTCACATTGCTCACAACCGAGGTTTTTTCATTAAATACCAAATTATCATTTACTGCTACAACATGATTTTTGACGGCGTTATCGACAATTGATATGAAATCGTTATTATAATTATAATAATTGGCGTAGTAAAAAACGCCACCTGCTATCAAAAGAAGAATGGAGGCTGCTACTGCATAGAAACGGGGTGAAAATACCGCGCGTGTTACTTTTTGCTCAGAAATGGCTTGTATATCTTTATTTTCTGATATTTCTGCATCAACGGAGCCGAGACCTTCGATGATCTTACTATGGAGGTATGCGGGGGCTGTAGTATTCAAGCAAAATGCCTTTACTAATGATCGAACGCCCTTTTCGAATTCGTATCTTTGACGACATTCAAAGCAGTTGTCAAGGTGCTCTTTAATGATCGGATATTGAGATTTATCAATTTCCTTATCCAGGAACTCATAAAGGTATTTAATTGCTTCAACGCAAACCATCATTTCCCCCTCTTAATAAAACCTCTATCTTTTGCATATTCCCATAGACTTTTTTGGAGCAACTTTCTACCCCTATTCAGTCTTGATTTTACTGTTCCAATCGGCACGTTTGTAATTTCCGCAATGTCATTATAGGATAATTCTTCTACGTCTGAAAGCAAGATAGCTTCTTTGTATTCAATCGGCAAGCTATCTATTGCGCGTTTAACATCGTCTTCCATTAAGCTGCCGAGGTCGTTATATTTAGTTTCTAAGGTATCAGTTAATTCTGCAGAATCGCTTTCCTGTTTATAAGATAGATTTGAATTAACCGATTCGACGTCTTCATAAAAAATTTCACTTGGTAAATTAACCGTTTTCCTATACTTATTTATAAAGGTGTTCCGAAGGATTTTAAAGAGCCATGCCTTTATGTTTGTTCCTTTTTGGAAAGTATCGAAAAATCGATATGCTTTTAAGTAAGTTTCCTGGACAAGGTCTTCAGCCGCCTCCTTATTGAATACCAGCCGTATTGCCATGCTAAAGAGGGAATCGAGATGTTCCATAGCAATATCTTCAAACTCTTTCCTTCTTTTGTTTTCTTCCCTCATCGTTAGCGATTTTCGTTTAGTGAAACAATAAAATGTAGAATAAGGTTCCTGATTATTTGAAAATATTATATAAATTTGAATATGTCAATTCAAGAAAATATAGCGTTTGTGAAAAGGGGAGACTTTTGGTTGTGTAAATCTGGTAGATACGTGCGTAACTGAAGTGTTTGCAAAGACAAGAATTAAGACTCCACCGCAATGCCGTGGGAGACTATCTTTTGGACCCGTATTTCACGGTGGTCTACCCCATGATAGCCTTGTACCTTTCTTCATTAAGAATTGTACGCCTACTAGCAAAGACGGGTTCCCAAATTATTTTTATAGGTCCTTAAAAATAACGCCTCGAAACACGCACATGGCAGAGCCTTGATTACAAGTGGGGGTATAATAGCAATTTCTTGGTTTCTGCGCAAGTAAAAAACGGTATCTCAATGGATTTTCTTGACATAATATATTGATAAGGTTAACATAACTAACATGAAACTCGGAGCAAGTTATTTTGCAAATCGCATATTGCGTCATGTTTGTGAAGACATGAAAAAGATGATTGACGATGGATGTAATTTCGTTGTTCACACCATGAGTGAACATGACATTACATACCATTCCGGGACGATGGTTGATATTGTGAAGGCGAGTCATGATGTTGGCTTGGAAGTTTTTCTTGATCCCTGGGGTGTGGGACGTGTTTTTGGTGGGGAGTCCTTTTCAACTTTTGTAGAGGAGTATCCCAATTGCAGGCAGCGATTAAATTTCCCTGAGGGTGAGATAAAAGTATATAAGGCGTGTTTGAATTCAAAAACATTTCGGAATAAAATGACCTCATGGATTGAACTCGCAGCAGAAACAGGCGCAGAGGGTGTATTTTGGGATGAGCCTCATTTATTTTTTGGTGAGTTTACGCCATTGTTTGGAGGTAAAAAGAGGGATATTTGGGGATGCACCTGCGAAGTATGTAACGATATTTTCAAAGCAAAATACGGCTATGAGATGCCTGTTGATTTTACGGATGAGGTGAAGGCATTTCGCCAAATGACGATTGTTAACTTCCTTGAGCACCTCGCAAACGAGGCATCAAAGAAGGGTTTGAAGAATTCGGTATGTTTATTTCCAACTGCCGATCCGAGATATGGCATCTATGAATGGGAAAAGGTCGCTATGATTAAAAGCATGGATATCTTTGGAAGCGACCCTTACTGGTACGCCTATAAACAAGACGTGACGGAGTTTGTCCGGAATGTGTCCAACGAGGTGCTTGCACTTTCAAAAAAACACAATAAAGAGCCTCAGATTTGGATCCAGGGCTATAGGGTCCCGGCAAATGGAGAAGAGGAAATTGTTACGGCTGTGGATGTGGCTTATGACGCAGGAATTCGGAATATTGCCACGTGGAGCTTTGAAGGGACAGATTGTATGACATATGTTCGGTCTGAACGTCCTGATATTGTTTGGCAGCATGTTCGCAATGTCTATTTGAAATATAAGAATAAATAATTTTAGCCACCAATTTACACAAATAAACACGAATGAAAATGATTGAACATAATGAATGACAAGATAAAACAGATTGCAGACCAATCTTTACAGAATGAATCAATCAGCCGTGATGATGCCCTCTTTCTTATGCGAATTAATGGAGACGAAGTCTATGATTTGTTTTATTGGGCGAATCAAATACGCTTAAAATATTTTGGTCATTCTGTAAAAGCATGTTCCATTGTTAGCGCAAAACAGGGACGATGCACAGAAGATTGTAGTTTTTGTTCTCAATCCTCACGTTACCACACCGGCATAGAAGAATTTCCACTCATTGATACAAACAGGATACTTGATGTTGCTAAATATGCTGAACAAGCAGGTTCCAACTCCATTGGTATCGTTACCAGCGGATATAGTATAAGTAAATCAGACGATTTTGATAAAATTTGCAAGACAATAAAAGCAGTCGTTGCTGACACCTGTATCCATCCGCACGGCTCTTTTGGAGTATTGACAAAAGAAATGGCCTTGTCCTTGGTACAATGCGGACTAAAAAGACTCAATCACAACTTAGAAACATCTGAAAGGTTTTTCCCCAATATATGTTCAACACATACGTTTACCGATAGGGTAAATACCATTTGTTTCGCAAAAGAAGCTGGACTGGAAATATGTAGCGGTGCAATTTTTGGTATCGGAGAAGAGATGGAGGATCGCATTGATCTTGCATTTACCTTGAAAAATTTGGATGTCGACGTCGTTCCGCTTAATTTCTTACATCCTGTTTCCGGTACGCCATTGGAAAGCAGTATCCCCCTGCCACCTATGGAAGCGTTAAGAATTATTTCTGTATTCCGGTTTGTTTTGCCTGACAAAGAAATTAAGATTGCGGGCGGTCGGGAAAAAAATCTTAGGGGTTTACAATCATGGATTTTTTATGCGGGCGCCAATAGCACGATGATTGGGAACTACTTGACTACAAAGGGAAGAAAAGCCGAAGATGATTTAGAAATGATAAAGGATCTCGGATTGGAATTACAAACATCCCTAACCTGAACGAGTCGGAAGTGATGAAATCCGAAACAAATTCAAATGAACTCAATTCAGAGTGCGAAATGTTTTTTACGAGGCCTGTAAATAATATCTACGTTATACCTGTTTAATATTCTGTAAGTAATAAAATAGGTAAGAGGTTTTGCAGGATTAAATATCTGGTCGAAAATTAAATGTATCGCAAATCCTAACGTGGTAAAAGCTAAAAGGTAGTTAAAATGGGTAAAGAAACACAGAAACACCAGCCCGAATAACAGTTCGTAACTGTGGAAATATATATACGACTTTTTTATTTCACCGTTATTCATGGCATTTGAAAATCTTTTAATACTGAACCCCCTACATCCATTTTTATAAAAATCCCATATATGGTCAATATCTACCAGCCATCCGACAAGGAAACATGCAATACTGGGGGTAATTGTTTTTGTCGTTAGAAATACAGCTGCACCCGTAATAATCGATACGCCCAAATGACCGATAGGTTTCATATATGTTCCTTTAGAAAAAAGTAATAATCCTCTGAGTTTTTGAAATATTTTCCCCATGAATCGAATAGATTTAACTACGAATCCAAAGAACACAATGTCTCAAACTGTAGTTTCTTGAAATGCTACTTTCAAATTCATTATATACTAGTGTTGTCCAAAATCAAGGGAACGACTGATCTATGGGACTCGAATTTGTTTTAAATGAATTGCAGGCATTGAAAGATCATGCATTGATGCGTGAGTACAAAACCATTGAAAGCGCTCAGGGTCCCTACGTTCAAATAAACGGTAAACCATACCTCTCATTCTGTTCAAATAATTACCTCGGTCTTGCCGACCACCCAAAAATAAAGCAAGCTGCCATTGCAGCTATTCATCAATACGGATGGGGTACGGGCGCATCGCGATTGGTCGCTGGGAATATGATGCTTCACCAGGAACTTGAAAAGAAGATTGCAGAGTTTAAAGGCACAGAGGCGGCGTTACTGTTCCCTACCGGTTACATGGCTAATGTGGGCGCTATATGTGCCCTTGTCGGGAGGGAAGATATAGTCATTGGAGACAAACTGAATCATGCAAGCATTATTGATGGCTGTCGCCAATCAGGTGCGTCCTTCCGTGTTTACCCGCACAATGACGTAAGCCAATTAGAATCTTTGTTACAAAAATCCTCAAGGTACCGGAGAAGGTTGGTGGTTACTGATAGTGTATTTAGTATGGATGGCGATACCGCTCCGCTGCCAGAAATTGTACAAATCGCCCAAAAATATGATGCCATACTTATGATTGATGATGCCCATGCCACAGGGGTGTTTGGTCAACATGGGAAAGGTATGATCGAATACTATGGACTCGAAAGAAAGATAGATATAATTATGGGATCATTGAGCAAGGCGATTGGAAGCATCGGTGGGTTTATTGCCGGGGAAAAGTGCCTCATAGATTTTTTAAAAAATAAGGCACGATCTTTTATTTATACAACGGCGCTGCCGCCCGCGGCATGTGCTGCTTCTCTGGCGGGATTGACACTTATCCAGGAAGATACATCCCTTCTTGATAAGTTATGGGAAAATGTAAGATATTTGAAGTCTCAACTGTCGGAATTTATAAGCAATATTTCTGCAGAAAGTCCTATTATTCCCATTATTATTGGATCAGCGGAAGATGCGCTTACTATATCCACAAGACTCTATGAAAATGGCATCTTGCTCCCTGCAATTCGCCCACCCACCGTACCTTTGGGTACAAGCCGATTGCGCGTTTCGTTAATGGCCACCCATAGCAAAGAGGATATAAACAAATTGATAAATACTTTGAAACCACAGATTGCACAGATTGCACAGAAAATAAAATTATGAGTTTAGAGCCAAAAATATGAAAAAAGACCCAAGAACTCATGCTATTATTGGAGCTACGATGGAAGTTCATAATATTGTAGGCCCCGGGCATCTGGAAGCAGTGTACCAGGAGTGTTTGGAAATTGAATTTAAATTGAGAAATATTTCATTTATTCCACAACCTCGGCTGGAAATATTTTATAAAGATCAAAAGTTACGGAAATTCTATGTTCCTGATTTCATTGTTTATGATGAAGTAATAGTCGAAATAAAAGCCGAGAAATTCTTGACAAAGATTGACGAAGCACAATTAATAAATAGTCTTATTATTAGTCATCACAATGTAGGATTACTCCTAAATTTCTGCGAAGAATCTCTTCGCTACAAAAGATTCATAAGTTAATAAAAAACAGATTTCTCAGATTTTTTACTTATCTGTGTAATCTGCGAAATCTGTGGTTACTAAAGATTTGAAGGATGATTATGCATAGACCGACGTGGGTTGAAATTGACCTGAATGCCCTGAGACATAATTTATTGGCAGTAAAGAAACGGATCGGACCACAGATAAAAATCCTGGGTATTGTCAAGGCTGATGCCTATGGTCACGGTGACTATGAGGTTAGCAGGGTTTTGTTAAACAATGGTGTTGAAATGCTCGGTATCGCCATCCTTGAGGAAGGAATTCAATTAAGGAATACCGGTATAAAAGCGCCATTATTACTCCTGGGTGGCGTCTTTGAAGAACAAATCGACTCCATCATTCACTATGACGTAACCCCTACGGTTTATGATTTAAAGCTTGCTGAAGTATTATCAAAGAAAGCAACTTATTTTAACAAAAAATTAAAAGTTCATGTATACGTTGATACAGGCATGGGAAGTATTGGTGTAAAGCATGACAATGCCGTAGAGTTTGTAAAATTTGTAAAAAATTTGAAAAACCTTATCATTGAAGGCATATACACGCATTGTTCTTCTTCTGATGAGAAGGATTCAGCCTTTACAAATTTACAGATAAAAAGATTTAGAGACGTACTTGATGCTTTGGATACGATCAAGGTGCGTATTCCATTAAGACACATGGCAAATAGCGGGGCAATTCTAGGTTATCCTGAATCTTATTTTAATACGGTTAGACCGGGTTTATCGTTGTATGGATTATATCCTTCTGAAGATGTTTCAAGAGATATAGGCATCAGACCTGTTATGAGCTTTAAAACAAGGATTATTCACATTAAAGATATGGAATCGGGAGATGTTGTAGGCTACGGCAGGACATACAGGATTACTAAGCCTACCCGTGTCGCAACTCTACCCTTGGGATATGATGATGGATATAACCAGTTACTTTCGAATCAAGGAGAAGTCATTATAAGGGGCAAGAGAGCATCTATTATTGGACGGGTTTGCATGGATCAATGTTTTGTAGATGTGACCAACATAAAAGATGTTTCTGTTGGAGATGAAGTCGTATTATATGGTAGTCAAGCACAAGAAACAATATCGGTAGAATCTATTGCCCAACAGTTAAACACAATTCCTTATGAGGTTACTTGTAGTATAAGTAAACGTGTGCCGAGAATCTATACCAACAAAGAAAACTAATAAAAATGTGTGGCCTTTCAATTTTGAATGAACAATAGGAGCACGCAAATTTCAAACTTATTCACCAGTATTTAAGTCAATCCTAATTTATCCATCTTATATCTCAATATCCTTCTTGTCGTTTTTAGGATTTGTGCAGCTCTGGTTTGTATACCATTTGCTTTTTGGAGGGCTTTTTCTATAAGTTCTCTTTCGATGCGTGAGACAATTTCATCAAGTGATTCGGCATCCAATAATTCAATTAAGCCGTTAGAATTGTATGAGGTATGATAATTATTTCCACTTTTGATTTCCATAGGGAGGTGTTCTTCGAGAATGGTATCGCTATCACCATACAGCGTAAGCATCCTTTCGATTACATTTTTTAGTTCTCTTATATTTCCCGGCCAATAATAGTTTTCAAGCAGTTTCATTGCGTTTTGTTGAATCTTTTTGGTTTTAGAGTAAAGTTCTTCTTTATACTTTTGAAAATAATGCCTTACGAGGAAAGGAATATCTTCTCTCCTGTTTCTCAGAGCAGGCACGTCCAACGGAACGACATTTATCCTGTAGAATAAATCCTCTCTAAATGCTCCTTTAGTTATTGCAGTCTTAAGGTCAATATTGGTACTTGCAATTAACCGAACATCAATACTGATTGTTTTAGTTCCACCTACGCGGACAAAGTCATATTCCTGCAAAACTCGCAAAAGTTTAGCTTGATTGGACAAACTCATCTCGCTGATTTCATCCAAAAAAATGGTGCCGCCATCTGCCAGTTCGAAACGCCCGATTTTCTTATCGGTTGCACTGGTAAATGCACCCTTTTCATGTCCAAACAATTCACTTTCTAACAAGTTATCGGGCAGATTAGGGCAACTCACGGCGACAAAAGGCTTATTCTTTCTTGGACTTTGTAAATGAATTGCCCTTGCAATAAGCTCCTTTCCCGTACCACTTTCACCGGTAATGAGTACAGGCGAATCTCCTTTCGCCACTCTGATGATTGTATCAAATATCTGCCTCATGGCAGGGCTTTGACCGACAATGTTGTTAAACTCAAAATTCTTGTTTAATTCCGACCGGAGGTATGCCACCTCGTGCGCAAGTTCTCCAGAACGGAGTGTTTTGTCTATGACGAATTTAATTTCCTCAACATCAAATGGTTTGATAATGTAATCAGAGGCGCCTAATTTCATGGCTTCAATAGCTGTTTTCACTGCTTTTACGGCAGTAACCATTATGACCTCAACATCCTTGTCTATTTTTCTTATTTCACTTAAAACCTCCAGCCCGGACATGCCCGGTAACATAATATCGAGAATCACCAGATTAACACATTCATTACGAAGGATTTCTAATGCCTTTAAACCGTCAATAGCAGTAAGGACTCTGTAATCTTCTTTTAATATCATTCTAAACGATTCAAGGACGCTTAACTCATCATCAACTACTAAGATAGTCCTCATATTTGACACCCCTCGTTAGTGGACGTATTTGATCAGGCATTACCGTATTTTCATTATTTATGTAGAATAAAAATTAGTAAGCAAAAAACCTTCCAAATTTAGATAAATTATCCCTTTCTGCAATCAATTTTAAATTTTCATTTATAACTTACTTTTATATATAAGATTACTCTTATTTGTATTCTTAATTTCAGTAAATAATCATTCTATAAACAACATGACCTAACAACAAATTATGAACAAATTTGTGTAATAGTGCAAATTTGTTTTTAAATTTTTAATGATTTGTATTTATCATGTAAAAGTTTTGTTATAGTGCCTGGGACAAGCTTTCCCACAGCATATCCATCAATCTTTGAAACGGGCATAATTTCCATAAGGGCGTTGGTAATAAAAACTTCGCTTGCCCCAAAAACCTTTTCCAGTCCGAAAAGCTCCTCTGAGGCATGAATACCGTTTTCCTTGCACAACTCTAAGACAATCTTCCGTGTAATACCAGGAAGTACATTAGCCTTCAGGGAGGGGGTAATAACGGTGTTCTTCTCAACAACAAAAATATTACTAACGGCACATTCGGCGATATGGTTATCTGTGTTCAGAATGAGTGCGTCGTGAGCGCCCTTTTCAGATGCCTTTCTTTTAATAAGGTAATTGGTCAAAAAGTTGAGTGTCTTGTGACATGAGATGGGACAGGTAGCGCTCCTGCGAATATGAGAAGTGATAAGCAACACACCTGTTTTATACAGTGATACTGGATAGACGGCAAACGGTTTTGTATGGATAACAAAGGTGGGTACGCATGTACCCGTGGGAATGAGTCCGTTAAATCCGAGTCCTCGAGACAATGTCATCCGGATATAGGCATCTTTTAAATTATTCTCTGTAAGGAGGTGTTCAATAATCTGTCGTATCTGCTGAGATGTATAATGAAAAGGAATGTTAAAATATTGTGCGGAATTTGAGAGACGGGCAACATGATCTTCTAGTCGAAAGGGGGTTTTACCGTAAGTTCTCAGAGTTTCGAATAATCCATCCCCGTAAAGAAAGCCGCGATCCAGGGTGCTTAAGAGGCCCTCTGTATCTTTGACGATTTTATCATTTAAGAAGATGCGATTGGACATGGTTTTAGTGAATCCATAAGGGCCTTGGCCTTGTGCATGGTCTCTTCGTATTCCTCTTCTTCATTGGAATCGGCCACAATACCACTTCCAACCTGGAAGTATACCGTTTTGTCCTTTGTAATGAAGGTGCGTATAGCAATGCTCAGGTCTGCATCACCATTAAATCCGATATAACCTATAGCACCCGTATAAACACTTCGCTGCGTAGGTTCAAGTTCATCAATAATCTGCATGGCGCGGATCTTTGGCGCCCCGGTAATTGAACCGCCGGGAAATGTGGCCTTAAGTAAGTCGATTAAATCATACCGTTCGTGCAGATCCCCTTCAATGGTAGAAACGAGGTGATACACGGTTGGATAGGCTTCTAAAACCTTTCTTTCTGTGACCTTGATGGAACCATAATCGCAAACACGTCCGAGATCGTTTCGTTCAAGGTCAATGATCATAATAAGTTCTGCATCGTCCTTCGGGCTGGAGAGTAACGCCTGTTTCATAATTTCGTCTGTCTTCGCATCCTTACCACGCGGCCGTGTACCTTTGATAGGGCGAGTCTGGACACGTCTTGCATGCACATTGAGAAATCGTTCCGGTGAGGAACTGATAACGGCAATATCATCAAAGTTCAGGTAACATGAAAAAGGCGCCGGATTTACCGAACGCAATATTCTATAAAGTTCATAGGGAGGTATATCAAGATGCGCCTCTATTCGTTGAGAAAGATTGACCTGATAAACATCGCCTGCTGAGATATAATCCTTAATGTGTCTGATTGCATTCAAATAGAGTTCTTTTGTGAAATTAAATCGCAACGTGGTTTCATTTATTCTCGGTTTGGGCGTATGATACGTTGACTCATATCCACTATCGGACTTTCCACATAATACGTCAATTATTTGTTTCATCCTGTCTTCTAAGGTATCGTCTAAACCGAAATCGACCCCGATTACATAGCACTTTTCCAGAAGATTGTCGTAAGAAATGATGGTGTCATAAAATCCCATATACATATCCGGGAGTCCAATATCATCAATGGCTTTACTTGGTAATCTTTCAATAAAATGGCACAAGTCGTAACCAAAATATCCTACCACACCGCATTGAAAGGGAATTGAATCATCTGTATTTTTTAATGAAAATTGCTTTAATAATTCTCGCAGGTGTTCGATGGGATTTCCTTCAATTTCAAGGATACCGTCTTTGTCGGTCAGGGTGATTTTTCGGTGTTTTGTCTTCATTATTAAGAAAGGCTGAAAACCCAGAAAGGAATATCTCGAAATCCCTTTTATGGGCAAGGCGCTGTCGAGAAAAAACAAATTTTTTTGGGGAACAAATCGGTAAAAAGCTTCTAAAGGGGAACAGACATCTGTGACTTCATGGATAAAAACCTCACCCGCTGTACCCTTGTTTAAATCTATTTCTTTTATGAGATTATTTTTGTTCATAACGAATTAATAGGAAACAACTTCAAGGGGAGTTAGGTGAGTAATTCTAGATACGGTGTAAAATTTTGTCAAGGTAATTCACGTATACTACGCATTAATGTGATGATTTTGAAATTCGTATACAGATAAAAAATACGCTGTTGTTTCATTGGGTTTCACTGAGAAAATAATTATATGCAGGAAACGGTATATCATCCATGTTGTGAATCAGTTGTCTGTGTGGAGTTCTTATAATTTTGCCTTGATATTTATAAGCCATGCCGTGGATATCCCCAATATCCCCTTTTTCCTCCAGGCATACCATCAGTTCTTTTATGGTTTTAGAAAGTTTCGCTACCTCCAACGGGCTTGCCCGTTGCTCTGTCAGGCAGGTAATGCCAACAACATCGGACAGTTCTTCTTCCAGTGTTTGCTTTACCTTATCCCATGAGTAATCGAACATGTCGACGGCCTTTACGTCAGCGCCGTTCTGCTCTAAAGTAGAGGCCAGATAGGCAATTCCAAGTGGGGACCGTATGGCAATATAAAGGGCTTGCCATATTTGCGCTGATCGTACATGGGTGGGTTAATAAGAAGCGTTTTCATAAGCTAAGGTTTTAACCGATTTGACAAATCTTGTTCTATCTTTGCCTCGCCAGGCATATTTATTCTGTAATATAATTTTGCCAAATTATCGTGATACGTTGGATTATCTGGGTCTTGTGTGATTGCTTTACGAAATTCTTCAATTGCCAAATCAACCTGTCCATCCTTAAAAAGCGTAATCGCCAAATTATTATGGGTATCACTATTTTTAGGTTCGATACGTAAGGCATTTTTATATTCCCTTATGGAGGCATCGTACATACCTTTTTCATCGTAAGCAATACCAAGATTGTAATGTGCTATGGGATATGCATATCGTACCTCCGATGCCTTCGATAAGGCAATAGTATATTCTTCGATGGCCTTATCCAGCAGCCCTTTTTCATAGTATTCCTTCCCCAGATTGTTATGTGCGTTAAAGCTGCACGAGGTGTTAAATACAGTGTAATACCACAGGGTCTGTTTATCAAACCAAATTCTGTTGTGCCTTATGGTATGAGCAAGGGAGAGGATGAATATGGCGGCAAAGCAGGCATTCACAAAAGGGTGATATGCCTTTGGAACACGTGCATGAATTTTAAGAATCAGTATCCCCGCAAACAGACAAAAACCGAACGAAGGGAGATATAGATACCTTTCTGCCATGATATTCCCAATCGGTATAATATTCATAACCGGTGTCAATGTGATAAATATCCAGAGAATGGAAAAGGTTATTTCTTTTTGCTGACGGTAGAGCCTTACCGCAAGAAATGCGATACATGCCAGCAGGGCGAGGGATATGAGAAAAGGGAGTTTGATGGGTGTGGTTTCAAAAGTAACGTGATAATCCGGATTGAGAACGATCGGGAAGAACCAGAGTTTTATATACGAGGCGATGACTTTTGTCATGGTAAGGAAATTAGTTACCAAGCTGTTCCCCGGATAAGCAACGTGTTCGATGGTACTCTTAAAGAATACCAGTCTGAGGAGCATATAACCGATACTCATGCATATAAATCCCGGGTAATACCTTAAAATTCTTGTTTTCACAGGTAGGGGCTGAAGATTTTCAGCCCCTACATAGGGTACGTTCTTAAGACTTTTTTGACCGCCCCAAAAATGTTCCACCACATCTTGATGAACAGGAATTGGCAAGTTGCCTGGTTCCCTCCCCCGTGACGGTGGAGGGTTAGGGTGGGGGTGAGATATTCTGACCCTTGATTGCAGAAGAAACCAGTCTAAAACAAAAATAATTACTGGCAGTGAAATGGCCATTTCCTTAGAAAACAATGAAAAAAAATATGCAAGGAGTGAAGCGACGCAGCAGATTTTTTTATATTTTGATGTGTAGAGTTTTACATAAAAGAATAAGGTGAGCAGAAAAAAAGTAGCGCACAGCAGGTCTTCCCGAAATCCCACGGAATTGACAGTCTCTGTAAGTATGGGATGTATGCTGAAAAATAAACATGATATTACAGTAAGATTAAACTTCCTGGTTATTTTAAATAGTAAAAGATATACGATAAAGGTGTTGAGCGTGTGAAGTATCAGATTAGTCAGATGGAATCCAAATGGGTTAAGACCCCATAGAGCGTAATCCGTGAAATATGACGCAGTGACAAGCGGACGGTAACTGAGTTCCCCTGATATCTTGAAATAATCGTGGTTGAAGAGTGCCGGGAAATACTGCCAGTCCCTTATGTAAGGATTATTGACAATAATCCTGAAATCGTCGAACACAAATTGATGGTGAAGCGTATTCAGATACGCAAGAAATGAAATCGAGGATATCAGGATGGGCAGGAGGATTCGGGTTTTTTTAGTCGAAAGAAATTGGTTTAACACATTACCTATGTGCTGAAGTGATTGCCGAATTAGACTGCGGACATATAAAAAGTTTGGAACCACAGCGACAAAGAGATAACAGAGAAAAGATTACAATACAATAATCTGTATTACCTATTGCTACATATTTCACTGAAGAATATACCACAACAGGTCAGCTGAATACAATCCAAAATCATTGGGTATTGGAAAATGGGAATATGACCAGCGACGTGAAGCTCCATTACGCCGTGCAGGTTGAAAGTTCTGGCGTGTCAGTGGAAGTACATTTTACAGGAATAAAGAAAAGGCATTGGAAGGTCTCTGAAAATTTCTAGAAGCCGAAGGTATCAGAAACTCATTGTGATTATAAAAAATTCAATAGATCTTTATGTGATCTCTGTTCCTGGAAATATGTTGTTTTTTTGTTACAATGTTGTATAATTAATACAACATGAAAGGAGGAGGGAAATATGGAAGGTAAAAAATTATTTGGTGAATTTTTTAAGGCACGCAGGATAGCCAATAAGAAAACCCTTAGGCAGTTTTGTATTGAAAATGGATTGGACCCCGGCAATATAAGTAAGTTAGAGCGTGGGTTATTGCCGCCACCTCAAAGTAGAGAAAAACTTGAGGAATATGCCGGTTATCTCAAAATCAAAAAGGGTTCAGACGATTGGTATACGTTTTTTGATCTTGCAGCGGCGGAAACAGGAAAGATTCCCGAGGACATCATGGCAAAAGGAAAGATAGAGGATAAACTTCCGATACTTTTTCGTACTTTACGAGGACAGAAGGTGTCAGATGACAAACTTGATGAATTAATCAAAATGCTCAGAGATGCTTGAACATGGTAAATAATATAGAGATACCTTTCTTTTCCTACGAAGAGATTCGTAATCGTGCCGATAATTTTTTAAGGCAATACCATCCAAGCAGAGAGATACCTGTTCCTATCGAGGAGATTATTGAATTTCAAATGAATATCGATATATTTCCAATTCAAGGCTTACACACCATCCTTGATATAGACGGTTTTACAATAAGTGACCTTTCTACTATTTACGTTGATGATTTTGTTTATAAAAGCCGTCCGGGTCGATACAGATTCACTTTAGCCCATGAGGTTGGCCACATAATTCTCCATAAAGAAATCTATTCAAAAGCAAACTTCCAAAATATCAAAGAATGGAAAGATTTTATTAACTCAATTTCAGACAAAGATCATAGTTGGCTAGAATATCATGTATATACGTTTGGAGGTTTAGTCCTCGTACCGGGTGAACATCTAATAAAACTTGCTGAATTCCACGTTAACCGTATTCAAGAGGAGGGTATCTCGTTGCGAGAAAATTGGGATTTTGCATGGGATTGTATCAATTTAGTCTTTTGAAAAATTTATCAATTCCCCGTTTTCACGAGGACAAGCATGAGCTCCGGCAGGAGCAACCTGTTTGTAGCAAGATAGGATGCCATAACAGATATTAGCTCCGTAGGAGCGACCTGTTTGCATATCAATCATATACAGGTCGCTCCTACGGAGCTAATCGTATCTTAACGATTAATTGCTACAAACAGTACGCCCTTAACAGGGCTTAATTTTTCAAAACACTAAATTGATACATGGGATTTGATTCCTGCTCAATTAGCTAAGGATTTTGAGGTCTCTACTCAAGTAATTGAGAAGCGTTTGAGCAAAGACAAAGTAATGGATCTGTACCGCTAAATTAATCATAAAGCTCAATTTAAAGATAATTTATTGAGCAATTGAAATTTTCATACTTAAATCTAAATAACAAAATTATGTAACGCAATAAGCATGTCAGAATCACAACACTATATTCCACAATTTTATCTAAGAGAATTTACCGACCCTGAAACCCCTAATGGTTATGAACCATATGTGTGGGTATATGAACATGAATCTAAAAGATGGAAGAAGAAGTCACCAAAAAATATAGCATCGAAGTTAGATTTTTATTCATTTATTGATCAAGAAGGTAAAAGACGTGATGAAATTGAGAAGGAAGGACTATCTAATATTGAGGGAAAAACTGCTTTAATATACAGGAATAAAATCTGCACAAGACAATGTCTAACGATTCAAGAAAGAGCGACAATAGCAGAATTCGTTGCTACCATGATGACTCGTGTTCCAAAATTTCACAATTTAATTGATGCTTCTATGTCTGAAATAACAACAAGAATAATGGAGATGTATAAAGCCAGACCTGATGCAGCCAAAAAATTTAAAGAAGAATATGAAAGGGATATCGGAAAGAAATTACCAGAAGAATTTGATGAAAGTTGGTTAGACCCTTCAAGATATAAAATTAACACAACAAAGAGTTTTCTTCTAAAAACGATGGTTAGCCTATCGGAGATTGCAAAGATTATTTTCAAAATGAATTGGACTTTTCTTCACACTAATGAAGATGCATGGTTTATTACATCGGATAATCCGTTTAGTATGAGGAATTCCAAAAGTAATTCTCCGTGGTATGGCTACGGACTCATGTCTCAGGACATCGAGGTCGCCATACCACTTTCTAGACAAATATGCCTTCTTGCAACATGGAAGAAAGGATTGTGGCCACATATTGACGTGCCACAACTGGTGGTGGAAGAGCTTAATCACGACAGAATTGAAGCATCGGATAAATTTATAATTTCTCCTCAAAATGATTTTATAGGTTCTCAATTCCTGCATACAGAACAGAAACAGCAGAGGCATCAGTGCCAAACCTTTACTGTTCAATAATAAATTTATGCCCTGGGATGTGCCTTGTTGTAAACCTCTTTCAACCGCTCTGTAGTTATATGGGTATAGATTTGAGTTGTGGAAAGATTTGCATGCCCCAGAAGTTCCTGGACAGAGCGCAGATCAGCGCCGCGGTCTAACAGGTGCGTTGCAAAGCTGTGCCGGAAGGTATGCGGGGAAATCTTCAGGCTCATCCCGGCCTTTTTTACGTACTTTTCCAGCATCCTCGCAACACTGCGTTCGGTGAGACGCCCTCCACGATTATTTAAAAAAAGGGCTTTACTATTCCTGCTGATGACGCGCAGGGACGAGTCCGAATTCCTTTTGTCCATATAAGCTTGTATGGCATTTAAGGCGTGATTCCCGATGGGTAGTAACCGTTCCTTTTTACCCTTTCCCTTTACTTTCACAACCCCACCTGGGAAGTCTATATCAGAAACATCAATGCCCGCTAATTCACTTACCCGCATGCCAGTGCTGTACAGGGTTTCCATAATGGCGCTGTCCCTGATGCCTAACAAGGTGTTTAAATCGGGTGTATTTAAAAGTGTTTCGGTGTCATTGATACTCATAAATTCCGGTAGATTTCTGTTTAGTTTAGGAGTTCGAATACTCTCCACGGGATTGAATTCCAAAACGCCCTCACGACACAGAAATTTGTAGAAAGACCGGATAGATACGAATTTTCTGGCAATCGTGGTTTTAGAATAAGCCTGTTTTTTTTGAAAGGCGAGAAATTTTCTCAATAATAAACGGGTGACATCCCCAAAACCACTGCATCTCTCAGCATTAAGGAATGAAAGATATTGGTGTAAGTCATTTCGATATGCCCTTAAGGTCTGTGCGGAAAAATTTCTGTCGTGTTCGATATGCGTAAGATATTTATTTATATAATCCAGCATAGGTTAAAACCTTTAACTGCAAAGTTCACTGAGGGATTGACAATAAATAATCTGAACAAGTTTGTTGTCCGATACTTTGAAGATCAGGCACTGTCAGGGCTAAAGCCCAATTCAGATATATGACCGTCACTAACCCCAGCCTTAAGGCTGGGGTTAGTGGGTACACGTCATACCGGGGCTTTAGCCCTGATGGCACAGCAACATGAAGTTGTTCATGTTATTTATTGTCAATCCCTAAGAATTAAGTATCATTAAAAATCTTTTGCCTGTTTTGTTTTGTTTGCTCTGCGTTCTTTGCGCTCTCGGCGGTGAACTGTTACACCCCTTCAATCTTTATAATAACAAAATCCCCTATTCTATTTCAACCTTTGACTTGTTTTGTATTTGATAAATCTCTATATTCGTGTTAAATTAATTTCATGAAGAGTGTATTGCCATTTCAACAAAAGCCATATCTTGTAAAGCACCGGTTTTTCCCTTTTAGTGAATATCTAAAAGAACAATTCCCTTATAAAGTGCACAAAA
>Ga0209212_1003998_pt1 | contig 18719 bp, 14 predicted proteins | sample RifGroC2_FD_183996 | JGI IMG/M metagenome (GOLD analysis project Ga0209212, IMG submission 183996) | Groundwater microbial communities from Rifle, Colorado, USA - Groundwater C2 (SPAdes) (version 2) | ecosystem: Environmental > Aquatic > Deep subsurface > Groundwater | place: Rifle, Colorado...
TTTTCCCCGCCATATCGGCGAACCGCAGCCGCCAGGAATGCAGCATCAGGCGCGGGTACCTGGCCTGCTTCGCCGCGTCGCCGTAAAGGCCGTCGCCAAGCACCGGGTGGCCTATGGAATACATGTGGGCCCTTATCTGGTGCCTGCGCCCCGTAACGATGGAAACCTCCAGCAGCGTGGCGCCGCGCAGGCGTTCCATCACGGAGTATTTGGTAAGCGAGCGTTTGCCGTCGAAGAAAACCGAAACGCGGCCGGAACCGCGCTCCTTCAGGGGCTTATCTATCTCCCCCCTGTCGTCCTTCACCCGGCCTTCCACCACCACCAGGTACTTCTTCTCTACGTCCCTGGTCTCGAAAAGCCCGGAATAGTAGCGGTGAGCCTCCGGCGTGCGGGCGAAAATTATCAGGCCGCTGGCGTCGCGGTCCAGCCGGTGCGTGACATAGACGCGGCCGAAACTCTGGTGCAGCAGGCCGACCAGATGCTTCTCTTTGGCCAGGTCGCCGCGGGCGGGCATGGTCAGCATGCCCGACGGCTTGTTCACTATCAGCAGCTCGGGCGTTTCACGGATGATCTCGAATTGTGCTTTCATGCCGCGTGGAAATCCTTTTTGTAAGCTTCTCCGGCGAGTATGGACGTGACCCCGCCCAGCAGGAGGTAGATCATGGCTATGAACATGGCCGCCGGCAGCCCGGCGGCGTCGGAGACCACGCCCAGCAGGAAGGGCGAGACCGCGTCGCCAAGGGCGTGGATGATGAAAATATCCAGCGCGAAAGCCATGGACCGCATGGTAACGGGCACCGTTTCCACTATGGCCGCGTGGTAAGGGCCCGAGTAGGCGAAGATGAAGAACTCGGCAAAGAACATCAGCGCCAGACAGGTATTAAGGTCGTTCGCCATCACGGCGCCCACGCCGAAAGGGACGCTCAGAAAGAAGCTCAGGTAGCCCACCACGAAATAGGCCCGTTTGGTGCGCTTATGCAGCCAGTCCGCCGCCCAGCCCCCGCTGAAATTCCCGGCCAGCCCGGCCAGCACCGTGACGAGGCCGAAAAGGAACCCCGCCCTGGCCACGGAGATATCGAAGGTCCTCACGAAATAGGACGGCATCCAGGCCGCCAGCCCGCCCACGGAGAACGTGCCGATGGATTGCGACAGGCAGACGAGCAGAAAGGTCCGGTTCTTGAACAGGGCCGCGTAACCTTTAAAGGGAATATGCTCCGAGCGTTCCAGCTTCTCCGGGGTTTCCTTCATGAAGAGCGCCAGCACGCCCAGCAGCATGCCTGGCACGGCCACTATGAAGAAAGCGTTGCGCCAGCCGAAATGCTGGCCGAGGAAGCCGCCGATAAGGTAGCCGACCGCGCTGCCCGCGGGGATGGCCAGGGCGTAAAGCGCCAGCACGCGCGCCCGGCTCTCCTTCGGGAACCACTCGGCCAGGAACGACGGGGACACCGTGCCGTAGCCGGCCTCGCCTATGCCCACGGCTGAGCGCGTGAAGACCAGCTGTCCGTAATTGCGGATGAGGCCGCTGAAAAGCGTGGAGACGCTCCAGAAGACCGCGCTGACGCCTATTATCAGCGGGCGCCGTATCCTGTCGCCGAAATAGCCGACGAAAGGGGCGAAGCACATGTACACTATCATGAAGGACGAGGCCAGGAACCCCAGCTGCGCGTCGCTCAGGCGCAGGTCCGCCTTGATAAGAGGGAACACCGCGAAAAGCACCTGCCGGTCGATGTAGTTGAAAAGACTGAGGCAGAAGATGAGCGTCAGGACTTTCTTTGAATAGGCGTCGGAATTCATTTCTATACCACTATGATAGCAAGGCCTCTGGCTGTGCCGCAACAAGAGCTGTGCTCATAGGCGGCCAAAATAGCAATTATGCTAATATATTTCGACACCGGACGATGTCCCTTATTTCGCCACCTGGAGGCAGCATGAAAACAAAAACCGCCAAAAGATCCGCCAACCTCGCCTACACCGCCAAGAACGGCTACGAGAGGATCTCCCCCGCCGATCTCAAGCATTCCGACGAGATCAACAGACTTTACATGAACTTCATTACCAGCGCCAAGACCGAGCGCGAAGCGCACGACGAAGCCGTGCTGCTGCTGGAAGCCGCGGGCTTCAAGGACCTGGACCGCGCGGTAAAGGCCGGCGAGCGCCTGACGCCGGGCGCCAGGGCCTACCGGTCCTGCGACGGCAAAACCCTGATGGCCGTCACCATAGGCAGGAAACCGCTGGAAGCCGGCATGCACATAGTCGGCGGCCACACCGATTCCCCCCGCATAGACCTCAAGCAGAACCCCCTCTACGAAGCCGGCGGCCTGGCCCTGCTCGACACGCACTACTACGGCGGCATAAAGAAATACCAGTGGGTCACCATCCCCCTGGCCCTCCACGGTGTTTTCGTCAAGCCCAACGGCAAGAAGGTCAAGGTCAGCATAGGCGAGGACCCCTCCGACCCGGTGTTCTGCATCACCGATCTGCTGCCGCACCTGGCGGCGGACCAGTACAAGAAAACCCTCGGCGAAGCCATCCCCGGCGAGGGCCTGGACGCGGTGGCCGGCTCCATCCCGGTGGCCGAAAAAGACCGCAAGGAAAAATTCAAGTACAACGTCCTCAAGCTCCTGAACCAGCGCTACGGCATAACGGAAGAAGACTTCCTGTCCGCCGAACTGGAGCTGGTGCCCGCCGGCAAGCCGCGCGAGGCCGGGCTCGACCGCTCCATGGTGCTGGCCTACGGCCACGACGACCGCGTCTGCGCCTACGCGGGCCTGAAAGCCCTGCTGGACCTCAAAGGCGTACCGGAACATACTTCCTGCGTGCTGCTCTGCGATAAGGAGGAGATCGGGTCCGTCGGCGCCACCGGCATGGCCTCCAACTTCTTCGAGAACACCTCGGCTGAGCTCCTGAACCTCACCACCGACAGCTACAGCGAGCTGGCCCTGAAGCGCGCCCTTAACAACTCCTGGATGATCTCGGCCGACGTGAACGCGCTGTTCGACCCCATGTTCCCCGCCGTGTCGGAAAAGAAGAACTCCGCCTACATCAACCACGGCGTCTGCGTAAGCAAATACGGCGGCGCGCGCGGCAAATCAGGTTCTTCGGACGCCGGCGCCGAGTTCATGGCGCATATCCGCCGCATCTTCGACAAGAACGGCGTGATCTGGCAGACCGGCGAACTGGGCAAGGTGGACCAGGGCGGCGGCGGCACGATAGCCTGGCTGATGGCCCGCTACGGCATGCAGGTCATCGACTGCGGCGTGGGCCTCTTCTCCATGCACGCGCCGATGGAACTGGCCGGCAAGCTCGACATCTATATGGCCTACAGATCCTACCTGGCCTTCCTCAAGGACGGCCGCAAATAAGCGCCGCGCAGAAGGCGGGGGCCCGCGCCCCCGCCTTTAAATCTATGACCATAAAACTTCTGATAACGGGCGGCACCTTCGACAAGGAATACAACGAGCTCAACGGCGAGCTGTTCTTCCGGGCGTCCCACATACAGGAAATGCTCAAGCTGGGCCGTTCGCGCGTACAGGTGAAGGTGAAGACCCTGATGATGATAGACAGCCTGTTCATGACCGCCGCCCACCGCCGCAAGGTCCTGGCGGAATGCCTGGCTTCGAAGGAAAAGCATATAGTCGTCACCCACGGCACCGACACCATGCCCGAGACCGCGCGGTTGCTGGGGCCCGGCATAAAGGACAAGACCGTGGTGCTCACCGGCGCCATGATCCCCTACAAATTCGGTTCTTCCGACGGGATGTTCAACCTGGGGTCGGCGCTGTCTTTCGCGCAGACGCTCCCCCCCGGCGTCTATATCGCCATGAACGGCAGGTATTTCAACTGGTACAACGTGCGCAAGAACAAGGCCAAGGGCGAATTCGAGGAAGCGAAGTAGCCGCGCGGCGGCCGATAAAAAAGCCCGGGCTGTCCCGGGCTTTTTTATTTTCCGGCGAAGCCGTCAGAACAGGGCCTTGTTCTTCTTCCAGCCGGCGCCGCTGGCCTCGTTCAGGAAGACGCTTTCTTTCCCGCCGCCGTCTATCCACACGGCCGCGGCCCCCTTCATTTTAGAGAGCAGCCCGAAAGCCTTATCCTTGCCCATAACGGCCAGCGCGGCCGAAGCCAGAAAGCTGTCGCCCTCCATGTGCGGGAAATAGACGACCAGGTTGGAGAAGTTTTCCAGCGGGTAACCGGTCTTCAGGTCCAGCATATGGGAATACAGTTTCCCCTCGATCTGCACAAAATGTTCGCGGCCCGACGAGGACATCACCACGCCCTCTCCGAAAGCCAGCCTGCCGAACGCCTTGTCTTCATGGAACGGGTCCAGGATGTCGTACTCCCAGTTCCTTTTGCCGTACGCCAGCATATTGCTGCCCAGCCGCAGTTCCACGGCGTAGCCGGGCGCCTGCGCCTTAAGTATCCTGTAGGCCCGCGCGAAACAATAGCCGCGCAGTATGCCGCCCATATTGATCTGCACCGGCCTGGTGAAGCGCACCAGCTTGCGCCGCGCGTCCACCTGGATATAGTTGGAACCGATATTGGCGAGGGCTTTGGCTATTTCCTCGCGGGCCGGCATTTTGCGGCTCGAAGCCGCCTCTTTCCAGATCGGCCACAGCGGGGCGAAGGTTATGTCGAAGGCGCCGCCGGTAACGCGATAGTAATCCAGCGACAGCAGCAGCAGGTGCAGGAACTCGTCGTCCACCTGCACCCATTCGCCGTAGGCCCTCTTGTTGACCAGGGAAGTCTGGCTGTAAGGCTCGCTGAAGCTGAACTCGTCCGAGACGCGCTTCCACTCCGCGAACACGGCGTCTGCTATCCGTCGGCCGGCCTCTTCTCCGGCCCCGTAAACCTTCACCTGCGCGGGCACGTTCATAAGGAACATGCTCTGCGTATAGGCCCCGTCCGGCTTCTTGCCGCAGCCGGCGGCCAGCGCCGCCACGGCGAGCGTCACACAGGATCTCAAAACGAATTTATTCACGCAAGTCCCCCTTCGCATGGTATAAAACTACATTTTTTTCAGACCTCTTTCAATACGGGGCGGGGCCGCAGCTATGCGCGGCCCGTATAATTGACGGCGGCGGATTCTTTTTGTATCCTAACTTTTTACCTGAAATCCGGAGTTTTGAGGGGAATTCTTATGAAAAAGACCTTGTTCCTGGCCCTGTTAGCCGCTTTGCCCGCGTGGACCGCCGCGGAGGCGCTGCAGCCGCCTAAAAAAGACTCCCCCGCCGCCCAGGAGCTCTCCATGCTCTCCGGCGCCCTTGCCGACGGAGTAAAGGAACTCCCCGGCCTGAAGCTGGCCGTCCTGGCCTTCACCTATACCAGCGAAAAAGCGTCCGAAGGCCCGGTGGTGGTGCAGGAGCGCCTGACCACGCTGCTCGCGCAGAATAAAAAAATAACCCTTATAGAGCGCGGCCTGATGAAGAAGGTAATGGAGGAGCTCAACCTCCAGGCCTCCGGGGCCATGGACGAGGAGACCGTAAAGAAACTGGGCAAACTGCTCGGCGCCGACGCAGTCGTTACGGGCACGCTCAACGACGTAAGCGAGGACACGACGGAGGTGAACGCCCGCGTGGTAGAGACGGAAACCGGGAAAATACTCTCCGCCGCCTCCGCCACCATAAAAAGGACCTGGAAAGACGCCGCCGCCGTCACGGTAAAACCCCCTCAGGATTTCGGCTCCAAGCCGCTGGTCCAGGTGGCCGTGCTGCTCGACACCTCCAACTCCATGGACGGCCTCATAAACCAGGCCCGCACCCAGGTCTGGAAGATAGTGAACGAACTGGTCTCTTCGGAGAAGAGCGGCTCGAAACCGGTCATAGAAGTGGCCCTTTACGAATACGGCAACTCGGCCCTGCCCCGCGAAGCCGGCTGGATACGCCGGGTACTGCCCTTCACCACCGACCTGGACAGCGTGGCCAGGGAACTTTTCGCCCTTAAGACCAACGGCGGGGACGAATACTGCGGCCAGGTCATAAAGGAAGCGGTGGACGGCCTGAAATGGAGCCCCAAAGCCGACGTATACAAGGCCATCTTCATAGCCGGCAACGAACCCTTTACTCAGGGCTCTGTGCCCTTCCAGGAAGCCGCGGCCAAAGCCAAAGCCAGGAACATCTTCGTCAACACCATCTACTGCGGCTCCCGCCAGCAGGGGCTGGCCGAACAGTGGAAGGCAGGCGCGGACCTCGCCGAAGGCGATTACGCCAACATCGACCAGTCCGCCAGGGATTACACCGTAGCCGCCCCGCAGGACGATCAGATCGCGCAGCTCAGCGGCAAGCTCAACGACACCTACGTGGCCCGCGGCGCCTACGGGGCCGGCAAGATGGCCGCCAAGATGGAAATGGACGCAGTCTCGGCCGGCGTGGGCGGCTCTTTCGCAGCGGAGCGCGCCAGCTACAGGGCCGCGGCCCCCGCAGCCTCCTGGGACGTAGTCTCCGCCGTTGAGAGCGGCGCACTGAAGCGCGACGAGATAAAAGCCGACCAGCTGCCCGAAAACCTCCGGAAGCTGGACAAGAAGGAACTCAACAAGTACATCGACGGCAAGCTGGCCGAACGGAAGAAGCTAAAAGAGGAGATCAACCGCCTGCAGGGAGAGCGGAAGGCCTATATCGCGGCCGAAGAGAAGAAGAATACGGCCGGAGGCAAGACGCTGGACAAGGCCATGATAGAGACCATACGCAAGCAGGCCGTTAAGCGCGGCTACAAATTCGCGGATCAATGAAGCTGACCCGCCGGCTCTCACTGCTCCTGATCCTCGCGCCGGCTCTCAACGCCCGGGCCGCCGAACCCTCACTGGAAGAAAAGGCGGCCCAGCTTTTAATAGTCTCCGCCGACGCCTCAGACATTTCCGCGGCCACCGCGGCGGCGCGCACCGGGCTGGGCGGCGTGCAGCTGCAGTGGGGCTCCTATTCCCTGGAGGAAACCCGCCGTCTCACCGAAACCCTGCAGGCCGCGGCCGCCGCATCTCCGGCCGCCACGCCGCTCTTCATAGCGGTCGATTACGAGGGCGGCAGCGTCTATATCCCCACTACGCTGGGCCTGCTGGAACTGCCCACCAATATGATGCTGGGCGCGGCCGGCGACGAGAATAATACAGCCACCCTGTTCTATCTGGCCGGCAAAGAACTCCGCCGCGCCGGCATCAACATGGCTTTCGGCCCGGTGTTGGACATAAACACCAACCCGAAAAATCCGATAATCGGCATCCGGTCCCTGGGCTCGGACCCGCGGGAAGCCGCCAGGCTGGGCGGCGCTATAATCAACGGGCTCAGGGCCGCGTCCGTCATGGCGGTGGCCAAACATTTTCCGGGCCACGGCGCGGCCGCGCAGGACTCGCATAAGACCCTTCCCGAGATAAACGTTTCCACCGCCGAACTGGCGGCTACGCACCTTATCCCTTTCAAAGCCGCCGCGGCCCTGAGCGTGCCCGCCATTATGACGGCCCACATCCTCTACCCCGCTCTCGACGCGGCTAACCCGGCCACGCTCTCGCCCGCCGTTCTCTCCGGCCTGTTAAAGAGGGACCTGGGTTTCGGCGGCCTGGTCGTCACCGACAGCCTGGACATGCGCGCCATAACCTCGCGCCGCACAATAGCCCGGGCGGCCGCGGCCGCGCTCAAAGCCGGGGCCGACGTGCTGCTGATAGGGAAAGGGGACCCGCGCGCCGCCGTAAGGGAAATAGCGGCGCAGGTGCGCTCCGGCGCCATAAGCGCCGACCGCCTGAACGACGCCTACCGCAAGGTAGTGGCGGCCAAACGCGCCGCCGGGCTTTTTTCTCCGCCGGAAGCCGCCTCCCCGTTCGACAAGGCCTACCTGGAAATAACCAGGGACCTTTCCCGCCGGGGGCTCACCCTGGTGCGGGGCGCCGGCCTGCTGCCGCTGCCCCGGGACAAAAAAATAGCGGTGATAATCTTCGCCCCGCAGCGCTTTGCCGCCAACGCCATCCATCTTTACAGGACGCTGCTGGAGAACGAGTATAAAGCCAGCCAGTACCTTTTCGACATAGGCGTCACCGCCGGGGACCTGAAACGCGTCAACCGCGCAGCCCGGGACGCCGACATACTGGTAATAGGAAGTTTCCAGTGGGCCGGCTCCCAGAACACAAGCCAGCGTTCCGCCATCACCGCGCTGCTGGCCTCGGGCAAACCCTCGGTGCTGCTCAGTCTGATGAACCCCTACGACCTGGCGGGCTACCCCCAGGCCCCATGCGCCCTGGCCCTTTACGGCATGACCGCCCCGTCGATGTCCGCCGCCGGCGAGGCCCTCGCCGGCCTGCTCGCCCCCGCCGGCCGCCTCCCGGTTACCCTGCCGAAGTAGCGCAATTATGAAACCGATACGCACGACAATAATAGTGATCATCACGGTAGCCGCGGTCCTCGCCGCGCGCCGCTGGCTCGTTGAGCCCATCTATATCGCCAGCGACTCCATGGCCCCCACCCTCACCGTAGGGCATCACCTCTTCCTGGACAAGCTCACGCTGCGCCTGCGCGCCCCCGCGCGCGGGGAAATAATCGCGTTCCGCTCCCCCGTCGGCGAAGACCATGAATCCGTAAAACGCGTCATAGCCGTTGCCGGCGACACGGTGGAACTCCGCGCGAAGAAGATCTATCTCAACGGCGAGGCGCAACTCGAGACCTACGCCTACTACACGCGGGCCGCCGAAGCTCTGCGGGGAGACGATCTCTCCCCGGTAACCGTCCCGGAGGGAACGGTCTTCCTGCTCGGCGACAACCGGGACAACTCCAACGACTCAGCCTCGTGGCCAGACCCCGCCACGGGTCTTCCGCCGCTCTGCCTCCCCCTCTCCGCCGTAACCGGCAAGGTGCGCGGCGCATACTGAGAACCATTATTTGTATAATTAATTCCGGAAATAGGACGCAATACCCGAAGGAGCGCGCATGTCACCGAGGATAACAAGTTTCATAGGGATGTTCGTACTGCTGGGCATAGCCTGGGCCTTCAGCAAGAACCGCAAAGCCATAAACTACAAAACCGTTGCCACCGGGATAGGGCTGCAGATAGCTTTCGCGCTTCTCGTACTGAAAGCCCCCATGGGGCGCCAGTTCTTCCAGTTCATGAACGACGTTATTATAAAAGTGCTGTCTTTCTCCGACGAAGGCGCCAAATTCCTTTTCGGCAGTCTGATCAACAATCAGTCACTGGGGTTCCTGTTCGCCTTCCAGGTACTGCCCACCATAATCTTCTTCTCCTCCCTCATGGGCGTCCTTTACTATCTCGGGGTCATGCAGAAAATAGTGCTTTTTTTCGCCCGGATCATGGCCAAAACCATGGGGACCTCCGGCGCGGAATCCCTGTCGGCCAGCGCCAACATCTTTGTGGGCCAGACAGAAGCGCCACTGGTAGTACGCCCCTATGTTTCGGCCATGACCCAGTCCGAACTCATGGCGGTAATGACCGGCGGCATGGCCACCATCTCCGGCGGCGTGATGGCCGCCTATGTCGGCATCCTGATGGGCTACCTTCCCAATATCGCCGGACACCTCCTGGCCGCCTCGATAATGTCGGCCCCTGCCGCCCTGGTGATGGCCAAGATACTTGTTCCGGAAACGGAAGAACCCAGGACCCGCGGCATTGTTAAGATGCAGTTGGAGGTCACGGATTCCAATGTTATCGACGCGGCCGCCAACGGCGCGACCGTCGGCCTGCAGTTGGCCCTCAACGTAGGCGGCTGCCTGGTGGCCTTCATGGCCCTGCTGGCCATGGCCAATTTCCTGACCGGCCAGGTGGGCGGGCTTTTCCACTTCCCGCAGCTCACGCTCGAGATGATCTTCGGCTGGATCTTCACGCCGCTGGCCTGGATCATGGGCGTTCCTTCCGGAGAGGTGCAGCAAGTGGCTAATTGGATGGGACAGAAAACCGTCCTCAACGAGTTCGTGGCTTATTTCAACATGGCCAATTATCTTAAAGCCAATCCCGGCGTTATGAGCGAGCGGTCCATCGTCATCGCTTCCTACGCCCTCTGCGGCTTCTCCAATTTCCTCTCTATCGCCATACAGATAGGCGGCATAGGTGGCATCGCCCCGGAACGCCGCCACGACCTGGCCAAGCTGGGGCTGTACGCCGTGCTCGCCGGCTCGCTGGCCTGCTTCATGACCGCGACCATAGCCGGGTTCCTGCTCTAACCGGCGCCTTGAATAAATAAAAAACGGCGGATATCTCCGCCGTTTTCCATTTATCACCTCACATCGCTCAGGGGAGCTTCCAGAGCTTCACGGTTTTATCCTTGGAGCCGGAAGCGAGCGTTTTTCCGTCCGGGAAAAAGACCAGGGCTTCCACGCTTTCGGTATGCCCGGTATATAGTTTCAGCGGTTTTTTCACCTTCGTCAGCAGTGGCCAGAGCCTGACCGCGTTATCCATGCCGCCGCTGGCGATATATTTACCGTCGGGAGAGACGGCCACGGCGCGGGCGCCGCCCGGGTGCGCCCCGAAAGCCTTCACCAGCACCCCGTCGCTCAGCCGCCATACCTTGACGACCCCGTCCATGGCGGCCGAGACGACGTAGGCGCCGTCCGGGGTTACGGCCACCGAGCGCACCGGCTGCTTATGGGCCTTGATGGACCGGACCAGTTTGGCGTCGGCCACGTTCCAGACCGCCACCGAGCCGTCGCCGTTGCCGGCTATGATGTAGTTGCCGTTCGGGCCCTCGGCTATGGAATACACATTCTCCACCGGGGCCTTCATCGTATGAAGAAGGTCGCCTTTGGGAAAACTCCAGACCCCGATGGAGCCGTAGCCACCGGACGCCACATATTCCCCGGTCGGCGAGAACCTGACGCCGTACATGCTGAAACTCTGCCCCTGTATCGTCGTAAAATTAGCGCCTGACGGTACTTTCCAGATCTCTATGTTCTGATTGCCGAGAGAGGCCAGGTAATCCCCGTCGGGCGAGAAGTCCAGGCCCCAGATGGCGTCGGTATGGCCGCCCATCGTTTTCTTAAGTTTGCCGGTCCTGACCGTCCAGAGTGCCACATTGGTATCCAGCCCGGCGGAGGCCAGGTATTCCCCGTCGGGCGAAACAGCCAGGGCCTCCACCGCGGCGCTGTGCCAGGCGAGCGTCTTGAGCGGTTCTTCCGGCGCCGCGTGGGCGGCGGCCGAGAACAGAAGCATCAGAAGTATGTTGGTCATAGGTCCCCCTGCATGTAACATATTTTACACTATCCCCCGCCGTCCGGAGCAAAAATATTCTAGAATTGGAATATGGCGCTGAAGCTGCTTATAAATTCCCTATTCAGGGGCGGGGCCGAGAAACAGTTCGCCGCGCTTTCGGCGCTGCTGCCGGCTGACGCCGTTATCCTGCTGGAGAATGAGATCCGCCAGCGGACAGACCCCGCCACGCTCCGCACGCTTTCCTCTCACACCTCCGGCACGCCTTCGGCGCTGAAGACCGCGGCCATCCCCCTTTACGCCCGCAGGCTTTCGGCTCTGACCGGCCCGAGCGACACCGTCCTGTCGTTCATGGAGAGGGCCAATATCGTCAACGTCATAGCCGCACGCAGCTCCGGCCACCGTGCCGTCATCTGCGAGCGCACAAGGCCCTCCGGCGAGTTTTCCGGCCTGCGCGGTGCCCTCATGCGCCCGCTGATAAAACGCTATTATCCCCGCGCCGCGCTCGTAGTGGCCAATTCCGAGGGGGTCAGCAAAGATTTAACCGACAATTTCTCCGTCCCGGCGGAAAAGATACGCGTCGTTCACAACGGCTATGACACCGCCGGCATAGCCGCGCTGGCCGGCGCCCCGCTCGACGCCGCGTGGAGTGAAGTCTATAAGAGGCCGGTGCTGGTCACCAGCGGCCGGCTGACAGCCGCCAAAGGGCAATGGCATTTGCTTAGAATATTTAAAAGCGTGAAGACGGCCAGCCCTGACGCAGCTCTCGTCCTGGTCGGCGACGGAGAACTGAAAGATCAACTGACCGAGCTGGCCGCCGGCCTGGGCCTGAAAGCTTTCACCGGAGCGGACGCCCCGCCTCCGGACGCCGACGTGTATTTTACCGGCTTCAGGGAGAACCCTTTCCCGTTCCTGGCAAAAGCGCGGCTATTCGTATTCACCTCGCTCTGGGAGGGGTTCCCCAACTCCCTGGTGGAGGCGATGGCCTGCGGCGTCCCGGTCATGGCCGCCGATTGCTCTTCCGGCCCCCGCGAGATAATTTCTCCCGACACTCCTTTCACACGCAGCGCCGCGCGGCCGGAAAACGCACCCTACGGCATGCTGATGCCGGTCCTCTCCGGCGCCAGGCGCGGCTCCTCCCCTCTGGAACCGGCCGAAGAGGCCTGGGCCGCGGCGCTGATCGGGCTCATGAACGACAAAACCGCGCTGCAGTGTTATGCCGGCGCCGGCGCCGCCAGGGCCGCCGACTTCGGACTTGCCAAAGCCGTCGCCGGCTGGGAGTCCATCCTTACCCAATGACAGCGACCCTCCGGCCAAGAGCAGCCATCCGCAGCGCGTTCAAATCGATAAAAACAGCTGCCGCGGCGTTTTCCCTGTTCCTGGCAGCGGCACTGTCGCCGTCCGCGGCCGCGGCGGCCCCACGGGACGCCACGGACCAGATCATCGTCAAATTCCGCAGCGAGAGCGGCACGCGGGTTTCCTCGGTAAAGGCCTCGCGGATGGCGGCCCTGAGCGCGATCTCGGGGAAAAGTCTCTCACACAAGAGAATAATGTCGGGAGGGGCGCATGTCTTAAAACTGCCGTCGCGCAGCGACATTGCCGACGTAGAGGCCGCCGCCAGGCGCATAAGCGCGGACCCCGACGTGGAATACGCGGTACCGGACCGCATAGCGCAACCCACCGCGGTCCCCAACGACCCGTCTTACGCGAACCAGTGGCATTACAAGGCAGATACGGATGAAATCGGCGGCGCCGATCTTCCCGGCGCCTGGGATATAACCACGGGGGGCGCCAATGTGGTTGTGGCGGTCATTGACACCGGCCTCCGGCCCCACGCGGATATTTCCCCGGCCCGTATTCTCCCCGGCTACGACATGATCACCGACCTGTCTATGGCCAACGATGGCGGCGCCCGTGACGCCGACCCGGCCGATCCCGGCAACTGGGTCGCCGCCGACGAGTGTTACGCAGGAAGCGCCGCCAAGAACAGCGATTGGCATGGCACCCATGTCACCGGCACCATCGGCGCGGCCACCGACAACGGCCTCGGTGCGGCCGGGATCAACTGGAATTCAAAAATACTGCCTGTACGCGTGCTGGGCAAATGCGGCGGCTACAGTTCCGACATCATCGACGGGATCCGCTGGGCCGCGGGGCTGCCCGTATCGGGCGTGCCGAACAACGCCAACCCGGCCAGGATCATCAACATGAGCCTGGGAGGTGACGGCGCCTGCCCCGCGCCCTACCAGGCCGCGATAGATGACGCTGTGGCGGCCGGCGCCGCGGTGATAGTGGCGGCCGGCAACAGCGACATGGACGCTTCTGAAGTTTCACCTGCCAGCTGCGCCAATGTTATTACGGTCGCCGCCACGGACAGGACCGGAGGCAGGGCTTTCTACAGCAATTTCGGCGTGGCCGTGGATATCGCTGCCCCGGGCGGTGAAACATCCCCGACGCTGGGCGACGGAGTCCTCTCAACTCTGAACACCGGCATACAGGGCCCCCTGGCCGACACCTACGCCTATTATCAGGGGACCAGTATGGCGGCGCCGCACGTGGCCGGGATCGCCTCCCTTTTGATCTCCGCCCGCCCCGGGCTGACTCCGGCCCAAATTACTTCCATCCTGACAACTACGGCCCGGACCTTCCCCACAGGGACCGGCTCCGATTGCGCTCCCGGCAGTTGCGGAGCGGGGATCGTTAACGCCGCGGCGGCGCTCCGATACGACGGTTACGAGCCCGACGACGACTCAGCCGGCGCCGCGACCCTTGCCAGCGGCGTGCAGCAGACACATTCTCTTGTGCCCACAGGCGATACGGACTGGTTTACGTTCACCCTGCCCGCGGCCTCAAGCGTTACCATACGCACTTCGGGCCCGGCCGCGTCCGATGACACGGAGATGTGGCTCTATGACTCCTCTGCGGTACAGATCAGTTCGAACGACGACGAGAGCCTCAGTTCCTACTGGTCCCAGATAACCGCGCCCGCCTTGGCCGCCGGAACGTATCTGGTAAAAGTGTCGGAATACGGGAACAATGGCGAGATCTACCCGTATTACATAGACCTGACCGCCGTATCATTACCGGCTCCGCCGGCTGATTTCACCGCAACGGCGCGGGGCGTCTCGTCCGTCACCTGGACCTGGGACAGCGTCGCCGGCGCCTCCGAATACAGATTTTATCCGTCCACCGGCGGCGCCGCCATAACGCTGACAAGCCCCGCCTTGACCCAGGCGCAGTTATCTACGAACACGGCTTACGGGGGCCGCGTTTCCGCCGTAAATGCCGCCGGAGAAAGCGCGCTGTCCGCGGCCGTGGCCGTATATACCCTGGCGGCACCTCCGGTCTCACAGGCGGCCGCCTGGGTCGGCGTCAGTTCGGCCGCGGCGAACTGGGCGCCGAACCAGAATCCCGCCGGAACATTTTTTACCCTGGAACTTTCCGCAGATAATTTTTCCTCGGTCTTGGCCTCGAGCCGCACAACTCTCGGCACCGCCGCTTTTTCGGCCCTCCTCTCGAACACCAGTTATTATTTCAGGGTCCGGGCTGAAAACGGTCAGGGCATAGCCAGCGCACACGCTCCGGCCATCGCCACGGTCACATTTGCCGCGCCGCCCTACGGGTTAACCCTGACGCAGTTTTCCAGTGCCGCTCTGGTCGCGACCTGGCCGCTGGGTTCCAACGCCGCCGATACCCGCTTCGAGTTGACCCTGTCGAGCTCCGATTTTTTCACGAATATTTCTACTCCGCTGCCGTTTTCCCCCGCTTCCGCCGTAACCCAGGCGGCCCTGGCCGGCCTTACGGCGGGAACCACGTATTACGCGAAGGTCCGCGCCCAGAACCGGCTGGGCTTCACTACCGCTTTTTCGACCGCCAGTTATTATATCCCCTTCGATGTCACCCTGACGATCGACCCGGCCCTGCAGGCCACGGTAGCGCTTGGCAACGCCACTTTAGAGGTCCCCCCCCAATCCTTTACCCAGGCCGTGGCCGTAACATTGCAACTCCCTGGCTCTTTCCCGCCGGCGGCGAGCCTTGCCGCTTCCCTAACCGGGGTTAACGCGGGCGTGGAGATCACTACCGACAAAGTCGTTTTACCGTTAAAAAGGCTGACCCTTACCCTGGCATACAGCGCGGCCCAGGCGGCCGGCCTTGATGAGTCCCGTTTCATAATCGCGCGCTACGAGCCCGCGCGCGCCGTCTGGGTGCCATACGCCTCCACGCCGGACCCGGCGGCCAACCAGGTCACGGCCCTTATAGACCATTTGTCCCTATTCCAGGTCATGATGGCAACTCCGGCCGGCTCCCTGGCCTCGGCCGCCATAAAGATATTCCCCAACCCTGTCCACCCCTCGCGGGGACAGGCGCTGAAATTTACCGGCTTACCCGCGGGAGCCACAATAAAACTTTATACTTTTCACGGCGAATTGGTACGCGAACTGACCGCGGACGCCGGCGGCATCGCCCAATGGGACGTGCGGAATTCATGGAACCGGCCGGTCGCCAGCGAAGTCTACCTGGCGCTCATTAAAGCCGGCGGCGAGACCAAGGTCATGAAAGTGATGGTGGAGCGCTGATATGCGCGTCACCGCGGCACTGGGCCCCTCGCTGGCGGTGTTCACCGTTTTAATGAGCGCGGCCTCGCTGCGCGCCGGCGCTTATTCAGATCCGTATGTAGGGACCAGTTCGGGGAAGTTCCTGTCTTTCGGGACCAGCGCGCGCGCCGCCGCGATGGGGGAAGCTTACGCCGCAGCCCCGCAGGACGCCGACGCCGTCAGGTATAATCCGGCCGCCATGACCCGGGTAACGGCGAATTCACTGGAAGTAATGCATGCCAGTTTCCTGGCGGGCACTTTCCTGGACCACGGCGCCTTTGTGCGGCGGCTCGGGCCCGGCCAGGCGCTGGGCCTATCCGCGCTTCAGATGAGCTATGGCAGCATCGCCGAAACCGACGAAACCGGTTATCAGACGGGGACCGCCCATCCGGCGGATCTGGCCCTCTCCGGCGCTTATGCCCGTGAATTTAACGGCCCCGGCTTTTTAAACGGGGTCGCTGCAGGGTTTTCGGCCACTTATATCCGATCCACTATAGTTTCTTCCGCCGAGACCTTTACCGCTTCTCTCGCCTTATTGTCGCCGGCCTACGGGACATCTAAGACCCGATTGGCCTTTGTCGCCGAAAACCTGGCCGGGACTTTGAAATTCGACAGCAAAGCCGATCCCTTACCCATGACTTTCAAGCTCGGCGGCATCGCCTGCATCCTGCCGGACCTGACGCTTGCTTTGGACTTAGTGGCGCCGAGAGACAACGCGCCCTACGCCGCTGCCGGCGCGGAGAAATGGCTCACCATCCGATCCGGGACAAAACTGGCGATCCGGGCCGGCTATAACATGCGCACGGCTAAAGATATCGGAGGACTGGCCGGTTTTGCGGCCGGCGTAGGCGTCATTCTCAACGCTATATACCTGGATTACGCGCTTAGCCCTTTTGGGGACTTGGGCGACACGCACAGACTGACGCTCGGGGTCAGGTTCGGCGGCGGCGGGAATGTCGTCGGAGCAACTGCGCCGCCCACCGCCTACCGGGAATTCAGGCTCACCCCGGCACCTGAAGTTCAGCCGCTGGAGGCGGAAGTCGCCGCAGATACCGCTGCAGATACCCCGGCGGCGGTCCCTGAAGAAAAGACCTACCAGGACTATCTTGAAGCGGCGGACAATTTTATACTGCAGAAAGATTACCTGAACGCGGGGAAAGAATACGATAAGGCCCGGAAATCATTGGCCGCGGACGACGAACGCAAAGTTTTTACGTTCAATCAGCAGGCCCAAATGTCTTTACGTCTGAAAAACATACAAAAAGCCAGGGAATTTTATCTGGCCGCCGTTACCGCGGCAAAAAGATTAAAACTTCACGACAGCAACGCGGTCAACGCTTACCTCGGGCTGGCCCATTGTTTCGATAAAAGCGGCAAGATCTCCCCCGCAGTTAAGAACTATGAAAAGGCCCTGAAACTTTCTATGAGCGACAAGACAAAGACAAGAATAAGGAAGATCCTCCGCAAGTTAAAGGCGCAAGCCAGGTAATCCCCCGTTCCCCGGACGCGGTTTATTTATTTTTTTTAACGCTGCGGCGCGGATAGCCAGGGATCGGGCCGGGAGACTCTATGATCACCCGCGAAACCGTTGACCAGTCGCCTGAAGAGTCGCCGTCGGAGGCCATAACGCGCATATAATATGGCTCACCGCGTCTTACCCGGAAACCGGAGAGTCTGAACGTGCAGGTGTCCGTGAATACGTCCGCCAGGGACACGGAAAAGTCGGCCGCCCCGGAAAACTGCAGACGGTAATACCTGGCGCCCGGGGAGGCCTCCCATGAAAGTTGGCGGCCCTTGAGCGCCTTGGCAGGCGGCAGCGACGGGGCCGCCGGCTTTGGTCCGTGAGCGCGGGCCGGCTTGGAAACCGCGAACGGGCTAGGTGCCGAGAAAGCCCCGGGCCGGGCCTCTCCGTTATTCAGCGTAAGTACGCCCGCCACCCGCCAGTAGTAAACCCCGTCGGCCAGGAAGGGCGTGAAGATGCGGTAGGCGTTGCGGCCAAGCACGGTGTCCAGCAGGACGGAGCCGAAAGCCTCGTCGGAGCTTATCTGCAGGCGATAAGAGGAAGCTTTCATCACTTCGTTCCAGGACAGGTCCAGGGCCTCACCCTTTCTGCCCGACTGCCGCACCTTGGAGCTGACCACCAGCGGGGCCTCCGGCGGGTCCTCGACGAAGCGCTTGTTCCAGGAGTTGACGGCGAAGACGGCGCGCTCGCCGTATTTGGAGAAAGAGCTCCAGTCGTCCACCTTGTCGCGGTAGACCAGAGCGCCGTATTTTTCGCCGAGCTCCGCGTCCAGGGCCTGCGGTATATAGCCGACAAAAACGCTGGGCGGGTAGGACTGCAGCAGCTTGGCCCCCTTCTTATCCAGGAAGCTCTGAAATCCGCCGTCAAAGGCGGTCTGGTCGGAGGGGATCACCAGCAGGGCGTTGGCCGGTTTATCGTCCGCGGCCCGGGCGGCCGCGCAAAAGAATAGAGCGGCCAGCGCCGCGGAGACCTTTATGGTCAGTTTCATTTTAACCTCGCTCTGGACGCGCTTATATTCCGGACGGGGGCTTTACGCTATTATCGCGCGTTTTGATAGAATAAGTATATGACCGCGGACCTTACAGTTACCGAAGAGTGCGTTGAGCCGGAGCTCTTAAGCCCCGGCGGCCGGGGTCCGCGCTATAAGAGCCCCCGCCCGGATGGTGGCCAGGCCGGGAAACCGGGCCTGCTGACGCGCCTTAAGCTGTTCGCCGCCGCCGCCCTGGCCCTGCTGGGCATGGGTCTCTTCCTCTCGGGCGCGCTGCTCACCTCCACCGTCATCGGCGCCATCATCGGCATCCCGCTTATGCTGGCGGGCGCCCTGGTCTTCTTCCTGCTCTTCAAGCTGCTCACCTTCGGCGCCAAAAACACGTTCGTCTTCCGCCGCTTTTAACTTCCTCTACCAGATACCGCGACCGGCGTTCAGAGGCCGGAGGGGCAGGCAAGGGTATGGGTTCGGCGGGCCCTCACGGAAGGAG
>Ga0209212_1004004_pt1 | contig 18707 bp, 20 predicted proteins | sample RifGroC2_FD_183996 | JGI IMG/M metagenome (GOLD analysis project Ga0209212, IMG submission 183996) | Groundwater microbial communities from Rifle, Colorado, USA - Groundwater C2 (SPAdes) (version 2) | ecosystem: Environmental > Aquatic > Deep subsurface > Groundwater | place: Rifle, Colorado...
CATAGGTCCACCACTTCGCTCATAGCAATCTATGAGCTGCGCGGTGCAAGCAAAAATTTGACAAGTTTATCTTGATTTGCTAATATATCGATATGTGAGTGTTTTCCCGTTCTTCTATTATTGTTTGGACGGGCATTCCAATACATATCCCACAAAACCCGCTTCGGCGGGTTTTGTGTTTTAAATCTTTTGTTTTAAATTGCAAAAAGCTTCGAAAATCAAATTTTGGAAAATCGCTTAACCCCAACCTCGCAGACTCGGTTGGCCGCCCCCGCCTACGATTTTCAAAACTTATTTTCTTCGCTTTTTGCTCGCTTATGATTATAATTAAAACATGAATTCCATCAGAGTCGGCGTGTTGCGCGGAGGACCGTCCCTTGAGCACGAAGTTTCGCTTAAAACCGGCGAAAGCGTTTTGCGCAATCTGCCGGTAAAATATTCAGCCAAAGATATTTTCATAAGCAAAGAAGGAGAATGGCATTTGGACGGCAAGCCTGCTCATCATGACCGGATTTTCAGGCAAATTGACGTTGTTTTCAACGCCCTGCACGGGGAGTATGGGGAAGACGGCAAAGTTCAGCAGTTGTTGGAATCTTTCGGCGTTCCTTACACCGGCTCGGGAATAATGGCTTCAGCTTTGGGAATGAATAAAATTCTGGCCAGGCAAGCTTTTAAAAACTCCGGGTTGAAAGTCCCGTACGGTTTTGAAATTATTTTGGAAAAAGGACTGGCGGAAACAGCCAAAGATATTTTTAAAAAAATGCCTCCGCCTTGGGTGATTAAATATCCGTCCGGCGGATCTTCAGTCGGCGTTTCCATAGCGCGCAACTTTGACGATTTGGAAGAAGCTTTGGAAAAAGGGTCTTCATTTTCTCCTAAAATATTGGTTGAAGAATACATAAGAGGCAGGGAAGCGACCTGCGGAGTGATTGACGAATTCAGAAATCAAAAGCATTACGCTTTGCCGATAGTGGAGATAATCCCGCCGGCTCAAAGCGGTTTTTTCAGTTACGACGCCAAATATGGAGGCAAGACGCGGGAATTGTGTCCATCAAATTTTGACATGAAAACGAAAAGGGCGATAGAAGCGATGGCGGTTACGGCTCATAACGCCATCGGGGGCAGGCATTATTCGCGCTCGGATTTCATCGTGTCCAAGAATGGAATTTATCTTTTGGAAATAAACACTTTGCCCGGTCTGACGGCGGAATCTTTGTTGCCGAAAGCTCTAAATGCCGTCGGGTCTTCGCACAAGGAACTTTTGGAGCATTTGATAACTTTGGCGTTAAGGAAAAAGTAGTTGATATTCTTGAATTGCGAAATAGCTGTCTTTGAAATAGCCCGAAGTATTTTTCTGCACCACAAGAGTACTTCCATTTTCTAATCGTTTCACTCAAGAAAATTAGGTCGCTGAAAAATCATCTTTACTCGCGCCGCCGCGCTCCGTAGTGCTATTTCAAAAACACTATTTCGCAATTCAAGAGTTATTTCATTTTTTCTTCCACTTTCCTTACCGCTATTTCCAGCGCCACTTCGCGGGGGTTTCTGTTTTCTTTGAGGCTTTGTTTTAAAACCGTCGTTGTCGCGCTTTTTATTTTTCTTTCAACCAGCTTGAACATTTTTTCGTGGCCGTAGCCTCGGTATTCGGCGTAAGAAGAAATCACTCCTCCTGCGTTGGCCACGAAGTCCGGCACGACCAAAACGCCTCTTCTGAAAAATTCTTCTTCAATCTGTTCTCTCATGGGGATATTCGCCCCTTCCACAATTATTTTCGCTTTGATTTCATTTTTGTTTTTCTCGTTAATGGTGTCGGTTACGGCGGCGGGAATCAAGACATCCGCCGGCAAGCCGAAAATTTGGCCGTTTTTAATTTTTATTCCGCCCGGGTATTCAATGGGGGATTTTTTCTGGTGTTTCAGATGAAGCAAAATTTTTTCATCCAGGCCGTTTTTGTCGTAAACTCCGCCAACAATATCGGTAACGGCCACCACTTTGGCGCCCATACCGGCCATGTGTCTTAAAGTGAATTCTCCGACATTGCCGAAGCCTTCTATGGCCACTGTTGTTTGTTTTATGTCCAAACCTTTCAGTTTGATGGCGATGGCCGCCGCTTGAGCCACGCCGTATCCGGTGCTGCCCAGCTCATGAGGCAAGCCGCACCTTTCGCCGGTTGGATGGCAGAGTCTGGAAGGTTTGCCCGTGGCGGCGCGCAGATTGCCGGCGGCTTCCACGAACCATTGCATCTCTTTTTCTCCCGTGTTCACATCCGGGCCGGCGATGTATTTTTTCATAAGAAAAGGTTTTATCGCCTTGGCGAAGCTCTGGACGAATTGTTTTTTAAGATTATCATCTCCGCCCGGCCAAATAATGCCGGCCTTGGCTCCGCCGAAGGGGATTCCAGCCAGAGCGTTTTTCCAGGTCATTGTCCGGGCCAGCCGGTAAACTTCTTCCGCCGTTACACCGGGCGTCATTCTTATTCCGCCTTTGCCCGGTCCCAAAACCGTATTGTCTATCACCAAAAATCCATTCATCCCTATTTTTGGGTCATAAACTTCTATGACATATTCCGGCCCGTACTTGTCTTTTTTTATGATTTTTTCGTTCAAATTCATTTTTGGATTATAGCACATTCAATTTTCGTTGACACTGCCGGCATTACTGATAAAATTAAATAAATGGCTAAGCTTATAATCATAGAAGACGATCCTTTTCTGCTTTCTATTTTGGCCGAAAAGCTTAAAGAAGCCGGCTTTGATATTGAGACGGCGATAGACGGAGAGGATGGTTTGAACAAAATAAAGGCGGGAGGTTTTGACCTTGTCCTTTTGGATATGGTTTTGCCGAAGATAGACGGTTTTAAAATATTGGAAGAGCTTCGCGGCGGCAATCAGATTAAAAAAATTCCGGTAATAATTTTGTCCAACTTGTATGACAAAAACAACATAGACAAAGCCATTTTGCTCGGGGCGAAGGAATATATCGTAAAAGCTTACAACACCCCCGAAGAGATTGTTTTAAAAATAAAATCTTTCTTAAACAAAGAAGGAGTTAAATGATTAACAGTTAATAATTAATAAAAAAATGAAAAATTTGAAATATTTGATCGGCGTTATTGTGGTTGTGGATCTGATTTTAGTTTTCCCAATTATGTTTTCATGGGAAGCTATCGGAAAAATTCTTAAGGTTGCCGCTTTTCCGGAGGTTTTCACCACATTGGTTGTTGAGATCACCTTGCTTGTTCTAACTTCACTGACTGCTTATTTGGTCTCCAGAATCCTCAAGGGGACAGCTATGCGAAAGGCCCTTTATCTTATGGCTTGGGGAGTGTTGATGTATGGAGTGGGAGACACCCATCTTCTTGTTTGGATGTACACGGGCGTGGAAAATCAATACCCATTTTTGGGAACGGCCAGCTCTTCAATCGCTCATTCTCTTTCAGTCGGAGTGGGTTTCCTGCTGGTTATTTCAGGTTTGTATAAAATAGCGCAAGCGCGAAAAGACATATTGCCGAATGGCTAATATTTATATTCTATTGGTTTTTGTCCCGTTGATTGCCGCCGTATTGATTGTTTTCGCGCGGTTTTCTCTCCTTTTTCTTAAAAAAATAGACGAAGGGGAAGAGGAGGGGAAGCTTTTGAGAGAAAGGCAGAAAGAAATAGTGGAAAACATGGTGGAAGGCCTTGTTGCGCACGGCGCCGACGGTAGGATTCTTATGGTCAACGAAGCGGCGGAAAAGTTTTTAAACGCCCGATTCGCTGACGTTAAGGGCAAAAAGATCGGCGAGATTGACAATCCTTCCCAATTGCTAAGGGCTGTTTTTACGCCCATGGAAGACAGAAAAGAGTTGTCTTTTTCTTTTAAGGACGACCTTGAACAAGAGCTGTTTTATCAGATTGTTCAAGTTCCTTTGAGCAAAGAACGGGGCGAAATTTTGAAAATAATAAGAGATGTCAGCCGGGCGAAATATCTGGATAGAATGAAAAACGAATACATCACCATGATGTCCCACAAAATATTGACGCCGCTGACCAATATCAAATGGGCGGCGGGAGTCTTACTGGGTAATGGTTTGGATGAGCAAAAAAAGCAAGGGAGCGTGAAAAACATAACGGACAACGCCAACAAGTTGATAGAGTTCACTTCCCATCTGCTCAACATCACGGAAATAGAAGAAGGATTGTTCGGTTATAAGTTTGAAAAAACGGACATAGCCGAATTGGCGGAAGAAATCATAAAAAATTATCAGCAGGAAGCGTTTCAGCGCGGCATAAAGATATTGATGGACGACTCGAAGAAGAATTTTTATTTCGTGAAAGGCGATAAAAACAGGCTTAGCGCCGCAATGGCCAATTACATAGACAATGCCATCAAATACAGTCCGGACGGAGGGACTATTGAAGTTTCTTTTCACCAGGACAAATATACGCTCTGGTTTGCCGTCAAGGATGGCGGAGTGGAAATTTCTCCCGAATCGGTTGGCTCCTTGTTTACGAAATTTTTCAGAGACAAACGGGCGAAGGCCGTGCATACGGAAGGGACGGGAGCGGGTCTTTTCATCGTCAAAAATATCATAGAAAAACACGGCGGCAAAGTCGGCTATGACCCCGTCAAAACCGGCGGCTCAATGTTTTACTTCACCCTGCCGGTGTATAAGGAGGAGAAATGAGTTTTTTGGACCTAGGCAGAATCGAACTGCCGTTTATGCATTGCAAATGCATTGTTCTACCACTAAACTATAGGCCCATTTTATTTTTTAGTGTAAGTCAGACAAACTATTATTGTATCCACTAAAAATCCAAGTATGCCAATAATCAACAAAACAATCAATGCCCATCTTGGAATTGGCAATGAGGTTTTTAAAGACCAAATAGATATAGAAATTATGAATAAAAAAATTCCTATTCCAAAAATATCAAAGAATTCCGGCCGAATAAATTTAAACATTTTTATAAAAGTAATAAATTGTTATAAGCCAATTCTAGCATTATTTTGACTAACTAGACAGATACTCTTTTATTTTTTCAGCGATAGTTTCATATATCCATTCAAACTTGGATTCGTCCGTTTCAAGCAAAGTGGTCCGGAAGCCGAGCAGGTTGCAGTTGAACCCGGTGAGCGGCACGACACAGATGCCGGTGGCGCCCATAAGGTAATAGACGAACCTTTTGTCCGGCGCCATGCTGTTGGCGGTTTTTTCTTCAATAAATTTTCTGACCTTACCGTTTTTGATTTCCAGTTTTTGATTGTTTTTCAAGATGCCATTTTTAAACACAACGGAAACGTAAAAAGCGCCAGCCGTTTTGGGCGAAATTATTCCCGAGACCGAGCTTAAAATCTTATAAGCTTTTTCGGCTCTTTTTTTATAAAATACCCGCCTTTCTTTCAAGTGCGATTCGTAGCGCCGGTCGGACATAATCGCCGGTATGACGCTTTGAGGCAGAGTCGTGGAGCAAACTTCCAGCATTTTGGCGTCCATTATGCTTTTGACATATTTGGCAAAAATACCATCTTTTTCTTTGTTGTAAATCTCTATCCAGCCGCACCGGCTGCCCGGCCACGGGAATTCTTTGGAAATTCCTTTCATGGCGATGCCCGGGACATCGCCGATGATTTCCGCGAGTGTCGTCATTTTTTTCGTATCATGGGCGATGTTGCAATAGACTTCGTCGCTTATCAAAAATAAATCGTATTTTTTTGCTAGCGCGACGATCTGCTCCAAAACTTTTTTCGGATAGACCATTCCGGTCGGATTGTCCGGGTTGATGATCAAAATTCCGGAGATAGCCGGATTGTATTTGATTTTATTTTCCAAGTCTTTCAAATCCGGCAGCCAATTTTTTTCCGGCAAAAGATTGTAAGTGATATGCGGGTAGCCGGCGTGAGCGGCTTCGGCGGAGGAGTGGGTGGAGTAAGCGGGAGACGGACCGATGACGCGGGTTTCCTTCCGCAGATAAGTGTAAACTTTGGAAATGGCGTCGCCCAAGCCGTTGAAAAAGCAGATATCGTCGGCGCTGATTTTTGCCCCCTTTTTGGAGTTGCGTTTTTGGGCCAAAAACTCTCTGGTTGGAAGAAGCCCTTTGGTCGGGTTGTAAGCGAAAGTTTTGTTGTTATCTACCGCTTTTTTGACGATATCCTTAATCCAGTCGGGTATTTGATAGCCCTTGGCCACCGGATCGCCGATATTTTCCCAATAAATTTCCTGCCCGAGACTTTTTATTTTTTCGGCAATCTCAACGATACCTCTTATTTCATAGGTCAGCTCGCCCGCCCCTTGATGAACGATATTGTTGCGCATTTATTTGTCTCTCATTTCTTTTAAAATTTTAATATCCTCAATTACTCCAGGATAAGCCGTTTCGCAAATCATATCAATATCATTTTCTTTGGCGAAAGCGACCAGTTTTTCAAATCCCTCCAAGCCGATTTTACCCTGGCCGATGTGAGCGTGTCTGTCTTTGCGGGAATTGAAATCAGTCAAGCTATCGTTGCTATGGATAAGTTTTATGTTTTTTAGGCCGATGTTTTTATCCAGCGCCTCAATGCAATTATCAAAACCGTTCCTCCAATCATAACCGGAGGCGAAACTGTGCTGGGTATCCAAGCAAACCCCGGCCAAAACCGACTTACGAAGTCGGTTCAGAAAACCGACTTCGTAAGTCGGTTTGATGTCGGCAAATGTTTTCAAAATTGTTCCGATCTGTTTAAAGTCCGAACCGATAATTTGTCCGGCGCCGGCGCTGTTTTCTATCAGCAATTGGGCCGAGCCGTTGTAGCCTTCAAAAACTTTCCCTAGCCCATCTGTTGTTTTTTTTAACGATTCTTCCTCACCCAAATCTTTGGCCGAACCGATGTGGGTCATCACGTATTTGGCGCCGAGTTGGCTTGCTTTTTCCAATTCTTTGCGGATGGAGTTGATGGAACCATAGTAAATCCGATTGTTTTTTGATGCCAGGTTTATGAAGTAAGGCGTATGGACATAAACCTTTTTTATCCCAAACTTTTGGCAGTTTTCTTTGAATTTTTTTGCCGTTTCGTCGGAAATTTCCGGAAATTCTCCGCCAGAAGGCGATCGGGTAAAAATCTGCATCGCTTCACAACCCAATTTATGGGCCAATTCCGGCGTTTTCTCAATCCCTTTAGCGATGGAAACATGACAACCGATATTCATAAGTTACAGTATAAACCATCACACACCAATGTTAGACATTCGATGTTGAACATTATATAATAATCCACAATCCACATACATATGCCCAAAACAAAAATTGCTATAAACGAGCATTACCATATTTATAACAGAGGCAACAACAAGCAGAACATATTTTTTGAAGAAAGAGATTATATTCGGTTCCTTTTTTTGATCCTGCATTTTCAGGGAGGGGATACGGTTTACAACATAGGAAGGTATGTCACTAATTATGTTAGACATCGAATGTTTAACATTGATTTCGGGAAAATATCTAAAAACAGAAAAGTAGAATTGCTTGCTTTTGCGTTAATGCCAAACCATTTCCATTTCATTTTAAAAGAAAAAGAGCAGGGGGGCATTTCCAAATATCTTCAAAGAATACAAAATTCTTACACAAAATACATAAATACCAAGAATGGAAAAATCGGGCATTTATTTCAAGGGCCGTATCAATCGGTTCATGTTGAGAGCAATGAGCAGTTGCTTCACTTGTCGGCTTATATTCATAGAAATCCCAGAGAAATTAAAAAATGGAAAAATCAAGAAGTTGATTTCCCTTGGTCCAGTTTTACCGATTATGTTGAAAAAAATAGATGGAATGAACTTTTGAGCACCGAGCTTTTGTTGAGCCAATTTAAAAAACAAGGAGAATATAAAAGTTTTGTGGACGAAAGCGGCGCGAAATTATGTCTAGAAGAAAAAGAAATGATTGATTATGCCTAACATGTTAGACATTCGATGTTGAACAATTGTTATAAAATGGAGGTAGAAATAAAATGAATAAAGTAATGACCATTTTAATATTTTTTGCGGTTGGAGCGGGTCTGGTATGGATTGCTTCTTTTAGTGATACAATACAGGAATGGAAAATTAAAAGAGAAATAATTAAGGCAAATTATTGCGAGGCGACGTCGGATTGTCAGTTAGCCTCCGCGGGGAAATGTCCATTTGATTGTTATGTGTATGTAAATAAAAATGAAGCGGCGAGAATTGGAAAAATGATTGAAAATTACGAAAGCCGTTGCGCATACCAATGCGTTAAGCTTGAGGGGATTGAATGTGTAAATAATATTTGCCAGCGAGAATGTTTTGGCAGCCAATGCAAAGATAAAAATTCATGGTGGAATCGCAAAATAAAATTATTCAGCCACAATATAACTGACAATTAATTCAGTTGATATCACATTCTCAATTCGTGCGGCAAAAGAGAGCGTGTGACTAAACGACTTTTAATGACATCGTATGTCGCTGTTTGGTTGATAATCGATATTGTTTGCTATGACAAAATAAGAGTTGGTTTTATCTTTCATAGCATCTAAAATTCGTTCGTATAGTTCTAAATATTGATTTTTAAAATTCTCCATATCATTTTCATCTGCTGGAAATATGATTGAAATATTATCATTGGAATTATAAAAATTTATAATGTCTTCTGATGATGATTTGCTTGTTCGGATTTCCATTACAACAAAATCGCAACGATTTGAGATTGGAGCAAAATTACCAACAGTTGAAATTCTTTTGACCAATCGCGAATCAATCGGGTGTTTATATTGCGTCATTTCTCTTTTGAGCAAGAAAAGATGATACTCATTTACAATAACATCCCTCGTAAACGGTAAAAGCGCGATAAGCGCCACAATACCGATGGCAAATCTTATTATTTTTCGGTAAGCCATTTTTTTGCGATTGGATAAAATTCATCAATAATTTGTTTGCCGCGTTCGTTTGGTTTTGGATTATTATGCGGTTTGTAATTTAATTTGAGCCAAACCAACCGATATATTTCGTCCAATTGACTATATATGTATTATCAACATTATTTTTAAATACTTCGCTTAACGCTTCAAGCAATGAAAAGATTTGCGAATCATTAGCAACGAAGAATAAATTTTTTCTGTTTGTATTGGTAATAGTTAGTATAAATTGCATATAATTGATTATATCACAGCGAGCGAGAGCCTAGAAAAATAATAAACCATCACACACCAATGTTAGACATTCGATGTTGAACAAACCTTTATTTTTTACTAAAAAATGTTAGATTTACTTTTATGTCGCTATCCATCGGAATGGAGTGAACACAACTAGACATACTTTGCCCATAACGGCTAATAATACCAAACGAATCCCCTTTGAATTTACCATAAAATTACCACGAAAAAAACATCAATTGTTTCATAATTACTTGCAAAGGGCCAATTTTTCACAAAAACAGTTTTCTAGTTTTGAGTGGATAAATAAAGAATAGGATATTTTTAAAAATCTTGACAATTTATTACATGAATGTAATATTTAGCATAGAAATAATGGAATAGATAGTTTGATCATTTAAAAAATAAACCTTAAAATAAAAGAAAGAGATGGTGGCGAATGTATCCAGATGAATTTTCAGTAATTTTAATTAAGCCTGATGCGACAGAAAGAGGTTTCGAGGCAGATATCTTTAATGATTTGACAGCAGAAGGCTTGGTTATTGTTAAAATTGGCACTGTTCAGTTTGACCTTAATTTCGTGCTAGACTTCTATGGGTGGTTAAAAATTGATTATCCGGAGGCAATGAGTGATTACATTTGCGTCAATCCATTACCTGTTTGGATTGCAAAGGGTAACAATGCAATATCTAAGGTTATGTCCGTAAAGAATCGGCTACGCGCAAAGTATTGTAATCATCCACTCAAGAATCTGTTTCATTGCCCGAGTTCCCAAGAAGAATCGCAACGGCAATATGATTTGCTAATGCAAGGAGATAAACTAATGAAAAACAAAAAAACAAGAACAAAAAACCAAGTTGAAGCGATTGTTTTCAAACGACTCGTATCGGGAGAGCTTTTGTTTCTAATGTTGAAGCGCACCCCAGAGAGGGGCGGTTTTTGGCAACCAGTGACCGGGAATGTTGAAGAGGGAGAGTCTTTTGAAGTAGCGGCATTGCGGGAAATTCAAGAAGAGCTCGGCATAAATACAATCATAAGACTGATAGATACTGGCTACTCTTATGAATTTACAGACAATGGATTGGACCAGTTTGAGCGTATCTTCGGCATAGAAGTTTCGATTAATCAAGAGGTTAATCTCTCGCATGAACACACAGAATACAAATGGGTTTCTAAAGAAGAAGCTCTCGAGGTTTATCTGAAGTATCCTGGCAACAAAGAGGGTTTGAGAAGGTTGTATGACAAAGTGAAAGGGGGTTTGGATGAGTAGTGCCATAGAGTTAGAGTTGAAAAGGTATTTTTTTGATAAATTATTATCAATAACAAGCCTTAAAGAATACCTCGAAGTGTCATCTGTTGTTTCCGTGGAAATTGATCAAGAAATTGTTTATGATCTTATGGTTTTTGTTCCAGATCATTTATTCAACAGCAGATTCAAGACTCAATTCGGTGAATCTTTTGTTGTCAATGACAAAGAGTATTCACCCCCGGTGTTTACGCGGTTTAAGAATTATCAATGGCTTAGGAAAGATTTTTCAAATCGTTTGCCTATTGCGCTGTGGATATTTAGACAAGCGATTGTTGCAAATGACCCTTGTGGAAGGTTCAAGAAAATAATTTCAGATTACAGTGTTGTTTTTGCAAGATGTGTAAAGGACATTATTCGTCGTAAATACATTGAATTTCGTTCTGACAGACACAATTTGCGACAATCAGTCTGCCATCGTGACGATTTAGCTATTAATTTGTTAAGGGCGAATGTTGTAAAAATAGCCATTGAAATTTTAATTCTTGCGAATGATCAGCCGTATCCGTACAAGAAGTGGTTGCCGTTCGAAGCGAAAAAATATGAAGGAGGATCGGAGATTGTACAAACTTGTATCAAATTCATAAAAGAAAAAGATAACCAAAAAGTTATTGTCTTGAGCGATGATTTAGTGTCTAAGATTGTTGATACACTCGCTCGAAAGAATTGTTTCTCACTAAGCTTTTTAAATCAATGGTGGTTGCACTTGATTTAAAGCTCAAGATGCCCCGTTTTTTGAAATGGGGCATCTTTTTATTTGCCATAATAATATTTTGAGCGCGCTTCATTATTTCTTTGTCTTCGGACCATTTTAATTTCTTTATGGCATTTTCAGCAGTAAAGAAGCGGTTTGTGTATGACTCATGAACCTCAAAACACTTTTTATTTTTTTTAAGTGAGTTTAACCTTACTAAGAAACAAGTGATTATCTTGTGGATAATTTGGTTTTTATTATAAAACCTAAAGCCGTATGTATCGATTGGCATAATGATTTCAAAATCATAAAATCCTGTTTCCTCTTTAATCTCTCTTGATATTGTACTAGCGAACTCTTCACCTTTATTGCGATGTCCTTGTGGTAAAGAAAAGTGTCCATGTTTACTAGAGTAAAGCAATAGAAACTTGTCACCATTAAACATTATTGCACTTGCGCAATAATGTTTAATTTCTTTTATTTTTCTTTTCCACGAATGATTATCGCTTAATATTTTTTTTATTTCTTTGTTAACATCCGGTTGATACCGATTTCCTGAGATTTTTACGCAAACAATCTTTTGATTGATTAATTTGGGAACTATTTTCGCAAAGAAATTAAAATAATTATCATAAAAGGACTCTTTAGCCATTGCTGATTTTACGCCCTTGTCTTTTATTTCAGAATAATTTTTTAAAAATGAATTTTTATCGTTATATAGAAAAAAAATATGAATGTTGTTTAAAGATGATAATTCTAATTTAGACGAATCAAACCATTTCGGAATAAAACCATGTCGTGCATAGTAAAAGGCAGCACTAGAAAGGATTGACCTCTCAAGGATTACATTTTCGCCGAACTTAATGTATTTTTTTGCCAGTTTCATCCGTTTATTATGTTGACCTTGGTACCATTCTGAAATACCTGTTTTAATTCCAGCACTAATATAATTTGGTTCAGGGATAAAAAGGACTGGATAAGATTGGCGAATGTTAGTTATTAGTGTCGATTTTCCGACACCCCAAAATCCTTCAATAACCACAATGCTAGGTAATTTTTTTTGAGGAGGCCAAATCATTTTTTTTGGACACTAGCTATTAATTAGGCAATATTGCTAAAATGTAATATGATTTAAAAATAACATATTATTCAATGTCTTTCTATCCTTCATATAAAAAACAATTTGATTCACTGAACAATAAACAGAAAAAAATACTTAATAAAATTCCTTATCTGGAAAAAATTGATGGGTGGTTACTTTTAATTGAGGCAATAGAATTATTCGGTCTTTCTAGTCAGATTAAAACACCCAACCCCATTGTCTGTGAAATTGGATCTTGGAAAGGCAAATCTTCTTATGTGTTTGCTTCTGCCATAAAAGAAAAAAACGGCATCCTTTATTCAATAGACCCATTTAACGGCGAGGGAGATGAGACTTCGAATGACACTTATCATAAGGAGATAAAAAAAACAGAAGGGTCTCTTTTTGAAAATTTTGAAAGAACGATGACTAAGTACGGACTACGACAATATATTAAAATCCTTCCCTTTCTAAGTGAAGATGCGCGTCTAAAATTTTTTGAACCTAAAATTAACTTTCTTTTTATTGATGGTAATCACAAGTACGAGTCGGTAAAAAAAGACTATGAACTCTGGAGTGGTTTAATCCCTTCAGGGGGGACTATTATTTTGCATGATGTTAAGGCGAAGCATGTGGATGGACCGAAACGTGTGATGGAGGAGTACATATTAAATAACTCGTCTTGTTGGAAAAATATACGTATAGTAGGGGAGATGGCTATTGCTACGAGAACTTAATCACCAGTTTTGTATTTTTCTGGTAATTTCCCAGAAATGAAATAAGGGACGCTTTTGATGGTAGCAATCCACGCTCCAACAGAGTTAGTGAGAATAATTAGACAAAGAGAGGGAAAAAGTTTAATGAAAGAAACTTTTCTTGCATTATCAGCAAAGCTCGGGAATCCTTGTTTGTCTAAAACATCTGGCAGTTTTTTTAGAAGTAAATATTGCGGGACGATATAGAATATAAAAAAACTTACCAGTGACAATATTGCGACTAAATAAGATTCAAGAACAATGCTCAAGAAAAATGGAACAATAATAAAAAAAGTATCAAAAAACCAGTACGCCCCCGCACCCAACCCTTCGATAAATAGCGTGATTAATTGGGATCGAGGGTGACCTTGCTTACGCATTTTTTTGTAACAGTTTATATAGCCAAGAAAGTTCCAAAACCAAACACTTTTTTGCTTTACAAAGTTTGTAAAGCAATTAGGCACATCTGCTAATTCAAGAGCTGTTAAGGATAATATTGGCACATTGTTTGCGGAAAGAATAAATCCGAAAGTTAGATCTTCGGTCAAAAGATCAGTTGGGTAGCTTTTGTTGTTTGTGTTTATATTGAATGTCATGCCTGAACCGTGCCCAACCACTATGCCTAATTTTGTATTGTTTCTTTTCCCCCAATTTTTCTCGCTTTTTAATCCATAATTGTAAACAAGACGGGATTCGTGTCCTAAGCAATACCAGCTCTGATAAAGAGAAAGGGCGTTTGTAAACTGATTGGAATCCGGACTCAAGTCTCTTATAAAAGCGCATGGTTGTTGAAACGCAAACTCTTCGTTCGGGTGTTGTTCCATTAATTCTGTTAATTTTTCAAAAGTTGTCACTGATATTATGGAGTCTGCATTATAAACCAAATAAAAAGCATTTTGTTCTGTTTTTTTAATTTCTCTAATGGCGTAGTTTAATTGCGTCGCCATGTTTCCATGATATGACGGATCTTTAAAAAGACGAATGTTATTTTTATATTTTAATAATTTACCCGAGGACAATGATTGGATCATAACATCTTCCGTTGTTGCGTGATCTGCAGTGTTTTTGTTTATTTTTTCCCTTATCGATGTAATGACAATAATCACAATTTCAAAATTTGGATTATTTATTTCACAAAATTTTAAAATCGTATTCTCTATAATCAATTGTTCGCGCAGTACCGGAACTAATATAAATAAGATTTGTTTGGTGAATTTGGCGCTGTTTTTGGGGTTATTTTGTTTCAGTTGTCTAAATAATCGTAAATAGGATAAAAAGTCAAAAACACCTCTTTCCGATTGGAAACATATACATATAATTACTATCGAATACAGAAACATATATCTGATTTTGCCACGCATTTAATTATTGTTCAATCATTAGAACATGTGAAAAAGTTTATAAATTTGAATTTTAGTTTTTAAAAAGCTATATTTATGGGCATCTATGGCATCATTATCAATAGGAATTGTCGGGTTGCCGAATGTGGGGAAGTCCACGCTGTTTAAGGTGCTGACAAAAAAGCAGGTGGATATCGCCAATTATCCTTTTTGCACCATTGACCCGAGCGTGGGGGTGGTGGAAGTGCCGGATGAAAGAGTGAAAAAGCTGGCCGAATTTTCCAAGTCTAAAAAAGTGGTGCCGGCCGTGATGGAATTTGTGGACATCGCCGGACTCGTCAAAGGCGCTTCGGAAGGCGAAGGGTTGGGAAATAAATTCTTGGCCAACATCAGAGAAGTGGACGCTATCGCCGAAGTGGTGCGAGTTTTTGACAATGACAAAATCATTCATGTCCACAACAAAATAGACCCGTCAGGCGATGTGGGAGTGGTGGAAACGGAGCTTATTTTGGCCGATTTGGAAACGGTCGGCAAAAGAGTCGGCGCGCTGGAAAAAGAAGCCAAATTCGGCGACAAAGAAATTGTCAAAAAACTGGAAGTGGTCAAAAAAGTAAAAACAGCGCTTGAACAAGGCAAGTTGGCGAAAGATTGTTTGCTGGAAAAAGACGAGGCGGAAAGTTTGAAAGAACTCCACTTGCTAACACTTAAGCCGATTTTGTATATTTATAATATTTCAGATAGTGAAAGCGGCGGCAAAATGATTTTTTCCGTCTCGGACACAACGGGGGATTCCTCCAAAAATCATTTTGCCGCCGCTTTTGAAGAGCTCAAAAAGAAGAATCACGTCATTTTAGACATTAAAACGGAAGAAGATTTGATGGAAATGAGCGAGGCGGATAAAAAAGAACTTGGACTTCAAAGCAATATGGACAAGTTGATTGTTGAATCTTATAAGTTGCTCGGTTTGATGAATTATTTTACCACCGGCGAAGATGAGACGAGAGCGTGGACTATCAAACAAAATTCCACCGCTCCCCAAGCCGGCATGGCGATACACACCGACTTTAAAGACAAATTCATCCGCGCCGAGGTGATAAACTGGCAAGACTTGCTGGGTTGCAGTTCCTACGCCAAAGCGCGGGAAAAAGGTTTAGTACGGACGGAAGGGAAAGAGTATATAGTAAAAGATGGGGATGTGATAGAATTTAAAATATAACATTATCGGTTAATTTTCTAAAATATTTTTATGGAAAATATTGAAACTAAAATCAAAACGACGCCAAAGGACTTTTTTGTCCGGTTGTTCAATATGAAGTCACATAGAAATTACAACACAGCAATAAGTAGAATAAATGAGTCTAAAAAAGCGGAGACTCTCTCGACCAATATTAATTTGGAAAGAAATGAAAAAGTTTCCGTTGTAACCGTGCTTTATAACAGCACGGGTGTTATTGAAAAATTATTAGATTCAATCAATGAAACCAATAAAGACGGATTAATCAGGGAAATTATTGTTGTCGATAATAATTCTCAAGACAATGGAGTAAGAATAGTGGAAGAATACATAGTTAAACATAAGCGAAATCTAAGATATGAAATAAAATTAATAAGAAATGATGAAAATCTCGGATTTGGAAAGGGCAACAATGTCGGAGTCATGTCCGCAACTAGTCCGTTTGTTTTATTTGCTAATCCGGATGTTGAATTTAAAGCAAATGTTGTTGCAGAAATGATAGATTTATTGAATCGCAATCCGAAAATTGGATTATTGGGGCCGCGAATTTGCTTTGATAAAAAAATAATGCGTATAACTCCAATTATCAACCCGCCAGTGTTTGTTCTCCGCAATTTTATAGGAAATACCACACTTGGAAAATTGCTCGGTATTAAACCAGTTCAATTAGGAGAATACAGAAAAGTACTACAGATATCCGGCGCTTTTATGATGCTAAGAATAAACGAATTTTTGGAAGTTGGAGGCTTTGATGAAGAAAATTTCCTTTATATGGAAGAATTTCATTTATCCGAAAGATTGAAAAAAGTCGGACTCAAAACAGTCAAACTCTGGACTTCCAAAGAAGTGGGACATCTCCAGGCGCACAGTAAATTCATAAATACAAATAATTCCTGCAAATCACATCCAAGAAAGATTGACCTTTATCGCCAAGCAGAAGAACATTATGTTAAGAACTATATGCAAATCATTACAGGTAACTCTGTTTTGGATTTTATAATTAGGCAAACAATCAAGCTAATATACAAAAGGAGAAATAATAGTCTTATTAGACCTATATATAAAAAATGGTTGAGATTAATGGCAAAAGATGTGATACTTGATCACACCGTAAGGTAAGATTTTTTTAATATCTTTTATGGAAAACATTGAAACTAAAATAAAAACGACGCCGAAGGATTTTTTTGTCTTTATCGGGGCAATGATGGCGCTTTACGCCAGCGCGGTGAGTCTTATCAATTTATTGTTTGAAATTATCAACGCTTTATTTCCCGACCCGCTTAGCTTCAGCTATGACAATTTTTCGTCCGGAATGCGCTGGTCTATCGCCTCGCTTATAATCGTTTTTCCAATTTATATTTTTCTTTCCTGGTTTATAAACAAAGACTTGACTCTTAATCCGCTCAAGAAAAATCTTGGTGTAAGAAAATGGCTCACTTACTTGACGCTTTTTATCGCGGGGGTGACGATTATCACGGATTTGATTTTACTCATCAACACCTTCCTTGGCGGAGAGATAACGGTGCGGTTCGCCTTCAAGGTTCTCTCGGTGCTTATCGTCGCCGGAACGGTTTTTGCCTATTATCTTTATGATTTAAAAAGAGATGTCGGGCAAAAATCGGGCAAGATGAAATTGCTGGCTTGGGCGGTGTCTTTTGCCGTCTTAGCTTCAATTGTCGGCGGGTTTTTCATAATGGGTTCGCCTTTTACTTTGAGAATGAAAAAGTTTGACGAAAGGCGAGTGAATGATTTGCAAAATATCCAGTATCAAGTTGTGAATTTTTATCAAAGAAAGGGAAGTTTGCCGAATAATTTGGATGAATTGAAAGACCCGATTGCCGGTTTTATTCTGCCTCGCGACCCTAATCCTGCCGATTTTGTCGGTTATAATCCGGGTGTCTATGGTTATATAAAAGTTTCGGATTTAAGTTTCAAACTCTGCGCCGATTTCAGTTTGGCTAACGACCTAAAAATTGATTCAAAGGGCGCGACAAGGCCTACTCCGGTATTTTTAGGAGACAATTTTTCTATTAATGAAAATTGGCAACACATCTCCGGCAAACAATGCTTTGACCGAAAAATTGACAAAGATTTGTATCCCATCTTAAAAAATCCTAAGATTTAAATTGGAAATTTGGAAACGAGAAAATATTTTCGGGCAAGTTGACTTCATTTTGTCAGCAATATACAATGGAGCTACGAATAATTATCAGTTCCATCGTATAACATCACTATGGACAGTTTAATGGCAAAATTATACCAATCCCCGAAAACGATCCTGTCTAATAAGGATTTAGCTTTAATTTGGGGAATAAATGACGAACAAAGCTTGTATGCAAAAACCGCTTACTATGTAAAGCAAGAAGCTCTAATCAGGCTGACTCGAGGCGTATTCGCCAAGAATAAAGACTATTCTCGGAGAGAATTAGCGGCAAGTATTTACACCCCGTCCTATATCAGTTTTGAAACTGTTTTAAGGGAAACCGGAATCATTTTCCAGCATTACGAGGCAATCTTTGTAGCCACAAAATGGACAAAAACAACGACTATAGATAAAAACATTATCACTTTCAGAAAATTGAAAGATATTGTTTTGTTCAATTCGACTGGTGTCGTCAGCAAAGACAACTACAGCATAGCTACTCCGGAAAGAGCTTTGTTGGATATGATTTATTTATTCCCGAATTACTATTTCGACAATCTGGAATCAATCAACTGGGAAAAATGCGACGAGTTGGCAAAAATTTATGACAACAAGGAATTAATAAAACGATTGAATAAATATCGCAAAAAACATGTTCAATAGAGAAAAACATCAGTTAATAATGGGGCAAATCTTAAAGGATATTTATACCGATGTCTCGATCAGTCCGCTTTTGGGATTCAAGGGCGGCACCTGCGCTTACTTTTTCTACAAACTGCCAAGATTTTCGGTGGACTTGGATTTTGATTTGCTGGAAATAACCAATGAAAACAAAAAAATTGTCTTTGAAAAAGTTGTCGCGATTTTAAGCAAATACGGACAGATCAAGGATCAACATATCAAGAGGTTTACTGTCTTCGCCCTGCTCTCTTACGGCGATGAGGATCACAACATCAAGGTTGAAATCAATATCAGGAAGCTGGCAGAAAATATGAAAAATCTTTACGAAATGAAAGAGTATCTGGGCATTT
>Ga0209212_1004006_pt1 | contig 18697 bp, 17 predicted proteins | sample RifGroC2_FD_183996 | JGI IMG/M metagenome (GOLD analysis project Ga0209212, IMG submission 183996) | Groundwater microbial communities from Rifle, Colorado, USA - Groundwater C2 (SPAdes) (version 2) | ecosystem: Environmental > Aquatic > Deep subsurface > Groundwater | place: Rifle, Colorado...
ATGAAAAATATTACCGCCTGTTTCGACAATACCGGAAGCTTCATGCCCTAAAACAAGCGGAGGTTTCTTAAAAGTTGGCACTCCATGCTCGATATAATGCAAATCCGTATGACAGACCCCGCATGCCACGACTTTTACAAGAATTTCGCCTTCTTCCGGCACAGGTGTCGGGATTTCTTCTATTACAAGAGGTTTATTCGGTTCTTTGAATATAGCTGCTTTCATAAAATTCCTTAAAATTTCATTTACTATGATTCTATAACTATAATATAATATTTTAAAAGTTTATTTAAGTTTTTGGAGAAAAGAAAGAATGACTATTTCAACTTGCAAAGAAACTTCTAAAAAAGAAAAAACAGAACTCAAAAAAGCTATTCAAAAAGCGCTGAAGGTTTTGAAAAAGAAAAATCTTTCAATGATTGTTCATGGTCCGAGTTTTCCTGCTGCTCAGGGACAGGATTATGGTATTGGTTCTCCAAATACTTCCGGTGGACAAAATTTTATGGGATTTATCTCTAATCTTGGTTTTAACGGAATCCAACTTGGTCCTGAAGGAAAAACAAAATCAATCGACGCTTCTCCTTATATAGGAACAATGTTTTCAAACAATCCGCTGTTTATAGACCTTTATCAACTTACACAGAAGGATTTTGCAGAAATTTTATCCTCCGAAACTTTTGACGGAATCGTTAGTGAAAATCCGAATAAACACAACAGGGTTGCTTATGAATATATTTATAAAAATAGCGATGCTGCTCTTAGAGAAGCTTTCAATAATTTTAGAAAGAAATTAACAGAAGGCGACTCAAAAATAAAAAAATTAAACAAAAAATTACAGGAATTTGTTGAAAAAAATCAATACTGGCTAGAAAAAGACGCTTTATACGAAGCAATTTCCACAAAACATGGCAATGATTACTGGCCAATGTGGGCTGATGAGCTGGATAAAAACCTTTTCAACGCAGCAGGAAAGTTTTCCGCAAAAGAGGTCCAAAAAAGAATTGCTGAATTAAAAACTAATCAAAAAGACGAAATCGAATACTACGAATTTGTTCAATTTGTAGCTGACTTACAAAAACAAACTACAAAAGATTTTGTGTTAAACAATAAAATGAAAACCATTGCAGATTGTCAGGTAGCGTTTTCTGACAGAGATTATTGGGCAAATCAGGCATTATTTTTGCAAGGTTGGAACTTGGGCTGTCCTCCCGACGTGTTTTCGGCAGACGGACAGGCATGGGGATTTCCTGTTATGGACCCTGAAAAACTCTTCAATAAAGACGGAAGCCTTGGCGATGGTGGAAAACTTCTTAAATTAAGATTTGCTAAAATGTTTGAAGAAAATCCCGGCGGAGTCAGAATTGACCATATTATCGGACTTATTGACCCGTTTGTTTATAAATCAGGCAAGCTTCCAAAACCTGAACAAGGTGCATCAAGACTTTATTCTTCCCCTGAACACGCTGAACTTGGCAAATATTCCCTGATAAGAATTAAAGACTTAAATCAGGAAGTCGGTCCTGAAAGCGAAAAAAGAGTTTTGACCGTTAATGATGCTCAAATCAAAGAATATGCAAGGATTCTCGAAAATATTGTAATTGAAGCCGCTAAAGAAAAAGGCATCGGCAAAGAATCCATTATTTGTGAAGACCTCGGTACTATTACCGCTCCTGTTGAAGCAGTAATGAAAAAACTTAAACTCAGCGGAATCAGAATGACCCAGTTTGTTGATCCTGAAGTTGCAGACCATCCTTACAGAATAAAAAATACTGAATCACAACATTGGGCAATGATAGCAAGCCATGATAACCAGCCTTTAATGAGTTGGGTTGATGAATTATACAGCACTAATAAAGTAACTCTTCATGCAGAAAACCTTTCATCTGATTTAAAAGAAAAACATGTAACTGAATTCAAGAATGAGCTTATGCAAAGTCCTCAAAAATTCGTTACTGCAAAGTTTGCGGAGCTTTTTGCAAGTCCTTCCGAGAATATTCAGATATTTTTTGCTGATTTCTTTGGAAGCAGAGAAAGATACAATATGCCGGGAACTTCAGGAAGTGAAAACTGGTCATTAAGAATTCCTAACGATTATGAATGTTATTTTCAGGAACAGCTTGCAAAATGCGAAGCTATGAATCTTCTTGAAGTGCTTATTATGGCTATTGAGGCAAAAGGTCATGCATTTGCGGCAAAACACATTGATGTAATTGAAAATTTAAGAAAATGCGCCGAGTTTTACGGTAAATAATAATCAAACCTTGATAAATGGCTAAGAAGTCCAATCATTTACTTCCAACACACTACTTAAAATAGTTGACACTGGAAAGGAGGTGATGCCGGATGAAGCGGGATAAAATAGAAAAAGCCCTAGAAATTCTAGAGCTGATTCTAAAAATAATACTTGCGTTCATCAAGTAGGGCTTCTAATGTATGAGGGGTGCAACCCTCATACGCCTATATTAAGTATTATACCAAATTTATAATAAATTTAAACCCCTGATTTTTTGTGTAACAAATTGTAACCAGAAAAGGGGTTTAGTATTAATTTTTTCTTTTACGAGTTTTATATAAATGTAATTTAAAATATGAAAGAAAAGGAATTATTATGCAAACAAAAAACAATATTGGCTTTGGCGCAGTCAGTTTAAAACAACTGAAAATAGGAACAGCTGTTCAATTTAATAAATTAAATACGGAATTAGCCGGACAAATAAGGCAAGTCACTCATATAGGATCAGAGCCGGTTTTATGTGTTAATGGTATGACAGGAACTAATCCTTCCAGAAAGATAATACATTTAACAGATCTGGGAAAACGGGGTCAGAAAGTCAGTGAAAAGATATCATGTCCTGTAGGTGATACAATTCCTTACTTGGATTTGCTTGCATAGATTTTCAAAAGTAAAAGCTTAAGCGAAAAACATCCAGCTTAATAAAAGATCAAATACGGGAATCGCAACGGCTGTCCAAATAGCAGCCTTTGTTGTTGAAATCCCTACTTCTCTTGCGCCGCCTTTTGTTTGCAAACCGTGAGTTACACAAATAAGTGGAATTAAAACACCGAATACAGCAGCTTTTACAAGACTTGATTTAATATCATAAGTATTTGAATAAAGCCATACAGACTTAATATACATGTAAGGATGCAAAGCCACCGTATTGTTGGCAACAAACATTCCTCCGATAATGCCTATAAATTCGGCAATTATTGTTACCAGCGGAACCATTATTACGCCTGCCAGAAGTCTTGGCACAAGAAGATAACCAATAGGATCAACTTTTAATACTTTTAAGGCGTCTATTTGCTCCGTAACAGCCATATTACCGACTTCTGCTGCCATAGCAGTACCGGCTCTCGCACCTATAGCTAAACTTGCAAAAATTGGCGCCATTTCTCTTGTAATAGCTAAAGAAATTAACCCTCCAATATAGGAATCAGCGCCTGTAAGCGTAAATTGTTGCGAAATCTGCAACGATAAAACCGCACCCGCTACCATAGAAATTGTTAAAGCTATGGGCAGTGAGTCATAGCCTATTACAGACGCCTGATAAACAGTATTTTTAAGACTAATTTTGCCTTGAAAAATACATTTAAGGGCTTTATAAAGGTTTGTTACGCATAATCCAATAAAATTAACGATCATAAATAGGCGTACACCAGTTTTTATACTTGTCGACTTTGCCTCTTACAATTTCAAAATATAAATCTTGAATTTTTTTGGTTATAGAACCGACTTTACCGTCGCCTACAGGTCTTGAATCAATTTTAGTTATCGGGCTGATTTGCGCTCCTGTTCCGCAGTAAAAAGCTTCATCGGAGATATATAATTCTGTTCTGTCAATAGGTCTTTCCACGACTTCTATTCCAAATTCGTTTTGAGCGATTTGTTTGACAGCATCTCTTGTAATTCCGATTAAAATATTGTCAGTTATTGGAGAAGTAACAAGTTTTCCGTTTTCAACAAGGAAAAAGTTCATTGCGCTTCCTTCAGTAACATGTCCTTCACTTGAAAGCACTAATGCTTCGTCATAACCGGCATTTATGGCTTCTGTTATGATTAGAGCTGTATTTGCATAAGCTCCGCCAACTTTAGCCCTTGGAGGAATCATGTTGTCATCAAGTCTTCTCCAGCTGGATACACAAACACTTAATCCCTTTGTAACGTCAACGTAATTGCCCAAAGGACATGTAAATACCAGAAAAGAATCTTTTCCTGTGAGTTTAGGACCAATTGCTTGAGTGCTTTTATATATAGTAGGTCTTATGTAAGTATCAGTTTCGGGGGCATTTTTTCTTAACAACTCAATGGTTAAATCACACATTTCTTTCACGGAATAAGCAGGTTTCATGTGCATGATTCTTGCGCTTCTGTGTATTCTTTCATAATGTTCGCGCATTCTAAAAACATAAAGTTGTTTTTCTTCTTCGTTCCAGTAGCCTCTAATGCCTTCAAATATTGAAGTTCCATAGAGAAAAGCATGGGTTTTTACGCTGATATTAGCGTTATTTTCAGGTACAAATTCACCATCCATAAAAACATATTCAGTCATAGTAAAACTCCCTTTTTTATAATGCATATTCTATATTTTTTAGAATACACCCAATAAAAAAAAAAGTAAAAAAATAGCAAAAACAATTGTTTTTGCTATTTTTTTAGATTTATTGTTTTTTATTCCATAATTTTAATTACATGAACAGGACATGCTTCAGCTGCAGCTCTGCAATCATCTTCATGACCTGCAACTTTTGACTGGTTTACATGTGCAACTTCATCCATATCAAAAATATCAGGATTTATGGAAACACATGCGCCACATGCGATACATCCCGGAATAATTTGTACTTTCATAAAAAACCTCCTTTTGTAACTTAAAAATTAATATTTTGATGAAAAGAAATCTTTAAGAGTATTTTTGTAATCTTCGCATTTCGATTTAATCATAATTTTGTGTTTCCATTTTTCACAATTTGTTTTTGCGATTATTTCAGCCAGTTTTTCAAGACTTTCGCCCTGTTCATTTTCAACTTTAGCTTTAATTTTTTCTTTTAAAATTTCCATCCACGCTTCATCAGCCAGTTTTAGAAATTTTTCTTCACAGTGACAATGCTCTTCATGGTGGTGTTGTCTTATTTTATCACCGCACTGGCAATGTTCTCCGCATTTACAAGATTCGTCATGACTAAATTGTTCTGACATTTCTCTTATTTTCCTTTCAAAATTTATATTAAAATAAGTCTGGAATTTAATAAAATACACTTAATTTTCAATAAAATAAATACCCTTTCTATCTATTTATTTCGACATAAGTAGGCAGATAAAAAGTATAAACAATTTGATATTTTTAATACAAAAGACTTATTAAACCAGATAAGCTTTTCTGTAAAATAAAAAAGTGCCAAGCGCTAAAACTATAAAATTAGGCAGCCATGCCGCAATAAATGGTTCAAGTATTTGAGCTTCGCCAAGAGAAGATGATACTGCTCTTATAATGTAATAACAGAAAATTACAATAATGCTGAATAACAATCCCCTGTTGACTTTTGCGCGCGGAGGACTTATGGCTAACGGGATTCCGATTATTACTATCAGAAAAGAAGTTATAGGCAGGGCAATTTTTTCATAAAGCATTACCTTGAGCAAAGCGACTTGTTGAGGTTCAATCTCTTTAGCTTTAGTTTTTATGTACTTAGCCAGATCAAAGAAATTAAGTTCCCTTGCTTTATGGTCTTTTTGCATCTCAGAAAGGTTTAAATTGTTATATAGCTTTAAATTATTAAAGACAGCAGTGTTCATAACCTTGCCTGACGAAGAAATTGTATAAATGGCACCTTCATCAAAACCCCAATAAGAAGGATTTGTAGATCCGTATTTTGACTGAACAACCTGTATTACATCAGGTTTTGACAGGTCTAAAACCGTAACACCTTCCAATTTTTTATGTTCGTAATTATTTATGTAAAAAAGTCTTTTAATTTGTTTATTTTCGTCAAGTTCCTGAAATGAAAAGTTTGATTTTCCGTCGGGAAGATTTTTTTGCGCTAATGCTTCCATCATCAGGTTTTTAGCTTTCATGTTTGCTGCGGGAACTATAAATTCGTTTACGACAAAGCTAAATATCGCCAGTGAAAAACTGATTATCAAAACAGGTAATGCAAGCCTCATTAAACTTATTCCGCAAGCTCTCATTATTGTAAGTTCGCTGTTTGTGCTGAGTTTATTAAAGGTTAATATTGTCGCAAGCAGTATGCCCATTGGAATAGTAAAGACAATAATATAAGGAAGTTGAAGTATAACTGTTTTTATAGCTGTGCTAAAAGGGATTCCGTATGCCGAAATTTGTTTTACCAGATATAAAAACTGATCTGATGCAAACATAAGGGATGTAAATACCACAACACCAAGCAAAAAAGTTTCTATAAGCTGTTTTGTAATATATTTATCAGTTAAAGTTAAATTTATTTTTTTCATTTTATAAACCAGATTAATTGCGATTTTATTTTCTTATTATAAAATAGTTTTTATCTAAGTACTTGTGAATTTACAAAATTAAAAAACTACCTGTTTAGTCTATAAATATAATAACAAAAATTAAATTTTTTAAGGAGATAATTATGTCAAATGCGTTAGAAGTAAATGATGCAAATTTTGAACAAGATGTGAAGAAGTCAGAAACCCCTGTTCTTGTTGATTTTTGGGCTCCATGGTGCGGGCCTTGCAGAAAAATTGCACCTGTAATAGACGAAATTTCGGAAGAATATAAAGGACGTCTTAAAGTTGTTAAAGTTAATACGGATGAAAATGTCCGCACAGCTCAAGAATACAGCATAAGTGGAATTCCGAGTGTATTGATTTTCAAAAACGGCGAAGCTGTCGAAAGATTAGTCGGGCTTATGCAAAAATCCACCTTAATTAGTAGTATCGAAAAGTACCTTTAAAAAATTCATAAAACTTAATATTATAGAAAGAGGAAAATAAAGTTTTTTCCTCTTTTTTAAGGTTTTTTATACACCCACCCCCTGCCCCCTCCCTTGAGGGCGGGGGAGCGCACAAGAAGGGGCTTCGCCCCTTACCCCATTAATTTACGGGATGTCATTGCGAGGAGGGGCTAAAACCCCGACGTGGCAATCTATCCAATTAACAATTAAAAACTTCATTCCCAAATGGTTAGATTGCTTCGTCGCTTTGCTCCTCGCAATGACAACTTAAACAAGAATAATTTACTGTTAATGCAACCAATTCAGGAGATAAATTATGCTGAAAATCCTTTCAGGAAACCAAATGAGGGAAGTTGACAAAAAAGCTATAGAAGAGCTTAAAATTCCCGGGATTTTGCTTATGGAAAACGCCGGAAGGGCTGTATATGATCAGGTTATTGAAATAATGGACACAATAGAAGATGAATCAGCAAGTGTTCTTGTAATTTGCGGAAAAGGAAACAATGGCGGCGATGGTTTTGTTGCGGCAAGGCATTTAATAGAAAATGATATTCAAACAACAGCAGTTTCTTTGTTCAGAAAGGATAATTTATCAGGTTCAGCTCTTATAAACCACGATATTCTGGAAAATTTTACTGAGATTGTTTATATGGATGAAATTGACCTTGATAAATTAAGACAAATGATTTCCGCATCTACAATAATAGTTGACGCAATCTTTGGGACAGGCTTGAATTCGCCAGTTAAAGGCAATGTTAAAGATATAATTAACTCGATTAACGAATATACAGAAGGTTTTGTAGTATCGGTAGATGTCCCTTCCGGTGTAAATGCGGATACAGGCGAAATATTAGGCACAGCGGCAGTTGCTGACTATACCGTCACTTTTCATGCTCTAAAGCATGGACTGATAAATTACCCTGGTGCAGATTATGCAGGAGAGGTCATCATCGTTCCCATAGGGATTCCCGAATCTTTAACAGACGGAAATGATTATAATACTTACCTGATAACAGAACATTATGTTCATGTTTCTATGCCCATAAGACAGGAAAACAGCCATAAAGGAACTTTTGGCAAGGTATTTAATGTTGCAGGCAGTATAGGAATGACTGGAGCCGCTTATATGAGTTCTGTAGCGTCTTTGAAAGTTGGCGCAGGCTATTCGATTCTTGCAACTCCACAAAGCTCTGTTCCCGTAATTTCTTCTATGGCTCCGGAAATAGTGTGTGTTCCTCTTGAAGAAACAGAAGAAAAAGCTATTTCCCAAAAAGCGCTGGCTAAAGCCCTCGATAAAAGCAAAGATGCCGATGTTTTTCTTATAGGTCCGGGACTTGGAACGGAAGAATCCACTGTTGAATTTGTGTTACAGTTTACACAACAGCTTACAGACAGGGGAGAAAACCTGATAGTCGACGCGGACGCTTTAAATTGCCTTGCTATAAAACAGGATGTTTTTCTCCCGATAAATTCAATCATAACTCCTCATGTAAAAGAACTTTCGCGGTTAATGAAAGTTCCTGTCGAAGAAATACTTAAGGATAGAATAAAATTTGCCCGCGATGCATCTCAAAAATTCAATACAATAGTAGTTTTGAAAGGCGCAAAGACAGTTATAGCAGAACCCAACGGTAATATTTATATAAACCAGACAGGAAATTCGGGATTGGCAACAGCTGGAAGCGGCGATGTGCTTGCCGGAATGATAGCCGGATTTGTTGCGCAGGGGCTTGATTTAAAGAATGCGGCTATTGTCGGAGTTTATTTGCATGGATTAACCGCTGATATAGCAGTGAAAGAACTAACGGAATATTCACTTACAGCTTCAAAATTATTAAATTACATCCCTGCGGCTATCAAAGAAGTTATTGAAATAAGATAATTATACAAATTTAAAAAAATGAGAAATGGGATCTGAAAAACAAAAATGGCGAGCAGTTAGCTTTTGGTTAATGCGACCGTAGCGAGCCAAAAAACTAATTCTAGCCCCCTCCCTAATAAGGAGGGGGTTGGGGGTGGGTGTAAATAATGATTTAACGAATATTTGTTTAAAAAAGTATAAAGAGAAAAAGTAACGAAAAACTAACTAAGTTCCCCAAAATTATTTTTTCATGTAATATTGTAAGCAGGGTTTTTGCTCGGTAAGAATTTAATAAAAAAATAAGATAAATATAGAAGATGACTATAAAAACAAGGAATAAATTACTAAATTTATTTGTAAGAATAGCGATAAGCATAACAATTTTATCAGTTCTTTTCACGAGGATTGATTTTCATGAAATTATAAACTCACTAGTCAATACAGATCATACTGTTTTAATTATTGGCGTGGTAATTTATACAGTCAGTCAGGTTTTAAATGCTTATAAATGGAAATTAATAGCTAACAACGCTGGTTTTAACAATAAATTAAAAGAATATATAGATTATTATTTTGTCGGTTTGTTCTTTAATTTGTTTTTGCCGACAACGGTTGGCGGAGATATTTCAAAGGCTTATTATCTTTCCAAACACGATCTTCAAAGCAGAAAAGCCCCTGCAATATATTCAGTACTCGCAGAAAGATATTCTGGTGTTGTAATTATAGTCTGGATAGGAACTATTGCGTTATTCACACCTATAGGAAACCCTGTTCCCGCTATTTTTAAAATATTAATGAGCGCTCTAACGGTTTTGATTTTTATAGTTACTCCTGCTTTCCCTGCTTTCTGGATGAAGTTTTTTAAGAGAAAAAAATGGGTAAGAACTATGCTGAGGGACATAAGGGCTTATTGGTCAAACCCGAGGCTTGTTGTAAAAGCGATTTACTGGTCTTTAATGTATCATATTCTTGTTTTAGCAATCCACATGATTATTGGCAGCGCAATGGGAATTAAAGTTCCTGTGGGTTACTATATTATGGCGTATTCAATGGCGGCAATGGCAGGTTTCTTGCCTGTTGCATTTAACGGTATAGGGCCGAGAGAGTGGGCTTATATCTATTTTCTGTCGTTTGCCGGCGTAAAAGAGTCAGATGCTTTAATTTTCAGTATTTTCTGGTTTGGAATAATTTTATCATCAAGTATATTTGGTGGAATATTCTACCTGAAAGGTCAATTATCTCCTGCTCCTGACGAATTTGAAGATGATTCGGATTCTGAATCAGATGAAGATGACAGTGAATTAAGTTTGAATAAAGAAAAGATAGTGTGTACAGAAACCGGAGTAAGCTAAATTGAATCCGCGATATAAATTCGGCAACATTTATAATGTTATTGTCCTTATTGTATTTAGCTTTATATTGTTCTGGTCGGCATATAACCTTTCAAAAAACTTTCTGGAAGATAAAGCATACGACTTTTTAGTTAAAATAACAGCTAAAACCAATCCTTCAAAGGATATAGTTGTAGTCGCCATTGATGATCAGTCAATTAACAAAATTGGAAGATGGCCATGGAAAAGAACTAATTATACAAATATATTTGAATATCTTGAAAATTACGGTCAGGCGAAAATTATAGTTTTTGACTCGATAATTTCTTCTTACGGTGACAAAAATGATGACGAGACTTTCTTTAAAAGGCTTTCAAAATTAGATAAAGTTGTATCGGGAATATTTTTCAGCAAGCAAAAAGCTTTTTTTATTAATTCTGATAATATTAATCCTGAAGAAACAGAAAGGCTTTTCAAAGAGAAATTCTCTATAAAAATCGATGATACCCGAAATACAGAATTTATTACAAATTCAGAGTATTATAACAGCAGTTATACGCTTAATGAAATCATGAATTCTTTATCAGGCTTAGGTTCTGTATTGTCAAATCCTGATAAAGACGGAGTTATAAGAAAAGCAGAACCTGTTTTTTACTATAAAAACGCTTATTATCCATCTTTAGCACTTGCTGTTTTCAATAAATTATATCCGCACTCGCAATATAAACTTTCCGAAAAATCTTTTGCATCACACTATTATGGCAAAAATCCCGTTAATATTCCTTTATATTCAAATAAAACCGGCAGCTTTAGCTATATTAAATGGTGTAAAACAGATGATAAGTCTAATGTTTATCCTTATAAAACTATAAGCGCATCGAAAATAATTGATTCTTATAACAGTTTAAAAAACGGAAAGCAGCCTGTAATTACACAAGAAGATTTGAAAGACAAAATTGTCATTATTGGAGTGACTGCAACCGCTTTGAAAGATGTAAAATCCACTCCGATGGCTGCGGATTACCCCGGAGTTTATATTCAGGCAACAATAATTGATAATTTTTTAAATAATGAATTTATCAAAATACCCGCCAAATCTGTAAAAATACTTGTACTTTTTAGTATAACCCTGTTAACGGTTCTGATAGTTTTGAGTTTGCCTGCTTTATACAGTGCTATATTATCGACAATACTGGCTTTATCCTATTTTTCATTTTGTCTTTTTGTTGCTTACCCCAAAAATTATGCATTAGATGCCATAACGCCGATAATTTTCATATTTTGCAGCATGTTGATTGGCTACGGCTACAATTATTTTATTGAAAACCGAAGAAAACGTGAAATCAAGAATTTAATTGCAAAATATGTTTCAAAAGAAATATTAGATGTGATTCTTTCTGATGTAGACAGTTCCAAACTCGGTGGAAAACGAGCGGATATAAGCGTTTTATTCGCTGACATCAGAAATTTTACTTCTATTTCCGATACTCTTCCTCCCGAAAAAGTAAGTTCCATACTTAATGAATATTTTAGCGAAATGATTCCTATAATTTTCAAGTATAAAGGCACTGTAAACAAATTTATCGGGGATGCCCTTTTAGTTATTTTTGGAGCTCCGATAGAAAATTTAAATCACTCAAAAATGGCTGTTAAATGTGCTGTTGAAATGCTTGAAAAAACTAATGAACTTCAGGAAAAGTGGCAAAAAGAAGGAAAACATCTTATTGATATAGGAATAGGAATAAGTTCAGGGATTGCGTTTGTTGGAAATATAGGCTCTGACGAAAGACATGAATACAGCGCTATTGGAAATACCGTAAATACGGCAAACAGGCTGGAATCTTTCAATAAGCTTTATAAAACAAATATTTTAATCAGCGAGCAAACTTATGAAATAGTTAAGGATATAATAAAAGCGGACGAGGTTGATTCGGTTTGTATAACACAAAATTCCGAGCCTATTAAAATTTACGAAGTAAAAGCCTTAATAAATTAAAAATGACTAAAACAAAAGAAATAGAAAACATTGAAATCTTAAAAAAGGCTATATCAGCCGAGATTAAGCATAATTATACGGATATTACAGGGAAAAAGTGCAAATTTTCCAAATATATTCTCGGAGAATTATATTTGATAAGTAAAAATTTTCCTGAAGACCCGAGATGGAAAAATCTTTACGCTGTCTTTGAAACTTATCCGACAACAGACCTTTCGACAAGGATGAAAGCTATAAAGCAGCTTGTTAAACATATTAAAAATCCGTCAAATAGTCATTGCAAGGAGCTTACGACAAATAAATCCACTTGTTCTAAGGAAAGTAATGGATTGCTTCGCTCTGCTCACAATGACAATGGTGGTTTTAATAATAGTGACCCCGAAGAAACTGATGTAATGTATGTAAAAGGCGTTGGTCCAAAAGTTGGCGCGCTTTTGAATAAAATAGGAATTTTTACAGCTTATGATCTTCTTCATTATTTTCCGCGAAAACATCTTGATTATGCGGCAAAAACCCCGATTTGTAACTTAAAAGTCGGTGAAGAAGTTACTATTATCGGAAAAATTCTTTCTTTAACTTATTTTACAAGTCCAAAGCGTCCTAATTTAACCATAATAACTATAACTGTTGCAGATGAAACAGGCGTAATTTCCATAACCCGCTTTATGGGCAAATCAAACAGATATATGATAGAAAGAGTGAAAGCCCAGTTCCCTAAAGGTGCAAATATAATAATTTCCGGAGTGGTAAAAGTCGATGATTACAAGAGGGGATTTACAGTCGATAAGCCGGAAATGGAAGCAGTAAGCGGAGATATCGAAGAATGCGACTCACTTCACCTGAATAGAATTGTTCCTGTTTATCCTGTAACTGAAAATTTAAATATAAAAACGTTAAGACGAGCTATAAATAATGCTTTAGAAACTCATGCCGACCATCTTGATGAGTTAATTCCTGAAGAAATCCGAAAAAAATACGAACTTACTGATAAAGTAATCGCAATAAGGCAGATACATTTCCCTGATTCGCTTCAAAAACTTGATGAAGCTCGAAAAAGGCTTGTTTTTGAAGAATTTTTTATAATGCAGCTAAAACTTGCTCTGATAAGAAAAAAACAAAAAACGGAGGCGCAAGGGCTGACACTGAATTATATAAAAGGCGGTCTTGTTGATAAATTCGTTGATTCACTGCCGTTCAAGTTGACCGGTGGGCAAAAAGATGCCTTCGATGAAATTCTTGCCGATATTTCAAAACCTGAACCAATGAGAAGACTTCTTCAAGGCGATGTTGGATGCGGAAAAACCGTTGTTGCCGGAATGGCGTTGCTTGCTGCTGTGGAAAACGGTTATCAGGGAGCTATTATGGCTCCGACAGAAATCCTTGCCGAACAGCACTACAAAAATTTTGTAAACTGGCTTACTTCTTTAGGGCTTAGCGTCGGGCTTTTTGTAGGAAAACACGGCGTAAAAGTCAGACGTGAAATGCTGCAAAATCTTAAAAACGGGCAAATAAACGTCGCTGTGGGAACACATGCGCTTATTCAGGAAAGCGTGGAATTTAATAATCTCGGGCTTGTTGTTATAGATGAACAGCATAGATTTGGCGTAAGACAAAGATCAGAGCTGAAAAATAAAGGAGCAAATCCTGAACTGCTTGCCATGACAGCCACGCCAATTCCGAGAACACTTGCGCTGACTTTACATGGGGATATGGATTTAACGATAATCAACGAACTTCCGCCTGGAAGAAAGCCTGTAAAAACCGCTCTGGTAGGTCAAAAAGACAGAAAAAAATCTTATCAACTAATAGCCAAAGAAATCGAAAAAGGTCATCAGGCTTATATAGTGTTCCCATTGATAGAAGAATCCGAAACCCTGTCAGCAAAAGCTGCGACAAAAGAGGCAGAACGGCTTCAGAAAAATGTTTTCCCTGATTTAAAAATAGGACTTGTTCACGGGAAATTATCTTCCTCCGAAAAAGACAGCGTTATGGAAGAGTTTAGAGCAGGCAAATTTCATATACTTGTTAGCACAACGGTAATCGAAGTTGGTGTTGATGTTCCCAACGCAACGGTTATGATGATAGAAAATACCGAAAGATTTGGTCTTTCGCAGTTGCATCAGCTAAGAGGTCGCGTAGGAAGAGATTCCAAGCAGGCTTATTGTATTCTTGTTTCTGAAACAAACTCTCAAGAAACTTTAAAACGTCTTGAAGTTATGACAAAAACCAATGACGGGTTTGTTATTGCTGAAAGTGATTTAAAAATAAGAGGTCCGGGCGAACTTATGGGAATAAAACAAAGCGGAATTCCTGATTTAATACTTGCTGACCTTGTAAAAGACGCAAATATCCTTGAGATTGCACGAGAAGCATCATTTAATCTTGTAAAAAATGATAATATCGAAAACTATCCGCTTCTTAACAAAAAAATTACAAAAGAAGTTGTTGAAATCGAATTATAAAGGGAAAGAAAATGAAAGCAGTAATCCAGCGTGTAAAAAAGGCTTCAGTCACTATAAATAACGAACTTTATTCGGAAATTGGTCAAGGAATCCTTGTTCTTTTAGGAATTGAAAAAGGCGATACTTTTGAACAGGCGGAATTTCTGGCGGATAAAATTGCAAATCTCAGAATTTTCGAAGATGAAAATGAAAAAATGAATTTGTCTTTATTCGATAAAAAAGGGGAAATTCTTGTGGTTTCTCAATTTACACTGGCAGCAGATTGTAAAAAAGGCAAAAGGCCAAGCTTTGATAATGCCGCAAAACCTGATACAGCAGTACCTTTATATGAAAAATTTGTTGAGTTTCTTGAAAATCATAATATACCTGTAAAAACAGGGCAATTTGGCTCTATGATGGATGTAGGACTTATAAATGATGGACCTGTAACCTTTATTCTTTCCAAATAATTAATTCTTATTAAATCATTAAGTTTTGTTACAAATTAAAATTTATTGTTAACTTGAATATAAATAAAGTAAAATATATATAATTAAAGCTTTAATATATATTAAGAAAATTAATTTAAATATATTAATGACTTTAATTAGCTATTCATGTTATATTGTATTGAGTCTCGGGGTGAAATGTTAACGTAATATTTTATTCTAAATCAAAGTAAATTAAATGGATGAAGTGTTCGCAAGGAAGAAATTGTAGTAAGATAGGGTATTAATAGGAGAAAAATCCTTGCTGAAAGGTAATGAGGGGCTAAATTAAGAGATGTATGTAAACAAATGCACTAAATGCGGCGCAGAATTTGAAACAAAAAATCCGAAAAGAGTTATCTGTCCTAATTGTTTGTATCCTGATAGACAAGACGCGCCATTAAGTTCTTATAATAATGTTTTAAAACAGCCTGAAGATAATCCTGAAAAACAACCGGAAAAAGCACCGGATCAGTTTCCGCAAAGACCGCAACAAGGTGGTTATTCAGCGGGTGGCGGATATTCGGCAGGTGGAAACCAAAATTATAACTCACCGCAAAGAAGACCTTATCCGCAACAAGGCGGTCAAGGTGGATTTGGCGGACAAAGACCACAACAGGGCGGTTATGGAAATCAGGGCGGCGGTTTCGCTCCAAGACCGCAACAAGGTGGATTTGGCGGACAAAGACCACAACAGGGCGGTTACGGAAATCAAGGCGGCGGATTTGCTCCAAGACCGCAACAAGGCGGATTTGGCGGACAAAGACCACAACAGGGCGGTTATGGAAATCAGGGCGGCGGATTTGCTCCAAGACCCCAACAAAGTGGATTTGCTCCACAGGGTGGGGGATTCAGAAGACCTCCAATGCAAGGCGGTTTTGCCCCAAGACCTCAACAAGGCGGATTTGCTCCACAGGGTGGGGGATTCAGAAGACCTCCAATGCAAGGCGGTTTTAACAGACCGGCAGGCCCGGGCGGATTCAACAGAGGCGGTCCTCGCAGACCAATGGCTGCTCAAAAACCGTTATTAATTAGCAGAGAACAGGTTGCCGAAATAGAAATGCTCTACAAAGCAATGCTCCCGCTTCCAAATCCCGATTGTCATGAAGTAATCGGGGAAAAAATGCAGCTCGAGCCGAATAAAGTTTTCTTTGGCATAAATCTTATCAGACAAAAAATGTTTTTGCCGAAACTTCCTTATCCGAAAAGAAAACTGGCAGTTTCTCCCGATCAATTAACAGCAATACAGAATTTATATACTCCATTGTTGCCTCTTCCTCCTATAGGCTGTCATAAATTCATTTCAAAACAGCTTAAAATGGATGAATGGCGGGTTCATGTGGGAATTGGAATTATCAGAAAGCAGATGGATCTTCCTCGTTGGAATCCTGACAGAGCAGATGCTCCGGCAGAATTTAAAAATCAGGCAAAAAAAGTTGTTGAACCGGAAGCGGAATAATTGAAATAGCAAAAAGAATAGAAGTTTTTTATGTGTAAAAAATTAAAAGAAAAAATAAACAAAATTAAATATACTATATTCAAAGATAAGAGAATTGCTCTTATTAAGTTAGAGGGAGTCATTTTAGATTCAGGCTATTTACCCGGCTCTTCAAAAGTAATTGAGTCTTTGAAAGATGTTAAGAAGCTTGGCATAAAAACGATTGTGCTTAGAATAAACAGCCCTGGCGGCACTGTTGGCGCATCACAAGAAATTTATACAGAAATAAAAAAACTTCAGAAAGACGGCATTAAAATTGTTGTTTCACTTGGCGATGTGGCAGCAAGTGGAGGCTTATATGTTGCAGTAGCGGGAGATAAAGTTGTAAGCAATCCGGGAACTGTCACAGGTTCAATCGGTGTAATAATAAAATCAAGCGTAATCAAGGATTTATATAAAAAAATAGGAATAGAACACCAAATCGTCAAGTCAGGACCTTATAAAGATATTCTTTCTCAGTCAAGATTTTTTACTGAAGAAGAAAAACAAATTCTTCAGGAGATGATAGATTCTACATACAAGCAATTTATCGGAACTATTTCCGAAAACAGAAATATAGACATAGAAGAAGTCAAAAAATTTGCGGACGGACGTATATTTACGGGTGAACAGGCGAAAAAATACGGTCTTGTTGATTTAATAGGTTCACAATCTGACGCGATTGACCTTGCGGCTGAACTTGCAGAAATAAAAGGCGAACCTGTGATAATTGATATTGAGCCGAAAAAAAGTCTTTTACAGAAAATTACAGGCGCAAATATGTCTGAAATTCTTGAAAAAGCAGGAATTAACGGCATGTATTCAAGAATTCCTCTCTGGATTATGCCTGAAAATTAATTGCTATTCCAGTCTTTCAACGGCTTTTTCTGCTTGCGCATCTTGAGGATTTAACTCAAGACACTTTGTATAAAACTTTTTCGCAAGTGTTTTATGGTCTAATTGCTCAAGGGTAACCGCAATATTGAAACAAACATCCGCATTTGAAGAATTTATTTCCATTGCCTTGTTAAAATAATCAAGAGCTTTGTAATAATCAGCTTTTTTGTAATATAAATTGCCCAGATTATAATATGCATACATAAAATCAGGTTTTGTTTCGATTGTTTTGAGAAAAGTTTTTTCAGCTAAATCTATCTTGTCATTTTTATAAAGACATACTGCATAACTGTAAAGATACTCAACCTTTGCAGGTTCAGCATCGGAAATTTCTTTGTATATGCCGCAAGCTTCATCAGGTCTGTTTATTTTTTCATAAAGACCGGCAAGAGTGAAAAGGCGTACATTATTTCCTTTAGATTTCGCTCTTAAAAAGTTTAAAGCTTCTGTAGTTCTTGAAAAATCTTTTTGACTTATGAGTAATTTAATTTTTTCAACAGCTTTTTCAAAATCAAATTTGGTATTTTTATCATCAACGCCCATCATTGAATACATAAAAGAATCCGCGCTAATCTTGGGACCGTTATTAACGCTAATTATCTGAGGATTTTGTCCTCGATTTGAAAGATTAATATTATAGATGCCCGTTGAATTTCGGGAATCACTTATAATTTCTTCTTCAGCTTGTTTTTGTCTTAAAGCTTTTAAAACATTAGGCTGAAATTTTTCATTATGAACGGAAAAAATTTCTTTGTATTCGTAATTACCTGTTAATAAGTTAAAGTTTTCAAAAAATAATGGATCAAGCTTTAATTTTTGCTTTTCATCGGGAATTATCAGAGAATCACAAAATTCTGCAAAATTTTCCCGCGTAACTCTTATATTAAATTGTTCGTTTGAAAGGAGCTTGCTTGCAGAAACAGCCAAGGTTGGTATCCCCGGCGTGATAATATTTATTACACACACAAGGTTAAGAATTATTATCAATTTTTTTTGATAATGTTTCATTATGTAAACTAGCCCAACCAATTTCAATCCATGTTTATTTTAAACGATTTTTCAGAAAAATCTAGTGTATATTGCTATTTTCGACTTTTAGGAGTATTGCCTACCCATCCATCCAAACATAGTTACCAAATATAACTTTTAAAAAATTATAAATAAACATTCAAAAAGGGTATTGCAATTTTTTGCATCTTAAATATAATATATGTGTGGGTTATAGGTAAATTTACGAAAGGAGATTCTTCGTGAATAAAGAGGAATT
>Ga0209212_1004007_pt1 | contig 18697 bp, 18 predicted proteins | sample RifGroC2_FD_183996 | JGI IMG/M metagenome (GOLD analysis project Ga0209212, IMG submission 183996) | Groundwater microbial communities from Rifle, Colorado, USA - Groundwater C2 (SPAdes) (version 2) | ecosystem: Environmental > Aquatic > Deep subsurface > Groundwater | place: Rifle, Colorado...
ACGTTATTGGTCGAGTGCAGATCGATCGCTCCGTATAGTTTCATCTTCGTCTCCTCCTTTGAGTTGTGGGGTTGGCTCATCGCCAACCTTAGTGCCTCTCGGAGAAGCCTGCTAGATGATTATCAGATTTCTACGACTCAACAATTTGGATTTCACACTCAGCCTTTTTGCTCACGAACTTCGACAAGCAAATTGTCGAGGCTATAGCGAGAGAAGTATTCCTTTCGCCACTTCTGATAATCGAAGGGCTCGCGGGATACCAAAGCGAGAAACCTTAACGCTTCCACGGGGCCCAGCTTTTCAGCCAAGACCTGAATTGCCTGTTGACGAAGCTCATGTTCACTCAGCTTTTTAGCCATGAATTGTGCGTTTGGGCGTCAATGAAAAATTTGCGAGGTGCCCGCCTGCCCTCGACCCTCACAAACAACCCTCGGCTTTAAGCCGAGCGGTTCGATGCATGTCGGCAGGAAGCCGACCCCTTCAAAACCCCCGCCGAGTGAGTCACCCTGAGCCCTTCGTATGTCATTCTGAACGAAGTGAAGAATCTCAGGGCAGGCTCCGCGAAGGGTCTCGGTTAGGGCATTGAGATTCTTCGGCTCCGCCTCAGAATGACAAACGTGCTTCACCTGAAGGCGAGGGGTTTCAACCATCCCCGAAGGGGACACTAGGGCTTGCCTCCCAAGGTCTTTTCGAGAAACTCAAACATGCGCCGCGTGGAATCGACGGTAACCTTTTCATCATATCGGTAGGTCACATGATTTCCGCGGACGTCTGTCTTTGAAAATCCATCAAGATGTCTGCAATCCCAACAATGGGTCATCTGCGGGTATACATGCCACTCCACCGGCGCGCCCCCCGCTTTTGCCGCGCCGAGTTTTGCGACGCATTCAGTCGCAGGGGTTTCATTGTCCGATTCACCCATCAAAACCAAAAGCGAACGATCGATATCGCGCTCAACGATTTCGTACGGCTTTCCGGATTGAGGCTTGATCGTAAAACAGCCTGGATAAAATGAGACGATGGCATCGAAACGTTCCCCCTGTGCGAGCGTGCTTCCCCAGCGCTTGCTGCTTGCGAGAACCCCGACCATGGCGCCCCAGGAATAACCGGCCAACGCGATGCGCTTCTTGTCTATGAACTCAAACTTTCTCAGGTGGTCGGCGGCCTGCATGGCATCCCTGACGCCGCGCGCGAAATTCACGCCGCCCTTTACTCCATAACATACTGTGTCCACGCCGCGCGGGCCGAGGCTGTCGATGAGAAGCGCCGCATAGCCGCGTGATACCGCCTCCTTTAGCCAGTCGAACATAGATCGATTCGGCCGCTGACTGCTCCCAAGCCCCCCGCATTGATGGAACAATACAAGGCCTGGAAATGGCCCTTTTCCCTCCGGTTTGTAGAGCCCCATGCGTACGGTACTGAAGAACGAAAGACTCGAAGGCTCAGACGGGAACTGAAGGTCCTGTGCCAGGCTTGCTGATTTAAGCAAAGAAGGATCAGGCGCGTCTTGCGCAAAAGTAAATGTTGATCCGAGGAGCAAGAACAAGAATATCGGATACAAGAGCTTTTTAATCATCACGTCAAGCGGTCCGGCTACAGGCGGCGCTCTTGGGTACTGCGCGGAATGGAAGGCCTCGCCCGCCTCTGGGCAAGGGAACCTCCCAGGGCGCCGGCGGGGATCGCCAGGAGATACCCTAGAAGCTCGTGCCAATAAGGAACCGGACTCGCCTCCCCTGCCATGCCCGATTGCAGAAACCCTATGATGAGCGACACCGCGCCCACAAGCGCGCCGTGCTTTATCTCTTCGGCCCTGGCAAGCCAGCCCGCGAGATAGCCGCCCAGAATGGTGCAGAGAGCGCCGATGATAAGAAGGTCGAGAAGCCCTTCCTGAGAGGAGAGCATCTCCTTTAATGCCTCCTGGAGGGCCTCTGCGGGAACGCCGCCCTTTTCCAAGGGCTCTTTCATGTAAACAACAATCAGGTAGAGCGTGATGAGCGCATAGGTCGCTACATAATCGACGACGGCGCCGATGATAATCGGCCTGATCTTTACTCCGGTAAAAAATCCCCGGGGCTCAATCGGGCGGGGAATCGATCCCTGCGGTTGCTGATTTAGATTCATAGGCGTCGCCGTCGGGCTATAATGAAGAGACTGGCGCGCTAAAGGACTGCGACCAGTTCGATCTGGAAGAGAACTTCACCGCGCAACTCTATCTTGATGGCATGGCGCGCCGGCCGACTGTGTTCGTCGGGGAACATCTTGACCCACTCCTTGTTGATGGCATCTCTATACTTTTCTTCCTTCAGGTAAACTGTCATATGGCCGATGTCCTCTGTACTCCCCCCTGCTAGATCCATAAAGACCCCGATGTTCCTAAATAGTGCTTTCGCCTGCCGCTCCGGCTCCTTGGGAAGTTCGTTCGTCTCGGGATCTCGACCGGAAATGGCGGAGGAGAAGATGATGTTGCCGACTCTCGTGCCGTTGGGTATAGGAGCCTGATGGGCCAAGCCCGGGATCTCAATAACTTTTCTTTTTGCCATGATTCGCTCCTCTCGCACTTCATCTGTTCAGGCGGGTGTCCTGGCCGGGCACCGGTTTGGCGATAGCCTCTTCCAGAGACTTAACCCCATGCCATTCATTTGAAGGGCGCACCCGGCCGTCGCTGCCCACCTGGTCCACGCCCCAATATATTTCAACGCAATGGTTGTCGGGATCACGAAATTCGACGGCAATCTGGCAGCCCGCCCGGCGGCGGCCCTCGAAATCAATCGACACCTTGTGGGCGCGCAGATGATCGCGCGCGCGAACGAGCTCATCGAGGGTGGCTACCTCGAAAGCAAAATGATGCAACTCTTTGTTTACGGCCTGTCCAGGGGCCGAACCGACAAGGGCGAGGCAATGATGGTCCGTATGGCAGCGCAGGAAAACCATCCCACCGGGCATCATCTTTTCGGGATAAACATCAGAGAGCTTAAAACCGAGGATCTGAGTATAAAAATTCACGGATCTTTCAAGGTCGCTAACCTGCACGACCACATGCCCCAGCTTGGTGATCCGAAACGGCATGCCCATCGGAGTGGTGGTGCTTTTTAATTTAGCAACATTGATAGCCATAGGGATTATCCCTCCCCGTCGACGTGATTTTATTGTCAACGCTGCGCTAATTTCCAAATCCCTTGAACTCCTTAAGCATCTTACCGAGATCAATACGGTCAAGGACTGCTTGCGGCACTTTAGCCCTGGGCGGGTAAGGGGTTGGCGGCGCCGGCTTAGTGGCATCCACGATAAGGGCCGAGATCATGACGGGAGTCTTGGTGCCGTCAGAATGGAACTCATAGCCCACCGGGTTCAGTCCCCCGGGACCGGCGAACCTGGGAAGGAGCGTCAGATCTTTCTCCATGTGGCAGCGCGTGCCAATAGCCCAAAGGACCTCGGCGTCGTTAAAGACATCGATGTCATCATCCACTACCACCACCGTTTTCAGATTGAAGGGCTCGACATTGAGAGCGGCCAGGGCGGCCCTCTTAACATCCATTTCCGTTTCTTTCTTGATCGAGATGTAGCAATACATGCGCCCGTGGCTGGGAATATTCACGTTCTTCACGCCGGGCACATATTGTTTGACGGCGCGGTAAATGACCCCCATTCGGGGAAGACTTCCCAAAACCGTATGCTCCCGATTGGAGCTGAAAACATCATAGTAGATCGCGTCCTTACGCATCGTGATAGCCGTGACTCTGATAAAAGGCTTGTCCCCTTCCGCCACGTAAGTTCCCGGCCACTCAGCAAATGGCCCCTCGAAGGCCCGTTCCCCGGGAAGCATCTTCCCTTCAATGACGATCTCTGCCCGGGCCGGGACGAGCAAATCCACAGTCTCAGCGGGCACCACTTCAAGAGGCTCGCCCAAAAGGGCTCCGGCCTCCTCCAGTTCGCCGCCTATGCCTGGGAGCGTTGAAACAGCCGCCATGATGTAAGCGGGATGGTGGCCGATGGCGACGGCCACTGCCATTTCTTTTCCCAGCTCTTCATGACGCCGCCGAATATGAGCCCCATGGTGAGTGTCCCACATCCAAACCCCCAACTGCTGCTCCTTTTGCACTTGAATCCGGTACATTCCGGCATTCAGCGCGCCCGTATCAGGATCTTTGCAAATCAAAGTATCGCCGGTGATGTAGGGGCCGGCATCAAGCTCGTTATGAGTGGGTACCGGCAAGAGTGACATCCGGGCCTCGTTTCCTTTGAGAATTACTTCCTTCACCGGCGCCTGTGATTTTTCCACGATTTTGGGCGGGATCTTGGCGGAGGGACGGTTGGCGTAATCCGGAACCATATTTGCCGTGGTCGTCCCAACAGCTAATGCCAGGCGGTCGTAGCTGGCAGTGAGATTAATGATAACGGGCAACCGGGAGCCCCGGACCTTGCGGCAGAAAACCGCAGGAAAACGATTCTGGCCGGCCAGTTTAGCAGCTATTCCCGTTATCCCGAATTTGGGGTCCACCTCTTCATCCACCACCAGGATCTCACCCGGACGCTCTCCGGCTACCTGATCCATAAAGGTACGCATATCCTTGGCCATTGGACACTCCCCTTCTCTAGATCGTCCTCAGAAAGTTTTTCTCAACGGACGTTTCTTTCTTAAGCTCCAGTAGACTTTCTCCGCCGTTAGCGGCAATTCAAACAGACGCACGCCGACGGCATCGGCAACGGCATTGGCGATGGCGGCAGCGACCGGCACGTTGGGCATCTCGGCTATAGACTTCCCCTGGTAAGGCACAGGCCCTGTCGGGCTCTGCAGCAGCACAGTCGTCAATTTGGGAATATCCTTTATGCAGGGGATCTTGAAATCGCCCATGCTTAGCGTCGTGATGCGCCCGTCCACCATAGGAGTCTCTTCCATCAGGGTAAAACCCATCCCGTTGATAACTCCGCCATCCACCTGCCCCTGAAAAGTATTTGTGTTCAGCACGACCCCGGAATCGTGCGCCGTGGTGATTCTCTTTACCTTAACCTCTCCCGTCTCAGGGTTCACTTCCACCTCCGCCACCTGGGCCGCGAACGAAGTCACCGGAGGCCCCTCCTTCGGCTCGTACATGGTCAGATGGAAGATCGGCCCGCCGTTTTCTCTAACCGCGGTGCGGGCGATTTGATCAAAAGAAACGCCTTTGCTTCGTGGGGCCGTGAAGCGGCCGTTTGCCTGACGGACCTCTTCAGCTTTGCAGCCCAGTGTGCGCGCCGCCACTCCCACGAGCATTTCGCGCACCTCCCGCGCCGCCTTGTAGGCCGCGTGGCCCGAGGTGTTCGTTGACTTGCTTCCCCCGGTTCCCGGATCGTAAGGCAGGCTGTCGGTATCCTCGAATCGAACCCCAACCTTCTCCGGACCGATACCAAGCGTCTCGCTCACGATCTGCTGAATGACGGTATAGAATCCGGGGCCGACATCCGGAACTCCCGTAAGGATCGTGATCCCTCCGTCCTCCTCGACCGTAATCGCCGCGCTCGCCCTGCCGCTGGGCGTGCCGCGCTCATAAAGCGCCAATCCCCTGCCGCAATTCTTTCCGGGCTTCGACCGCTTCCAACCGGACGCCTGGAGCGCTTTTTTCAGCGTCTCGCGCACGCAGATGTGCTGCCACCTCTCCCCCATCGGCGAGGCATCCCCCGGTTTAAGGAGGTTGCGCATCCGGATCGCCACCCGGTCCAGGCCAAGCTCTCGCGCAATGATATCCATCTGCGATTCCATGGCAAAGACAACCTGCGGGCTTCCCGGCGTTCTGGTCTGCGTGCAGGGCACCTGATTCGTGTAGACGCAATAAGTCTCGGCTTTAATAGCGGGGACTCGATAATAGCTTGCCAGACGCCGCCCGCCTAATACGGTCACCTCAGGGTTGATTTTAAAGGCCGCGTAGGCGCCGCCGCTGTAGATGATCTTGGCTTCGACGGCACAGAGCGTTCCATCTTCCTCCACACCCGTGCGCAGCGTGATCACCGCAGGGTGTCTGTGCGCCCCGGCCATCAGCTCTTCGGAATATTCGAGCGCCATTTTAACCGGCCGTCCGGATCGCTCAGCCAGGAAATAACCGATCGGCACATCGATCAGCGACGCCTTTCCGCCAAAATCCCCTCCCACCGACATGATGTGGACTTTGATCTTTTCCTTGGCAATGGCCAGATCCTCGGACAGGTTGTCGCGCAGGGCATAGGGAGCCTTATTGGTCGCCCACACCTCGACTCTGCCGCCCTCACCGATCCGGACTACGCAGGCGTGCGATTCCAGGTAGCCGTGGTGCGTAAGCTGGGTGCGGAACGTGTGCTCGAAAATGCGCCAGGCCCGTTGGAATCCCTCTTCTATATTGCCGTTCTTTCGCACCGAAACGGATTGAAGATTGGGGACATCCTCCGGCACCGGCGGCCCATTTTTGTAACGCGAGCGCTCTTCATGCACCAGCGGCGCTCCCGCTCGTATGGCCTCAACAGGATCAAAGACGGCAGGGATCTCTTCGTACTCCACCTCGATCAGATTCAAGGCCTGCTCGGCAATCTCGTTACTCTCGGCGGCCACCGCCGCCACCGGCTCCCCAACGAAGCGCACACGCTCCCGGGCCAGCACCGGCATGTCCTTCATTCTCGAGCCGACGTAGACGGGCGGAAGATCGGCCGCCGAGATGACCGCATGCACGCCCGCCAGTTCTCTTGCCTTCGACGTGTCTACCTTGACCACGCGAGCATGCGGGACAGGGCTGCGTAGAACCTTGCCCCAAAGGGCGCCGGGGACCGCCAGGTCGGCGACGTACTGCGTCGTTCCGGTTACTTTACCCACCCCCTCGATGTGCGGCACCGATTTACCCACAGTTCGATAAGCCATGACTCACCTCCTGTTAAATCCGCTTGGCGACAAGATCCTAATCTCTCAGGGAGCGAAATTCAACGCCGTTGAAGAATCCGCGATCGCCCCTTGGCAAACAGGGTAAAAATATGTAAAAGATTCAGGCCGGCATTATTTAGCGGGAGATTGTTTGGACAATGAAGGGAATTGATTACTTTGCTCCCCCAAGGCTCGAAGAGGCCGTTTCGCTGCTGCGCCGATACGGCAAGAAAGCGGCGCTGATGGCCGGCGGAACCGATTTTCTCCTGCGCCTGGAGCGGGGGCTGGTTCAGCCCGGCGTAATCGTTGACCTCAAAAAAATCCGTGATCTAAGGGGAATCAATTCGAACCGCGCCGGCCTCAAGATCGGGGCGGCTACGCTGATGGATGAAATCGCCTCCTCTCACCTGATTCAAACGCGCTATGGGATCCTGGCCAAAGGGGCGGCTGCCGTCGGCTCGATTCAGACGCGGAACAGGGCCACCTTGGGAGGAAATTTGTGCAATGCCTCTCCGGCAGCCGACACGGCGTCTCCGCTCATTGCCCTTGGAGGCCGGGCCAGAATCGCCGGCGCCAAGCGCGTACGCGAAGTGCCGTTGGAAGAATTCTTCCTCGGTCCGGGGAAGAGCTGCCTTCAGCCGAACGAGATTCTTAAAGAAATATTTATTCCGTCTCCGGTCCAGCGCTCCGCCGGGTCGTTTCAGCGCTGCACGCGCACGGCTATGGACATTGCCCTGGTAAACTGCGCAGTCTTTCTCTCCCTGGCATCCAAAGGCGGGGTCGTCCAGGACATTCGAATTGTCCTGGGAGCTGTGGCGCCTACACCGGTGAGGGTCCAGGCGGCTGAAGACGTTCTCCGGGGCAAGAACCCCGACGAAAAGACGATCGAGGAAGCTGCCGACTGTGCTGCCGCCGGCGTGAGGCCCATCGATGATGTGCGCTCCAGCGCGAGCTACCGGCGCGCGATGGTCCGGGTCTTGACCAAACGGGCTATTGAAGAAGCGCTGAGGGAAGCCGGAGGGGAGGCTTGAGATGGCCCGTCGTACTAAGCGAATACGAGTGACTGTTAATGGTGAACGCTACGAGAAGGAGGTATCGCCGTCAAAATCGCTGCTCGATTTCCTCCGAATGGACCTTAACCTTACCGGTACGAAGGAGGGGTGCGGGGAAGGGGAATGCGGCGCCTGCTCCATCATTATGAATGGGAAATTGGTGGACTCTTGCCTGATTCTTACAGTGGAGGCGGATGGTCAGAAGATTCAAACGATCGAAGGGATCAGTCGTCATGATCGGCTCCACCCTTTGCAGAAAGCCTTTGCCGAGAAGGGAGCCGCCCAGTGCGGCTACTGCACCCCGGGAATGATTATGGCGGCAAAATATCTTTTGGACCATAACCCATCGCCAACAGCCGAACAGGTGCTCAAGGCGATCGCCGGGAACCTCTGCCGGTGCACCGGGTACGGCTCCATTGTCGATGCGGTTCTGTCGGCGGCAAAAGAGCGATGAAAGTCGTAGGTCAAGGACTCCCCCGAGTCGAGATTCTAGAGAAGGTCACCGGCGAGTCGGTCTTCGGCGCCGACGTGCGTCTTGCCGCTCCCATCCTCATAGGGAAGATTCTCGGAAGCCCCCACGCCCATGCCCGGATCAAAAGCATCGATGCCAGAAAGGCGGAGCGTCTGCCTGGAGTCAAGGCGGTTGTCACCGCGCAGGACTTGCCTCCGGTTAAGTACGGACGGTTCGTCAGGGATGAGGAGTACTTCGCCCATAAGAAGGTCCGCCTGGTGGGAGACAAAATTGCCGCGGTAGCGGCTATAGACGAAGAGACGGCCGAGGAGGCGATCAAACTCATAAAGGTCGAATACGAAGTGTTGCCTCATTTTACCGATGGTGTTGAAGCCATGCGCGAGGGGGCGGCGCTAATCCACGAGGAGTACGATCAATACCAGGCCCTCTCTATGGTCGAGGGGCGCAAGGGTAACATCTGCTACCACAAACAGACCGTTCAAGGGGATACCAATCGGGGTTTTCAGGAAGCGGAGCGGATTTTTGAGCATAGCTTCTACGCCCCCATGGTGCACCAGACGTACATCGAGCCGCATGCCGCCCTGGCCCGCGTTGATGCATCCGGAAAAGCCACGGTCTGGGTTCCGACGCAAGCGCAGTTTTTCATCAGGGCATCCATCGCCGAGATCTTTCAGCTGCCGTTGATAAAGGTCCGGGTGATTCCGACCGAAATCGGCGGCGGTTTCGGGGGTAAGATGCTCCCCACGATCGAGCCGGCGGCCGTGGCATTGGCACGGAAGAGCGGGATGGCGGTGCAAATCGTCATGAGTCGGGCGGAAGACTTCCAGGTCGCTAATCCCCGCACCCCTTGCCACCTGCGCTACAAAACGGGCGTCAAGCTCGACGGCACCATCGTGGCGAGGGAGGTCGAGCTGGTATTCGGCACCGGCGCTTACTGCGGAAATGGGCTGGTAATTTGCCAGCGGGCGGAGATGCTCGCCTCCGGCCCCTATCGCATCCCCAACGTGAAAATCGACCTTTTTTGCGCCTACACGAATCACGCCAACTGCGGACCCTACCGGGCGCCGTCCGGACCTCAGATCTCCTTTGCCTCCGAGTCGCAAATCGACATCATCGCCCGCGAGTTGAATCTGGACCCCGTTGAGATGCGTCTCAAGAATGCCATAGAGGAGGGTGACACGACTCCGGCCTGTGGCGGCCCATTAAAGAGCGTGCATGCCAAGGAGACCCTGCTTAAGGCGGCTGAGGCGGCCGGCTGGAAGGAGAGACGGCGGGAGAAAAATCGCGGCCGAGGGATAGCCTTGGGTTACTGGCTTGTGGGCGGCATGGCGTCGAGCGCGGGGGTAAAGCTCAACGAAGATGGGACTGCGACGGTCATGACCGGGGTGATCGATCTGAGCGGGACCGTTACCTCTTTGGGCCAGATTGTCGCCGAGGTGCTCGGGGTCGAGCTCGATGATGTCCACGTCCGGACGGCGGACAGCGACTTCGCTCCCCATTCCACGATCAGCGCCGGAAGCCAGGCATTGAGAAGTATGGGTTCCGCCACAAAATGGGCTGCCGAAGAGGTCAAAAAGCAGATTATGGAAGTGGCGGCGGACAAGTTGGAGGCTGAGGTCAGCGATCTGGTGGTCGAGGGGAAAAGGGTCTACGTCAAAGGATCGCCGGAAAGGGGGCTCTCTCTGGGGCAGGTCGGACAGCTTTCCCTCACGCATAAACGCGGGCCGATCGTGAGCATTCAATCGGTCTCTATTTTCCCGAACCAACCGGCGATTTCCGCGCACGTAACCGATGTGGAAGTAAATCCGGAAACCGGCGCCGTCAAGGTTCTCCGCTATGTCGCGGCTCAGGATGTGGGGACCGCGATCAATCCCTTATCGGTCATGGGTCAGGTCCAGGGCGCGGTGATACAAGGGCTCGGCCAGGCCCTGACTGAGGAGTGCATTTTTCAAAACGGGAGAATGCTCAACCCCGGTTTTCTGGACTATAAGATCTTTAGCTCGCTTGATGCGCCGAGAGTCGAGGTGCACCTGGTGGAACATGCGGCCGAGGATGGGCCGTTCGGCGCCAAGGGGATTGGAGAGCCATCCATCATCCCCGTGCCGGCCGCGGTTGCCAATGCGGTCTATGACGCCGTCGGGGTGAGGATTTCGGATCTCCCTCTTACCGCGGAAAAAATCCTGATGGCGATACAGGAAAAAAACAAAAGCGGATAAACCGTAATTTCCTTCACATTCCCAGTTCTTTCTGTGCCTGTTTTAAGTAACTTAGATCCACATACTTTTCCGGACTCGGAAGCGGTGGATTAAGGAGCCCGTCTTTCGCCAGGACTTCGAGATTTACCTTAATCCCCTCGATAGTTATGGATCCGTCTCTAGGATAGAGCTTGGTCTTGATGAAATAGTCTATACCCCTCCGGGCGTACGTCGCCGGCACACCGACCTCTTTAGTGGCAAACTCCGCAGCCGCCTCCAGATTATCATAGATCCAGCGAATGCTGCGGATATGAGCTTTAAGGAATTTCACTACGACGGCACCATTCTTCTCCGCCCACGCCGGGTTGGCAGTGATGGCAGTGAATTGGTATGCCGGGATCGCCTCTCCAACGTTCCCCAAGTTATTGAATCCGCGATCGATGGCGATGTCTCCGTGGGGAATTCCCAGGACCGCGGCCACGATAGAACCAGCCTCGAGCGCAGCCAATCGCGCCGGTGTTCCGCCCGAGATCACAGCCAGGGTATAGTCGCGTGGATAAACGAGCCCCTTTGTCCGCAGGTACTCGAGTAGGAAAGTGGTTCCCCCTCCCTTTAGGGACGCGACTCCCAGTCTAGCTCCTTTAATATCTTCGATTCTTTTGTAGGCCTTTCCTCCCACAAGGGTATACGCGACGCCATTTACTAACCCTCCAATGGTCTTCAGATTCCCCCCTTTCTCGTTGAAGATGATGATTCCATCCGGATTCTGTCCGCTGAAATGGATCTGACCGGCTACCAAGGCTTGCAGGCTTACGGCGGCAGAGCCCATGTGAATGAGCTCCACTTTAAGGCCTTCGGCATCGTAGTAACGCATTTTCTGAGCCACGAAGAAGGGGAGGAAAAAGATCGTCTTGGCGGCATAGCCAGCTCTGACCGCCTGTGCTACGGCCGAAGACGCAATGGTGGACAGGCAAAAAAAGACGGTGAAAAGAACTACTAAGATGGTTTTCTGTCGCGTAGACATCGAAATACCTCTTTTAGGCAAGCTTTGTATTCTCCGTTGCCCCAGCAACCCTCACGATACAGGCACGAGCGTATGCAGGTTACGGTAAATCCTCGGCTTGGGCAAGGGCTCTACCCCTGGACAGTTCAGATTCGGAAAAATGAGAAAATTGAGATTCGAACTTACAAAAATCGTCATGGTTGACAAAAGGAAGGGGTTGATCTAAGAAACAGCGGTGCTCAGATTCATTTGATTGGAGGGAAATGCCATGTTGCCCCAGCACAATTCGTTCTATGACGTTTTTTCGAACGCGGAAAAATTGAAAATCCGCTGGCCTCACGGGGCGAGGTTAGCGGTGAGTTTAGTTGGCAATTTAGAAGCCTGGACCGAGAGTCTCGACCCAAAACACCGGAGGACCGGCGTTGTCGGAGGTTCAGCACCGCTTACGAGAGACGACGCGAGGTGTCCGTATGATTTCAAGACTGCTAGCGAAAATGACTATGGTGGCCGGACCGGGGTATGGCGCATCCTTCGGGTCCTGAAAAAGTACAACCTCAAAGGTTCGTTCAACGTCAATGCCCTTGCTGCCATCAAATATCCAGACGCGGTAAAGCGGATCCACGCCGACGGCCACGAGGTGGTCGGGCACAATTACGCGGAGGACATTCAAACAGTGCTGCTTTCTCGGGAGGAGGAGAAGGAAGAAATCCAGGCCTGCATTAAGATCTTTCGCGACCTTTTGGGTGAGAGGCCTTACGGCTGGTTATCGTCCGGGATGAGGCATACGGAACACACGGTGGAGCTGCTCGCCGAGGAGGGTTTTCTGTGGCATGGGGATACTCTGAACGACGACGTTCCTTATCTAGTCCCAGTTAACGGGAAAACTATCCTGGAGATTCCCTACCGCAATTCCGTCAGCGGGCTCAACGATACGGGCATGTTCCGGAGCGGCAAAATGGCTCGGCACCTTCTTCACGCCTTCAAGGACGAATTTGACGTACTCTACGAGGAGTCGCGAGAGGAACCCAAGCTGCTAACTTTGGGAATGCATTGCCAAATGGCCTTCCCCGCAACGGGTAAGTTCTACGATGAGGCGATGCAGTACGCGAGATCCTTCCCCGACGTCTGGTTCGCCCGGCGCATCGATATCGCGCGCTGGATTCTGGAGAATAGAGGCTAGCCGTCTTCGGTCTGGGGCCTTTACATTCGGCGTTTGGAGGGAGACGGAGATGGCCCACCCATCGGTCTTTCTCAACGGACCGCGAGCAGTGATTTGATAAAACCGCTTTGATCCAACTCTCTCACCAGGCGGCTGTCGGTGAAGTCCTCGGGTTTTGCCCCCCTGGCCTTGGGAAACTGTTTCTCCAACTCTTGGATCAAGCTCGCGACTCCAGCCGGATAGGGAGGCACGTTGAAGCCCTTGATAACGAGCTCGTAGGTCTCTTCGAGCAATTCACGGTCATCGGTGCGGAAATATTTTCCCATGGTCTTCATGGCAAAAGCCTTGTCCTTCTGGCCGCGCACCGCGCCTTCGATGTAGGCCCTCAGGAAACGCCTGACGACATCCTCATTCGACTTGATAAATCTGCGCGTCGTGACCAGACCGTTTACGTGATACTCGACATCGAGCTTTGAGAGGTCCAACAACTCTTTCAGCTTGAGCTTCCTCGCTTGCAGTGTCGCAGGGGGACTGACAGCTGCCGCATGAATTTTTCCGGCCACGATCGCCGCCAGTGTTTCAGCCGGCCCGCCCGTCTGGACCATCGTTATGTCGCGCTCCGGATCGATATCATAGCGGCGCAACGCGATTCGAGAAGCGAGGTCCGACTGGGTCCCAAAGCGCGTCGTGCCAAACACCTTGCCCCTTAAATCCTCCATGCGGTTAATGTTGGGCTGGCTGAAGATCCACCAGGTAAATTTCTTCGCGACGGTTGCAATGATGACGGTATCCGCGCCCGAGAGATTGACCTGAATCGGGCCGGTGCCGCCCGCCTGGATGATCGGCAGCTCTCCTGACAACATCGCCTGAAGCGCCAGCGAGCTTCCCGGAATGCTAATCACCTCCACGTTGAGGCCATGCTTTTCGTAATAATTCCCTTCTTTGGCGAGCCAAAGAGACATTTGTGTCGCCGACGCCGAGCCGCCGCCGACTCGAAACTTGTCGAGCTTCTTTTCCTGGGCAAGCAATGCCGAAGAACAACAGATTGCCAGCATAAGTCCGAAGCAAACTGTCAAACGTCGAATGACCATGGTTTCTCCCTCTTCATTTTTGGATCAAGGGTCCGCCATGTCCCGCTAACATTATCCTCGTTATCATGTGCCTCGATCTCCATAGCAAGACAAAGGAGGCAAACCCATTTCAGATGCTCGGCTTGATATAACTCGGACCCGCATTTTTTACATTTCCTCTTCATCGAAGAATACTTTTTACCGCTTTACACGCGCCTTGAAAGGATTAATCACCATAATGCCGGGGATTCTTCTGAAATCCCGCTCGTTTTCGGTGACGATAGTAAGGATGGCGTGCTCCAGCATACAGGCTGCAATGAGCCGCGGCTCACCGTTCATAGAGCTCCCCACGCTTTTTGTAAAGCAACTTGCCAACCCTAGGAGCCTTGTGCAGAAGCTCGATTTGCTGTCGGGCTATCTCCTCGTCTCGCGCTCGATCCAACGGTTTAATCTCCACGAGGGCCTGACACTCATCCGGCAGGTCCGGCTTCTCCTCCAGGACAACCGTATTCCCTTTGACAACTCCCTTATACACCTTCATGGGGGATTCCTCCTCGCCGTGCCTAGGATACTGAGCCAAAAGGCCATTAGCAAGGACTCGAAACTCGATCTGGCGAAAGGGAATGGCTCTGATCTAGTCTTCTTCCCCGATAAGCCGGAGGCGAGTCTGTCTGGCACAGTGGCGGAAATAGGCGGCCGGGGTGATCACGTCGATTTTCGGCCACCTCTATCTCGAGGCCGGCAATATCACGGAGTGTTTCGTCGGCGGCAGGATCGCGGGCAAGAACGCAGCCGCAGAGAAGGCGTGGAGCTAATAAACCATAAAAAATGATGAGGATAGGCCTGTAAAAATTAGATGTCTACGACTCAACGTTTCGTCAATAAAATAGTTCTCTGACCCCGAGTTTTTAGGATAGTTAGGATGTAAAGGCCAGAGGGGAATTGGGGGAAGAATTGGGGTCACCCTGAGCTGACCCGGATTCCACGGACTGAGGAAGGAACTATTCACGTTCACACGGTCCGCGGGGCTCCTCCCAAAAAAATATTTCTGCTTATCAGTTTGTTGCTAGAGACTTCATAATCGAGAAATCAAAAACCTTGTCCCTGGACACCTTCTTGTCTGTCCCAATAGCCTTAAGCTGAAAATCGAGAACCTTGTCTTGGAAATCTTCCGAGATCACGCCATCCCAAACAAAAAAAGGAATAGTCGCATCGTAAGTCCTTAACGCCGTCTCGTAAGGTAGGTTCATAAATTTCACCATGATTTTCGCGGACCCCTCTCTGTTGTTCTTAAAAAACTTCAGTCCCTTCAATGTGGCCCGGAGAAACCGTACCGCCACATCACTTCTCTTGGTAATAAAGGGTTCGCTCGTGGCCACCCCGCCTGTAAGTGCGCCTACCTCGCTCGCAAAAGAGGCAAGCTCTGGAAACCCGGCGTCCTTGGCTATGAGGTTGCCTGGAAGACTCAAAACTGCAGCATCAACCGAGCTAGACAGTAGCGATTTGATCAGCACGTCCGAGGTGCCGATGTAGATAATTTGCAGGTCTTTTTTCCAGTTCACCCCATTCTTTTCGAGGACAATTTTGAGAAGCCGGTCACCCGTACTGCCTGGTGTGATACTAGCGACCTTAGCGCCCTTAAGATCGGCAAAACTTCGAATGCTTTTCTTTGAATAGAGCCAATACGAGGGCTTGTCGTTGAAAACCATAACAACCTTCAGGGGTGCCCCCTGTAGAATTGCCGCCAGAGTGGTCGTGCCCACGGTCTGGCTCACCTCCACGTTGCCGCCAACCAACATCTGAATGCTAGGTGCTGTTCTGACACCTCCCAGAATCCGGACATCAACTCCTTCCTCTAGATAGAAACCTTGCTCCTGGGCGATCTGAAAAGGCATAGTGTATGTGCTCCCCAAGCCCGGGATGCTTATTCTGATGACCGGACGGGAATCTTGCCCCTCAGTCGAAAGCGCCGTGAGATGAACGGCAAGGATGAACGTGAAAGTTCCGATCCAGAAATGAAGTTTACTAGAAAACATGCATACCTCCAATGAGCAGAGATCATTTTTTGTAGAGCTGGTCGAGAAATCCAGAGGCGTCGAGCTTCTTGAGGATAGTATGGTCGATCACCTCTTCCGGCTTCACCTTGCTCACCAAAGGGTCCGCTTCCGCCATGAACTCTATCATGGACGAGATCCCCGCCATTTCGACGTAAGGCTTCTTCGGCAGGACCTTCAAGGCGGACTGATAGTGCTCTTCGGCCTTCGCGACGCTTTCAAGCCTAAGATAGCGCGCCAGAATTGTCTTGACCCGCTCTTTATTTCGAGGATCCCAGGTAAAGGCGGTGCCGGCGGCGATGCTTTTAAGTATTCGCTCGAACAGATCCGGATCGCTCTTGATAGCCCGCTCGCGGGCGGCCAGGACCTGCTGCGGATAGGGAATCGGCAGTTCCGTGAAATCGGCAAGCACATTAAAGCCCCGCTCCCTCAAGGTCGAAGCCAGCCCCGGATTGACGATGACGGCGTCGCTCCCGCCTGTCTGGAGCGAAGCGACTCTGCCCGCCTGGTTGCCGACCTGCAGCATGGTCACCTTGTCGCGCCGCGCGTCCATCCCCCAATGCTTCAAGGCCAGCACCACGGCATGGTAGGAAGAGGAGCCGATCTGCGTAATACCAACGCGCTTTCCTTTCAAGTCCTCGGGTTTTTTAATCCCTGGAGTGCTCGCGAGGATGTAGTTCATCTTGCTGACCAGTCCACCAACGAGAACGAGATCCGAGCCCCGCGCCCGTGCGCTGATCACCGGCTGTCCCGCCATCCCCATCAGCGGCAGGTCTCCCGAGATGAGCGCCTGCGCCCCGCGCGTCCCTCCTTCGATCAGGATCATCTCCGGGTCGAGTCCGTACTTTTGAAAGATCCCCTCGTCCTTGGCCACCCATACGGGCGTTTGATTTGAACTCAGTGAGGAGTAACCCAGCAGAACGCGCCTTGTCTGCCCTTGGGCCGGAGCAACAGCTAGAGCAAAAGACGCCACGACGGAAAAAAACAACATCAAACGTAACCCGAACCGACCGATCATCATAAAACCCCCTTTATAATTCACAGATTCAGGAGCTGGCCTGCGCCCCTCTCCTCAGCTTTCTTCAATACCAATGCCCCTAGAGCGACGTCCGCAACTCCCTGACCGGCGTTATTTTTGAAGAGGGTAATCTGCTCCGCATTGGTCCTTCCCTCTTTTTTACCTGCCAGCAGCGCTCCCAGTTCGATCAACTGATCCCAGCGGATGATCCCCCTCTGGACAGGATCAAAGATATCACCCTGTTCATCTTGAACCGCCTGCTGGATAGAGGCGATACCGAGGACGTCGCTTCGCTGAAGCGTGGCATCGTCAATCTCGCGCCGTTTCGCCTTGGTGAAGCCGCCCTGCACCAGGCCGACGTTGCTCCCCACGATAGTAGTGACGTGGACACCCGGCGCCAGCAAGCGGCCGTCGAAGACCGGAACACTTGAGTTCGTCGCCGTAAGGATAATATCCACGGAACGAACCGCTTCTTCGGCGGAAGAGACCGGTCGAACATCAATCCCCAGGAGCGGACTCATCTCCGCCGCGAACTTCCGGCAATTCTCCGCCCTCCGGCTGTAGACTTTTACCTCCTTGATCTTTCGAACCTTCGCCAACGCAATTAGATGGTTGCGTGCCTGACCGGCGGAGCCAAGGATACCCACGCGCTCGGCGTTTTTCCTCGCCAGGACATCCGTGCCGACGGCGCTCGTCGCCGCCGTGCGCAGCCCCGTGACCGCGACATTATCCGGAAGTTCACTGCTGGTAATCTCACCGATGATAATCGCCTTGAGTTCTCCCTCTTGAGCATCGTAGAGAACGATAACGGGATGGTTCAGCCTGGGATATTCCTGGTGATCGCTCAACGGTTTCACCCACTCACAGTGCGTCATCAAACCGGTTGCAGATGCACCCGGCACGCCCCCCTGATGGACGCTCACCCGAACCCCAGTGGGAATGTGGATACGCCTCCTTGGGGCGTTGATCTGCGGGTTCTCGCCCCACTCCCTGAAGCCGAGTTTAACTGCCTCGATCGCCTCGGCCATCGTGACTATCCCTTTGAGCTCCTCGGGCCGTACCAATATTGGGCGTATCATCGGCTCTCCCTGCTAACCGAATTGATGATCGAGGATAGAGGGATAGAAGATCACGATCCTCGATCCTCCATCTTCTATCTTCAGTCTCGTATGTCCTGCAGCAGCCACTCCGTGGGGATCTCTCTCCCTAACCCCTTCGCCTTGGCAAGCTCGTAGACCTTGCCCGCAACCGCGAAAAACTGAGCGCCCTGGACGTTTCCCCTTTCGGAGTAGGTGATTTGCTTTGGCGACTTGCGCCCCTTTTTCTTTCCGCTTAAAAGCTCCGCCAAGAAAACCGCCCTGTCCTCCACCACCACCCCGTGACCCCTTTGCCCCCTCGGCTTCATTTTGAAGCCGGCGTTGTTCTTGGGCACGGCCGCGTAAGTAATGTGCTCATCCGCAAGATTGAGCTCCGGCAATCCCCATGGGGCCGGGGCTGTTCCCAGTCTCAGCGAAACATCGATCCTTTTAAGCGTCTCATTGTCCGGCTTCCCCCCGACGCAGGTAACGTGCGTCCCCTCTTCCAGCCATTTTCCGACGATGATGGGAACGGCGGAATCCGTGCATCCGGCGACGATATGCGCTCCTTTGTAAACATCCCGCGGATTATCTAAAGGCGCGACTTCAATACCGAACTTTCCTGCGATCTCCCGGGCGTATTCTTCCCTGTGGGCCCTGGTCGGGCTGTAGACCTGGATTTTTTTTATCTTGCGCGCCAGGAGAAAAGATTCCGCGTGCGAGCGCGCCATGCCGCCGG
>Ga0209212_1004009_pt1 | contig 18692 bp, 11 predicted proteins | sample RifGroC2_FD_183996 | JGI IMG/M metagenome (GOLD analysis project Ga0209212, IMG submission 183996) | Groundwater microbial communities from Rifle, Colorado, USA - Groundwater C2 (SPAdes) (version 2) | ecosystem: Environmental > Aquatic > Deep subsurface > Groundwater | place: Rifle, Colorado...
AAAGCTGACCGACAACGATACCAAAAAATGGAAAGGCTTCAAGGCTCAACTGGGCTTCATGGTCAACGGCGTTTTCACCCCATCCAAATCCCTTGATGGTCTCGGTTTCTCCACCAATAAGGGCAAGTTCTTCACCACGACCACCTCTGCCATTCAGTCTGCAGAGACGCTGTCGGCTCTCTATGCTCAAGGACTGGCCGGCCCGGCGGACGCAAATCATCCGACCACCGGTTATTTTGACCCGATCAACCGGATGAGCTATTTCCTGAATGCCACGGAAGACACGATTGACTCCGGCCTGATCACCTCCAACTATTATGCCCTGTTCGGCGACTGGAACAACCTGTCCGGCGTACCATATGCCTACTATTATGACGACGACGCCAATCCCAACACCGACAACACCCTGATGGGCAACTGCGACGGTACCTTTGTTGTTACCGACCCGGTTACGGGCATAGGCTACTGCGATGGCACCTGGGTAACCTACCGCAGCCAGGCCGGCCTGGATGCCAATGGTGTTGCCTATCCTTCCGACGGCGTCAAGAAGCCGGTTCCTGCTGACGTGCTGGCCATCTGGCAGTCCAACTACCTCTACACGACTGCACCGCTTGAAGACCTGGCCAACCTGGGTCTGAACTACTACATCGCGGTTAACAAAAACAGCGCCAAGTGGCCGACCCCGACCCAGTTTGTGCTGCGTTTCACCCCGAAGTACTGATAACAACCTGAACAACAGAATCGATTGAACCGACACCGTATTGTCAACAGCGGGAGGGGCATAAGCTCCTCCCGCTTTTTATGGTGCGGGGGCTATGCCTAAAAAGCGTAACTGAGCCGCAACCAGAAATTATCGCCTGTGGTGCTGTTTTGGCTGGTAACATCATGGCTCCATCTAAAGTTTGCCCCCAGCTTGTCGGTAAATGTATAGCCGGCTGAAAGACCTACTTCTGTCCTTTCCGATTTGGAGTCCGCTACGGTCACTCCGCCGACTTTAATGTTTTCCAGATCCCAGAAACCTCCGCCATTGAGTCCGGCTACCAGTTTGTCAGTAACCTGATACGCCAGGCTCATCTCAAGCTCCATACGGTCAGGCAGCTCGGTATGCGTGTCCGGCTCTTTGGTATGGAAATAGTTATTGATATTCATGTCATAAATGAATTTGCCGAACTGCTGATTCACTGCCACTTGGGACTCGAATATCCAATGGTTTCCGCCAAAATTTATCGCCTGGTTTTTATCCCATTCACCGGTAGGCGCAATGAAGTATGCCCAGAGTGAAATTGCTGTCTTAGTCTCATCGTTGTTATAGAGGAATACCCCCGGGCCAAAAGCAATATCGCCAATACCAGAGGACTTCTCATGGAACACCTTTTTTTCCTCAACATAACCAATAGGAACAATGACCTGAAACGCCAACGGCACCTTTGCAATGTGTTTATAAGCTATGGCCCGCACAATGGAGACTGCGGAAGTCAGGTCGGCACTGGCGGCCTTATTGCCATTTGGCCCGGTAAATTCATCGGCATGATAATAATTCTCGTAAAAAATGCCGTAAACACCGTCGGGAGCCAGGGCGTTGTCGTAGGGGTCAATTATAATAGCTTCAGCTCTGCTACCCAAAAAGCAGACAACTCCGAGACATAAACTACAAATCAGTTTTTTCATGCACATTTTCTCCTTTGTTTATAAAGTGATGCTACTAATCATCTGTTGTTTATGTAACCAATGCCAAAACTGGAACCGGCTACTATTTCTTAGTTCCGGCAAACGCCAGGACAACTCCCAGAACTACCCCCAGCAGGGCTGCAAAGCCGACTTGTAATTCCGGCGGCAGGAGAAATGTGATGGTATGTGCCGGTATCCAGAAAAAAGGGATCGTTTTCTTGAAAACAAAATTCCACATCACGTCCCAGTTGATCTTTTTCAGCAGTACCGCGCAATCTACGGATGAGAAAAAACCACCCATAGTGCCGCCGGTCATGGAAATATGAATATCCGACATTTTGTGCAGGGTAATGAGTACCGGGGCAAAGAGGGTGTTGTTCAGCAGGCTGATTGAGAATGCCACCATGATCATGACCGGAAACGACGAAGGCGCTGTAGCCAGATCCAGATAAGCAAGCAAGGCCTTTACGCCGGAAGAATAGATGATAAGGTTAGACTTGATTACCAGCCCCAGCAGACCCCAGACAAACGCCTTGGGGAGCAGCCCAAAGCCGGGCTTCAGATAAACTCCTTCGGTTAAACGCACGGCCAGGACCTCGCCAAATGTGGCCAGGATGGCGAACTTGATAAAGCTCATGATCATACCGTGGGAGCGGTTGATTGCGCCAAAACTGTCCCTGGCTGCCGGTGAAATGGCAAACAGGCCGATAATAACTGCGACAACTGCCATTATCAGCACATCGCTATATTTGCTGCGGATCGCTGTTGTAGAACAGCCGAGGCGGATTCCGGGGCTGGTGATATCTGATTTCTCCATATGTTTATTCCTTTATGATTTGGGTTGCAGGCAACAGACCGACTCCCCCTTAAATCACTATTTTTTCCATTTCCATATCCTGCAGATTTATTGAAATCATTGTCCCTGACCGTGTTTGCCCAGTTCCGAGAAGAACCTTACAGATTTCCGCAACCTGAATGCCGGCGATGACTGCCGGGGTAAATGCGGGATTGCCGAGTTTCTGCTCAGCGCCAATGCTTTGGGAACGGTTTTCATAAAGCCGTTGCAGCGTACTCTCTCCCGGATACTGGGTCAGGATCTGGCCGAACCAACCGGCAATGGCCCCATGGACGAGGGGAATATTTCTTTCCGCGCAGATTTCTGCCAGCTCCAGGCGTGACGTAACAGAGTCCAGGGCATCGGCGGCCAGATCAGCATGTTGCAGCAGTTCTGCACCATTTTCCGCCGTTAGCTTTGCCTTGACCGGGATCAGTGTCGTCGCAGGGTTGATATCTGCAACGCGGGTGGCAGCCAGGGCAACCTTGGACCAACCCAGAAAATCTATGGATGAGAGAATCTGGCGGTTGAGATTGTGTTCTTCGAAGATATCCGGATCAACGGCAACGATTTTACCGACTCCCAGCCGGGCCAGTGATTCGATGATATGCCCGCCCAGGCCGCCGCAGCCGATTACGGCAACACAACTATGGAAGATTTTGTACTGCTGTTCGATACTGAACGTATCTCTGTTTCGCTGATAGCGGGTCGGCAGCAACCTTGCTTCCAGAATCAGCTCTTCTGTTTTCGCCAGAGGCAGGGAAAACCTGTGCGAAGCTTCCAATTGACATTTCCATGACACCAAATCGCCGGTTGCGTTTTCCTGCAAATACTGCTGAACAATCTCTTTCATCTAACCGCCACTGAGCACTGGGAACAGTGCCAGTGTATCTCCGTCAGCTAGGTGGGCATGCAGTCCTGCCCTGCGGGTGTTGACCAGAATGGTCCCCAGCTCATCTTCCTGCAGACTCAGCTCATGAACCACATCCCTGATGGTTGTTTCCGACGGATAGTGGCGGCTCTCCATGGCAAATCTATCGGTACGGAACGAGGCATACAACTTCACATTTACCAGCATCGGCATTACTCCGGGTAGATGATATAAAAACCGTCAAACTCACCGGCATAGTTATGAAATTCGCTTTCTATGGACTGCACCCGAGCTCGCTCCGGACCCAGTGAGCACCATTGAAGAAGCTCCTCCACATCTGGGGCAGCCCCTTCAAGGCAGCCCTGGACGGAACCGTCATCAAGGTTTTTTATCCAGCCGGACACATTCAGTTCCAAGGCCCGCTTCAAAGCCTGTTTTCGAAATGAAACCCCCTGCACCTGGCCTCTTATCGTCAACAGAACGCGCAGGTAGTCTTCATCTGCATGTTGATGTGCAAAACAACTCATCTTTTAACCCTCTCGCAAACATGGTTCCCCGGTTTTACCCGGTCTGGTCATGAACAATTCAAAAAGACTGCCGGTGCAGGTGATGGGATATCCCCTGTGCAACCGGCGGAAAATTCCGCGTGATATGCAGGCGGACCTCGTCTTCAAAAGCCGTATCCCGGTTGCCCCGGTACACAATGGAAGAACCCAGCTCAGCCGCCAGGATGGCAAACAGGTACTTCTGGGGCAGTCTGCTGATGCGGTTCCGGTAGCGGGCGTCTGTCTGCAGCATGACGGGAAGATGGCCGACAATGGCACGACGATAGAATGGCTGCAGACAGAGTTCCGGGCGCTCCTGGAAAAATTTGAACAGCCGGCTGTAGTGGCCATTGATCTCGGTACTGATGGCATCGGATATTTCGGTGCAGAGCAGGGTAGGGTTGTCGCGACGGCGCTTGAGGATTAGCCTTGCCTCGTATTCGGCCACGGCTTCCAGAACCTCAAGAACGTCTTTTACATAGCGCTCCTTCTCTGCCAGGAACTCTTTCTCGGAAAAGAGCAGATTGGAGATGATCTCGTAGGAAGAGGAGATGACGCCGCACTTGTTGGCCGATGCGTCCCGCATGATGATTACACCGCGCTTCTGCAGCTGTATCCTGGCGTCGGGGGTGATGAAGGAGTTTGCGCCTTCCACGATGACCTTGGATGAAGGGGTTCCGTCTTCCAGGAAGAAACGTTCCCAGTTGCTGGAGTCGATGGTTTCCGGACGTCCGCCGCCCGGTATAAACAGATCTGCTGCAACAGAGAAAACCAGCCCGCTGTATTCCCTGGAGAATTCGTCAATGGAAATCCACTCTTCCTGCAGGCCTTTGGCGCTCTTGCTGACCTTTCTGTAAAGCTCCTTGAAACCCTCGCTCCGACTGCCAGTTCGAAACAGGAGGAACGCCCCGGGATTGAGGGCCTTCGGGTCAAATGCATCCAGGTCCTCTTTGAGCAGGATCCGGCGCAACTCGTCGTGATTGGCCCCCTTGGGGTCATACAGGGCTGCTGTGCCGTCCAGAATAAGCCGAATGGAGACCTGCGGACAGCGCTCCAGAAGCAGGCGGATGGCGTTGCCGGCCACATCGCCGTTGGTGCCGCCGGTGAATTTCACTGAAAACGGGTCTTTGCGAATATCAATGCCGAACTCGGACATGGTGATTTCAGCGAACTTGACCACACCGGCTGAGGTAACACCGTATTCCTTGTGGTTGATGCCTACTTCCTTGCTGGACATGATGCCGATGCCGAGGATATAGCCGCGCTTACGCGAAACCCGGGCAATCTCTTCGATCATGACATCATGCATGTTTTCATCCGGGCCCAGTTCGATAGGCTCGTCTTCGCGGTAGTAGTCAACCACCTGGGGATGCTTGGCAACCCCGTTCTCGGTGACGAAAATATCCAGGAAGGCATTGATAACCCCGTACTGCAGCTTGTAAAGCCGCCAGGTTTCCAATTCCCTTTCATGGCTGTTGTTCAGGTCGGAGGCATCCATGATCAGCACCATCTTGGAGCCGCCTTCGTAGATGTCCTTGTTCTTCAGGTGCTGGGTGTGGGCCAGGACAAAGTTCTCACGGAAGATGGTGTTGGCGTTGGTAATGAGGTCATCCTTGCTGCGGGCGATAACCGTGCGCCAACCTCCCCGGGCGATGTCGGAGAAGCCGATATGATTGCCAAAGCCGAAGCGGCTGGAGAAAAACGTTACCCGGAAGGGGGTGGCCTGGGGCAGGTCGGCGGTATAGCTCATGCCCAGTTCCGCCAGATAGGTTGGGTCAAGCCGGAAGGAGAGGGCCTGCTTTTCCAGCACGAAAAAGTTTGTTTTCAAGGTGTAGCGGATGAACAACAGGCAACAGTGGAAAATGGCCCGGCGGACCTCGTCCAGGTAACGGTGCCCGGTGTTGTAGTCTTCAACTGCCTTTTTTGCGTCGGCCAGCAACCGGTCATAGGCGGCGGTATCGCCGGCAACAGCCGGGTCAAAACGGGCCCGGAAGAGCTGCACTAGATGCAGGGTGATATCAGGATGGCTGTAAAAGGCGCTGCGCACGTCTTCCATGCCGAAGCGATCCGGCTGGTTGTGCCCCAGATTGGTCTGGCAAAACGAGATGAAGGCATTGACCAGGGATGCGTCCATGCCGCTCATCACGCCAGTGGCAACAAACTCTCTGTAGGTTTGGGAATTGGTTCCCATGATCTGGATATTGTATAATTCCTGCTGCAGGCGTGAAAAAAGCTCTGATTCCCGTTCTACGGCCATTCCGTCCAGTCGGCGAACGTAAAATGTTCCCAGAAAATAGGGGTGGGTGCCGTTGCTGATGGTAAGGCAATAGGCGCGGTTGACCCCCAGGTCAAGACGCTTGAAAACTTCCATGATCTGGAGGAAGAAATCCTTCTGCGGAGGGTTTGCCACTGCAAACAGTACCCGCGATTCCTTTCCACCCGACATGGGCTCCACATCCAGGGACAGTCCGCCGCGGCGGTTTGCCTTCTGGTACAAGGAGAGGATCTGGGCGACACGCGCCGGCGGCGACACCCTGACATAGCTTTCATTATTGAGCCACAGGATGCGGAGCAACCGATCGAAACAATGGAACTCGAAGTCCGAATAATTTGCTTTCAATTCCTTTACAATCTGCCTTCGCAGGCCGACTGGAATCGAGGTTTCAGCTCCATCGGTGATTTCTTGATTGCTCTTTCGATCGAATTCAAAGCGCTGGATCTCTAGCGTCTGGTTCAGGCCCGGAATCGCACCCTCTGAATGGGCGATCATGGCATAGGAGATCTCTTTTTCAGGGATACTACTCAGGGTGTCGTACAATGTTCCCGGCTTGTTTACCATTGCCAGGATGAGCGCCTTCTCGCGATCCGCCAGGATGATGCGCCGGTTGCGCTGAAGGACTCCGAGATCACGGGTGAGAACCTCGATTGCCTCCGGCTCGTCCTTCATGGCAACAAAAAAATATGGATTCAGCTGTTCCTTTAACCACTGACTATTGGTAAGGCACTGATCTCCATTGTTCTTTAAGCCCAGTGTGGCGACATGCATGACTTAGGTCTCCTTGATTTTTGATAACAGGAATTCGTTTAATTATTCACCGTAAACCTTATCCAGATCTTCATCCGACACGTCAAACAGGCTGCCACCAGGAATCAGCTGCTCCTTGCTGAAAAATTCCGGAAGTCTGTCGTCCTTGGGGCCAAACCCGGCCAGTTCATTGAATTTCCGCTCCTGGCAACAGACACTTCTGCCCATTTCCAGGACATAACTTGGGGATAGTTCAATGCCAAGCTTGGCCGACACTACATCCACCAGGTGCTGTTGCAGCTCAGGGGCATCCAGCAGTGGCAAGGAGGCAAACAGACACATTCCCAGAGAATCGATGGCGGCAAAATAGGATTGCAGGAAAGCCGATATCTCATTCTGACCCTTCGGGCTGGACGCGTCGTAGCCGGGGTTTGCAGGGCTGGGTACCGCATTGCCGCAGGTGTGGTCTGCGCCCATGGTGGAGGTCGCGTAGGTCACGCCTGTTCCCTTGAGTATCCTGGGATCATAGGCGGATAGCGCCTGTCCCTTTACAGTTGGGATTCTGGTGACGCCAAGGGCTTTGCCGGTCGCGGTGCAGCCATTGCCGACCAGCAAGCCAAGAGGGTCGTCTTTATAGATAGACTCTACAACCTCAGCAAGCTTTGCTCCGTCACCCCAGGGGATGCGGCCTGCTTCCATGGCCACGCCAATCGCACCGCCGACATCGATTGTATCAAGCCCAAGATCGTCACAGGCACGGTCGAAACGGGCAATGGCGTCCAGGTCATCGACTTCGCAGTTGCTCCCAGCCAGGCCGACGGTCTCGAATTCCAGGCCGGATGTTATGACCTCCCCTTTTTCATCCGTGTAGATCTGCGAACATTGGACGAGACAGCCGCGCATGCATCCATGGGCTGCCGAGGCATTTTTCCTTTCACCCAGAACCTTTGCTAATGCCTCGCCACCGATCTTCTCCGCTCCATCGAACTTGCCGCGGGAAAAGTTCTTGGTGGCCAGTCCGCCCATCTCATTCATGAGTCCCACAAGCAGCGGGGTTCCGAAGGCGCGCAATCCGCCGATAAGCGGGTGCTTGAGAATTATGTCCGCTACCTTTTTGGAGGCTTCCTTGAACCTTTCCGGTTCGGCAACCACTATTCCCGGTCCGCCGGAATCGTCGATTACGATTGCCTTGACCTTTTTGGCGCCCAGTACCGCTCCCAACCCGCCGCGAGCTGCTGCGCGCAGATGATGGTCATGAGTCGTTACGATAATTGCAGAAGCTTTTAGCCCCTTTTCCCCTGCCGGACCGATGGTAATCAGGGCTGTACCGGGATACTCTTCTTTCAGTAGATCCACAGCAGCAAAGTTTCCCTTTCCCCAGAGCTGGTCTGCTGAATGAAACGTGACCTCGTCGTTTTTAATCACTATTTTAATCGGATCAGAGGCAGCTCCCTCAATGATGACAGCAGCGATTCCGAGACGTGCGATCTTCTGCGCTGCAACTCCACCTGCATTGGCCTCTTTAATGGTACCGGTCAATGGGCTTTTGCCCCCCACCGAAAGACGACCGTTATTGGGAAATGTTGTGGCCGCCAGGATTCCAGGGGCAAGCACAATGATATTGTCCGGGCCCATGGCGTCCACCATAGCCGGGACTTCTGCAGAAATTATCGCCGAAGAGAGTCCTCGTCCGCCCATGCCGCTGTATGCTTCCGGGACTGCATCCCACGAACTTTCCATTTTTGTCAGATTTACCCGTAGAATTCGTGCCATGTGCTTCTCCTGTCTTAATTAGATGTAGCTTTTAAGTTCTACAGATGATTCAGTTTATTTAAAGTCTGTCTAGTCCACATCACACGCAGTTTTCGGAATGACGATTGGCGCATCCGGATTAATAGTTGTAATTTTCTTAAGACGGTCCTTAAAATCCTGCGAAATATATGAGCGCACAACCAGATATACAACCCCGAACCCAATCCAGCTGAAACCGACTGTCTTTGCCAGGTGGGACATGCCGAACAGGATGTAGGCACAGATGATCATTCCGCATAACGGGAAGACGACGTGCCGGACTAATTTCCCGCTCTTGTTCTTGATAAAAAAGTGAAAAATAACAGACAGATTGACGCATATGAAACCGAACAGACCCCCGAAGGCAACCATATCGGCTAGTGTCATAAAGCTGAGGACAGAAGCCCCGGCAAGACCGGCAACGCCCATAAACAGGATGTTGTAGACCGGAGTTTTGTAGGTCGGATGCAGGTAGGAGAAGAATTTTTTAGGAATCAACTCGTCTCTGCCCATGCCATAGAGCAGGCGACTGGCGGCCATCTGGCCTGCCAAAGCTGTTGTTCCACTGGAAATGAGGATCAAGAGGGTAATAAAGATCTGCAGTGCAGAGCCGCCAACTTTATAGGCCATTTCAAAAAAAGCGGTGTCGGGATTCTTGAAGAGGGTAAAGTCTGGGGCAATAACAGTCCCTAAATAGGACATGGCAAAATATAGGAGTGTTTGCACAATCAAAGCGATAAATATAGCCTGCTTTATTTTCCTGGCAGACCCCTTAACTTCTTCAGCCAAGGTCGTTATGCTGTCAAATCCCAGATAGGATGAAACGGCCAGCACCGACGCGCCAATCACCGCAGGGAAGGCAAACAGCTTGGGATTGAATACAGCAGTTGTGGAAAGTAGAGAAATACCTTCTCCGGTAAGCGCATATTTTGCGGCTGCGACGAGAAATGACAGCATGGAGGCAAATAAGAGAGCGGTCACAATCCCATTAACCTTGGCTGCAATGGCAATCCCTCTTATATTGATAAAGGTAACCACAACGACATAAATCACAATCCAGCCCATGAAAGGGATTTGTGGTACCAGCTCGTGAGCAAAAATAGCGCTGACCACAAACAGCAGCAGCGGTATCAGAAAGTAATCCATCAGCATGACCCAACCGGCCAAAAAACCAAGTTTGGGACTCACTGACCTTTGCGTATAGCTGTAGGCCGATCCGGCAATCGGGAATTCTTCAACCATCTGTCCATAACTGTAAGCAGTAAAAAGCATTGCAATGAAGCCGACAGCATAGGCGAGCAGATTATGCCCTTGCGAAATTGTCGCCATGAGGCCAAACAGAGTCATACATGAGGCTGGCGACATGGCAACAATTCCGAAGACAACCAGGTCTCTGAGTCCCAAGGTCCGTTTCAACTCCTGTTTGTAGCCGTATTCTTCTAGCGATGCCTGATGATGTTCCATGTATTTATGCCCCTTTCCCTGTGTGCTGAAAAATGTAGTTACACTATATCTATAGTGGCCGCATGTGAATCATTCGCAGGATAACCCCAGAAGAAGCTTATGGTATGGGCTGACTCGCAAAAGTTTCACTCCGCGAGTAATCAGTTCTCGAATCAATTCCACACCATCAGTTTCTATCAATAGAAGATTGTCCAGATCAAGGTAGATTGGTCCGTCTGTCTTCCGGCATAATCCTTCCAGTTCGGCTACTCCGCGTCCTGCAAGTTCACCGCTGATTTGGATAATAGCTCCTGTCCCGTTTTGTTGTGTCTCTATTCTGAAACTCATTCCACTTCACTGTCCTTACTTCTACTTATTCTCATCACAGAATCTTTCGAATGTTGGCGTATACGAAAAGCACATAACATGCCAAAGCATTCTCGCTGTCTTAATTAACTACAATAACAAGCTAATATCATTATAATTATTTTCAATAAACATCATTGAGCCCCGCCCTTATAACCTATTTTTCAGAGAAAATCCGAAACACCATCACCAAAAGTCACAACATGTTGCACCTTCAGGCGTCGAAAGGTACGACATGTTGACCGCAAGGGCCGGGCTGCGCGGAGGTCTGGATTGGGTTGGATGGAAATTGTAAGCAGTATTCAATAGTTAGGCGTGTCAATTGATGTGGGAGCAAGTTGGCACATTTATTGATAATGATAAACGGTGGAATAGAGGCAGAACAGACTAAATTCGAACACACTGATCTGGCGTAACGTCAACAGTGAAACTAAAGAGGAGGAAGACACGATGGCATTTATAGAGGTAAAAAAGATGTACCCGAGTTTTCTCACGGTAGATGATGCAATGGCATTGGACAGGGAAACAGCCACCGCACTGCAACTCAAGCATAACAACAAGAACAGGACGGAGCTGGCCCTTCAGTTGGGCGCATCCGGAGTTATTGCCAAGGCAGAAGGTTGCTATCTGTGGGATACCGATGGCAACAAGCACCTTGACTTCGTTGGTTCCGTCGGCGTTTACTGCCTCGGCATCAACAACCCTTTCCTGAACAATAACATCAAGAAATATCTCGATTCCAAGCCTCTGACAATGGATCCGTTGATGATCCATCAGACAACGGCGGCCTTCTCCCATAATATGGCCCTTGTCACCCCGGGGTTGACCCGCACTGTTGTCTGCGGCGGCGGCGGCATGGAAGCTAACGAAACCGCGATGAAGATGGTCAAAATTGCCGCACATAGAAACAAAAAAGGCAAAACCAGGCTACTGGGCACCCTCAACGCCTTCCACGGGAAATCTTCTGCCTGCGTCAATCTTGCCGGTAAGCCAAAGTGGCGTACATGGCAGGGTGAGGACCTTCCCGGTTTCGCCTGGGTACCTTACGGGGATCTTGCTGCAGTTGAAGCAGAGCTGGCAAAAGGCGACGTGATTGCCTTCTTTGCTGAAACCATCCAGGGTGAAGGTGGCATCGTTGTTCCGCCGGAAGATTATTTCCCGGCTGTCCGCAAGCTGTGCGACAAGTACGACGCCTATCTGGTTCTGGACGAAGTCCAGGCCGGCAGTTGCCGCACCGGGCATATCTGGGCATGGCAGTATTATAAAGATTTTCAGCCGGATGCATTTACTTTTGCCAAAGGTATCTCCGGCGGTGTTCTGCCACTGGGCGGCTGCCAGGCAACAGATGAACTCTACATGGCGGCGTATGGTTCAAATGATTCCTGTTTCCACCACACCGCAACCTATCAGGACAACCAGATCAGCGGCGCTTTGGCACTTTCTTCTCTCCAGTTCATGATCGAAAACAATGTTGCCGAGCATATCCGTACAGAAGGTGTCTATCTCCACGGCAGACTGAATGAACTGAAAGAGAAGTATCCGGCTATCATTAAGGAAATACGTGGCAGGGGCTATATGATCGGTGTCAAGTTCAGCGCAAACGCCAATGGAGATGGCTACGCTGTTCCGGTTTGCGCAACCCTGTCCGGCAAACACCGAGTCCATACCATGTTTTCTACAAATGACGATACTATCTGTCGCGTATACCCCAACTACACCTCAACACGCGAGGACTTCGAATGGTTCCTGAGCGCTTTTGAAGACTCAATCAAGGACGTTGTCGGTCAGATGGGTAAATAATTCATTTGATGTATTTTCAGCGTAAGTAATTAACTCCCTCCTTGGCTTGTGTCTGAGGAGGGAGTTTTTTTGTAATTCCTGGGGCGCCATTGTCTGTTCGAAGACAGGGACAATATATTGTACCTGATAGCGCATTTAATGTTTGAGCTGAATTGTAGTCTGAAATTTGGTTGCTATTTTATTTGCAAAACAGGAGTCAGGGGACAATATATTGTCTTTGGATTTTAGATATGCAATATTGCTCAGCAAAGTTGTAAGGGTGGGCACGCTATAGAAGGGTGGTTTGCTATGGAATGGGTTAATGACAAAATTGAAATCGGTGATGGTGAATTTTACACCCTCTACAAATCATCCACTCAGGATGGAATGCCGATCATTCTCAAGGCAACCAAATCGGGCACTGATTTAAAAATTGCCTGCAGACGATTGCGTCGAGAGTATGAGGTCTGCCAGCAGCTTCAAATCAATGGTATTATCCGCCCGCTCAAACTGCTGGAAGAAAACGCCCGCTTAACCCTGGTCATGGAGGATTCCGGTTACCAACCGCTGGACAGCCTGCTTCATCAAGGGGCGCTGGAACTGAAGCTGGCCCTGAAGGTTGCCGGCAGCCTGGCCGACACATTAGCCGCGCTACATCAGGCTGGCTACCTCCATCGGGACATTCAACCCGGAAATATCCTGGTCAATTGTGAAACAGCAGAAACCCGCCTGCATGGACTTGGATCTGCCACACAAGTCCCTCGGACAGTTCAGCGGGTTCAGTACACGAGAATGCTTGAAACCTCTCCAGCCTATATGTCGCCGGAACTTTCCGGACGAACAAATCAGTTGGTAGATTACCGTACAGACTTCTACTCTCTTGGCGTTACTTTATTTGAGGTCGTCACCGGACGACTTCCCTTCGAATCAAAGGATCCACTGGAACTGCTCCATGCCCATGTCGCAAAACTTCCGCCTGCCGCAAACGATATAAATCCTGATGTACCACCCATTCTCGGCGAAATAATCCTGAAATTGATGGCAAAGCCGGCTGAGGACCGTTATCAGGGCGGACACGGGTTGCAGCGGGACATCGAAAGATGTATTGGCGAACTGGAGTCAACCGGTACGATCCGCTTATTTGAGCTGGCTGAAAATGATCCGCCATCACGGTTCGAGTTGCATCAACGGTTTTACGGGCGGGAACTGGAGATAAAGAAACTGCTGCGCTGTTTCGCCGAAGCAGCTCGAGACAAACAGCAGGTGGTCATGGTTGCAGGCTACCCTGGGGTCGGGAAAACCACCTTGGTGAATGAACTCAGAAAAAATGTGATCGCACAGCAAGGCTGGTTCATTGCCGGTAAATATGATGCCCTGGAACGGGAAACACCCTACAGCGGCATTCGGGAGGCACTGCTCGACTTGTGGCGACGAGTCATGTCCGATGAAAAAGAGCTGGAGACCCGCTTCCGGGTAAAGCTTGAAAGTTCGCTGGGACAAAACCTCGGCGTCATTGTGGAGGTTGTTCCGGAAATGAGGGAGATCTTCGGTGAGATCCCGCCGATAGTCGAGCTTGACGCCATCGAATCAAAAAACCGCTTCCTGCTATGTTTTATCCTTATCCTGAAGGCCTTGACAACAGAAGGACATCCCTTGGTGCTGTTTCTTGACGACCTGCAGTGGGCGGATCAGTCAAGCCTGGAGCTGATTGAAGGTGTTCTGGATAAAGGCATGGAAAATTTCCTGCTGCTTGGTGCATACAGAAGCAGTGAGGTCAACCCGCGGCACCCCTTGATGCAGTCGATGAGAAGGGTTGATGAAAAGCAGATTCCTTATGAAATCATTAAGCTGAAGCCGCTCGAATTGCAGGATATCCGCCAGTTTGTCGCTGAATCCCTGCGGATGAAAGTGAAAAACGCCGCGCCGCTTGCCGACCTGGTGTTTCAGAAAACAGGTGGAAATGCGTTCTATGCCAAGGCCTTTCTCACAAATATTCATGAAGCAGGGCTGCTGCACTTGAAAGACGACGGCTCCTGGGGTTGGGATCTGTCCAAGATTGCCGGCCATGAAACCACAGAGAACGTTATTGACCTGACTTTGCGTAAAATCAGCATGATGTCGGAGGGGATCCGCCATACTGTTTCAATGGCAGCGGCTCTGGGGCGGCCAATCGACACCGAAATTCTTGCGGCTGTCTGCTCCTCGACCCGGGAAAAAGTCGAAGCTGATCTTATCGAAGCGTGCAATATCCGGATTTTGCTGAAAAATGAGAATGGCTATCAGTTTGAGCACGATCATCTGCAGGAGTGCGTGTACTCGCTGAGCCCGGAACCGGAGCGTGCGGCAACGCACCTGCGCATCGGCAGGCTTATTGCGGAGCGTGAAGGAAAAAACCTTGCAGAAACAAAAATATTTACCGTTCTCGACCATTTGAATAATGCCTTGGCGTTGATAGAGGATCCTGACGAGAGGGAAAGAACGGCCCAAATGAACCTGACGGCAGGACGTTTAGCCAAGTCGGCGGCAGCATTCCCTGCTGCTTATCACTATATTACCAGTGGGTTGACACTTCTGCCGGATACCTCATGGAACTCAAATTACGAACTATCCCTGGCCATTTATACCGAAGCCGCAGAGGCGGCGTTCCTGACGGCAAATTACCGTGAAGCCGACCGTTTTGTCCGCCTGGTCATCGCTAACGCCCATAACCTGCTTGAAAAGATACCTGCTTATGAAACCCTGATTGCACTCAACCATGCGAAGTTGCAGGAGATAGAGGCGGTCAGGATAAGCCTGGAAGTCGTAAAGCTCCTGGGGGTCGAGATACCGGCTAACCCTACACAAGATGAAGTTAAAGCCGCAATTATCGCGACCCAGAGAGCGGTTCATGCCACTCTCTCAAAACCTCTGCTGGAAACAGAAATCACAACCGATGCAGAATGTATCGCTGCAATGAGGCTTTTGGCGAGAGCAGCCATAATTGCAGGGACGGTAAATCATCATCTGTACCTGGTTATCGGCCACAACCTCTTCAACCTGGCTCTGTTGCACCCAAACAGTCAGGAGTCATATCTCGCTTATATCATGGCTGGTGGCATGCTTTGTTATCTGCTGGATGACTATGCAAACGGATTCAAGATTGCCGATCGCGGTACTGAACTTATGAACCGTTCTGCAGCACCCCGCCTCCGGTCTTATTGCAACTTCCTGCTTACAGTGGACATTAACTGCTGGCGATTACAACTGGATTCTCTGGTTACCGACTTTGTTAAATCCTATCGAATCGGCCTTGAAAGCGGCGATCTGATGACCGCCAGCATCTCTACCTATTATTGCTGTGAAACAGCTCTTCATTCCGGCATGGAATTATCGCAACTGGAAAGCATGATCCAGGAATATCATGATAAGAATCATCGTATCGGCATGGAAAGGATTGCCCTTGGATTGTTGCGTCTGAAGCAAGTTTGCCGGTCGCTAAAAAATGGTGCGGATGCCTCGTATCAATCCAGAATGGAATTGCAGTCTCTTCCGGACGACTTGCTGAACTGGCACGTGCGTGAGGACCAGACGGTTGAGGAAATATCAGCCTGTCACGAAATGATGACTTTGTTCATCTATCGGCAAACATCCCCGGCTCTGGAAGCATCCTTGCGTGCAAATGGGTTGCCGCTTGGAGGCGCTACAGCGTTACTCCCTGCTGATTTTTACATCTGTCTCAGCCTAACGGATGCTCTGCCGGGTGTGGCCGGCCAGGAAAAAGATAAACTATTGGGAATTATTACCGTGCGACGAGAGCGGCTTCGACTCAAAGCGCTGGCGTGTCCGATTAATCACCAGCACAAATTCGATCTCGTAGAGGCACAGAGATGTCGCTTGTCAGACGATTTTTTTGCCGCGATGGAATATTTCGACAAGGCCATAGCAGGAGCGCGGGAGAACCATTATATTCATGAAGAAGCTCTTGCCAATGAACTGGCCTCCGAATTCTATTTTGGAATCGGACGTGATCAGATAGCTACCATGTATCTGCATGCTGCCATCTCTGCATATGGACGCTGGGGGTCGTGGGGAAAGCTCGATCAGCTCTACGATCGTTATCGACAGTATCTGTCGCAACAAAACTCGCTTTCAACAATGATCGCCCTGACAAGCCGCCCCCAGCATGAAGGGAGCAAAAAGGCTGAAGCGCTGGACATCTCAAGCATTGAACGTGCCGCTGCTGCCCTTTCTCAGGAGTTGGATCTGCAGAAACTGCTGGCAAAATTCATGGAGATTCTCCTGCAGAACGCCGGAGCCCAGCGTGGTTTCCTCCTTCGCAGCGAAGGTGGAAGGCTGCTGCTCGATGCCGCAGGTTCGCTTGATAACGAGGGGATCAATGTTCTTCAGAAAGAACAGATATCGGCGAACCACGACCTGTCGCACAGCATTGTCCGCCAGGTCTGCCGCTCGCTTGAGGCGATTGTCATCGGTGATGCCACCAAGGACGAGCGCTTCGCGGATACGCCCTATGTCCTGCGGGAAAGGCCGAAATCCATCCTTTGCGCGCCAGTGATGTACAGCGGCAAACCGGTTGCATTTCTTTACCTGGAGAACAATCGGAGTCGTGACGCCTTCAACGGGGACCGCCTTAAAGCCATTCAAGTAATCTCGGCCCAGGCCGCAGTAGCCCTGGAAAACGCGCGACTTCTTGAAGGGCTGCGCCAGGAGGTTGCGATCCGGCGGCAAACCGAGGAAAATCTTCATCAAGCCCTGGGTGAAGTCGCCCTGCTCAAGGACAAGTTGCAGGCCGAAAACAGTTACCTTCGGGAAGAGGTTTCCGTTACCAAAGGCTTTGACGAGATCGTGGGCAAGAGCGAGGCGCTGAAAAAGGTTCTGGATAAGGTCTCGCAAGTTGCCGTAACCGATGCCACTGTGCTGATCCTGGGAGAAACCGGCTCCGGGAAGGAACTGATTGCCCGCGCCATCCATAACCGGAGTTTACGCAAGAACTGCGCAGTGGTCCGGGTCAACTGCGCCACCCTCCCGGCCAATTTGATCGAAAGCGAGCTCTTTGGCCATGAAAAGGGTGCTTTTACCGGAGCACATGCAAAAAAGATCGGTCGATTTGAACTGGCTGATGGCGGGACAATTTTCCTGGACGAGATCGGAGAAATGCCTCTTGAACTTCAGGCAAAGCTGCTCAGGGTGCTGCAGGAGAGTGAATTCGAGCGGGTTGGTTCTTCCACAACGCAGAAAATCAACGTGCGGGTCATCGCAGCTACCAACCGGGACCTTAAATACGAGGTGGAGGAGGGGCGCTTCCGTTCGGATCTTTACTTCAGGCTTAGTGTTTTTCCCATAGAATTGCCGCCACTGCGCGCACGAAAAGAAGATATCCCGCTGCTGGTCTGGTACTTCATCATGAAGATGCAGGCGAAATCAAAGAAAACCATCAAGGGCATCCCAAAAAATGTCATGGATTCGCTGGTGTCATATCAGTGGCCGGGCAATATAAGGGAATTGGAAAATGTTCTGGAGCGGGCTGTCATTCTGATGCAGGGGAATATACTCTCTCTGGATGAGTCATTTTGTCCGCAGACGGTGGAACCAGCAAAAAAAGAAGCAGGAAACAGCCTTGATGAAATTGAACGCCTCCACATCATGCATGTGCTGGAACAATGCGGCTGGAAAGTTAAGGGTTCAGGCAATGCCGCGGAACAGCTGGGTCTGAACCCGAGCACGCTTGCCTTCAGAATGAAAAAACTGGATATTCGGCGGCCCAACAAGTGACAGTGAACTGAAATCCGTTCTTGGTTCAATGGTATGGGGGCATGTGTCGGAGTAGTTCTGATCATGCGCTCTGAATAAATTTATTTTTTTGTACCTGGCCGTGTTGGCCGGTTTTTGTCGCAGAGTACCCGGCCCTGAGATGGTAATAGTCGCTGGGCGTATTGACGTTGCAAAAGGAATTAAAGTCCGGGTCGATGGTTGCTACCCGATCCTGTGAAAACTGCCGCACCCGCACCTGGGAGAAGAAGGATACGATGCGGCGGCGGTCGGCCAGCAGCGCCTGTTCCATGAAGGGCAGGCAGCCCTTGCCGTACAGGGCGTGCAGCGGCTCCAGGCCGTTTTCCCCCTGGGGGATGACAACGTCGGCTTCATGCCGCAGCTTGACCAGCCTTCGGATCAGGGCGCTGTTGAGATAGGGCATGTCGCAGGCCACGGCAAAGATATGCGGTGTTGCGGCGTGGTACAGCCCGGCATGCAGTCCGGCCAGGGCGCCCATGCTGGGGTAGAGGTCGGCCACCTTGCAACAGGGGAGGAATTCGTACTGCTCCGGATTATTGGTGACGAGGATGACCTGGGGGAAAAGTTCCAGCAGCTGGCGGT
>Ga0209212_1004010_pt1 | contig 18686 bp, 20 predicted proteins | sample RifGroC2_FD_183996 | JGI IMG/M metagenome (GOLD analysis project Ga0209212, IMG submission 183996) | Groundwater microbial communities from Rifle, Colorado, USA - Groundwater C2 (SPAdes) (version 2) | ecosystem: Environmental > Aquatic > Deep subsurface > Groundwater | place: Rifle, Colorado...
CCCAAAAAATTATTGTATTTAACACCGGGCACTAAGCGACGTTCAATTTTTCCTCGAAGTTCTCGGCAACCCTGAGAATTTCAGAGATGGAAAATTGAATGTAGGTCGAGCGAAGTGCAACGAGCGAGCCGATTAGTGCCTGTTCAACGACCCGAGCCGAATAAGGAGCATTGCGACATTATGAGGCGAGAGTGCAACGTGGCAAGGAAATGCAAAGCATTTCCGCAGAGTTTTTTCGATTAAAAGACATACAGTAAGCACGAAGTGCCTTACCAATAAATGCGACGGAGTCGCGTAAATTTTAATTCTAAAATTTGTCTTTTCTCGTCGAAAAAATTTTGTTGAACACCTATTCTACGAACTTGTTTTGTGGAATGGGTGTTATATGTCCAGTGGATGTCCAGTGGTGTAGGGGCTCTGATTCGCTGGAATTCTGGGGTTTTGGCGTTTTCTGGCAGTGTTTTTTGCCACTGGACATTTGCGCGTGAGATTTATATATTAAATTTGATTCCAAGAGGGTTGAAAACCCGATTGGTGCGAAAAATCTTTGATTTTTAGGCACAAAGGGTTTGGGAAACTTAAATGTCAAAAACTAAAAAGCACTTTACAAAGAAGTGGGAAATAAGCTTTATAGAGCTTCAAAACCATTTGGGCAGGAAGTTTAAGGTTACGCGAAGATTGCCTAATTTATCAGTGGCAGAAACCAAAGTTTTTCGCAGCAAGAAAAAGGCAAAGAAGCAGTTTGATGACTGGCTAGAATAATTCATCAACTTTTGATTTTAAGACATCAATAAGCTCAGGCTGGTTATAATGGTAAACATCAGGAATATCCAAAGAAAGGATGCGCTTTTGCATATAAACGCCAGGAAACCTCATGGCTATTTCGTTTCTTTGATGCTCTTCCATAACCATGATTACATCAGCCCATTGAAGCTGTTTTTGAGTGACTGGATTGGTGTTATAAAGTCCTGCAGATTTGGTCTTAAATCTGTCTTTAAAGATTTTTTCAGCAGTCTTGCTGCGGTTTTCATTTTGATTGCAGATAAACAGTATGTTCATACAAATCAATATGTATTTGTTTAATTTAAATTTTGTTATTTTTAATAAAAAAGAGGTGATTAATATGGATTTTAAAGAATTTGAGAAGGAAATGAAGGTAAGAGGCTTTACCCAAGGCACTATTGAAAGCTATTTGTTTCACAATTATAAGTTTTTGAAGTTTGCCGGGAAAAGCCCAAGGGATGTTAATGGGGATGATATAAAGCAGTACCTGCATTATCTTGTTGAAGCAAGAAAAGCAAAGCCAAGGACTATTAACCTTGCTATCAGCGCTTTGAAGTTTTATTACCAGCAATTTTCAAATAAAAAGCTATTCTCAAGAATAAAAAGGAGCAAAGAGGAGAAATTATTGCCCAGGGTCTTAAGCAAAGATGAGATTTTGAAGATGATTGATGCAACAACAAATCCAAAGCATAAGCTGCTGATTGAGCTTATGTATTCTTCTGGGTTAAGAGTCTCTGAATGCGTGAAGCTGAAAATTGGGGACATTGATGTTGGGAGAAAAGTGGGAATTGTAAATCAGGGAAAAGGAAGAAAAGACAGGCTGTTTTTGTTGTCTGGCAAGTTTTTAGAAGATTTTAATGGCTATATTGCAAAAAGAAATAATGGAAATAATTATGATGCATATGTTTTTAATGACTACGCTAATGGGCATATTACAACAAGGACTGCTGAAAAAATAATTAAAAATGCTGCAAAAAAAGCAGGAATCATGAAAAGGGTTCATTGCCATATGATGAGAGCGTCATTTGCAACACATTTGTTTGAGGAAAATGTTAAGGAAGAGTATATCCAGAGGCTTATGGGTCATGCGAGAAGAGAGACGCTGCAAAGATACCTTTCTGTGAAAGTAGGCGATGCCCTGAAGGTGAAAAGCCCTTTGGACAACCTATAAAAGCAAAAGTTTATATATAATTAGATTATACATATCACTAGGTGATGTAAAATGCAAATATTCGATGCAATTCCAAAGAAATGGGGCAATTCGGTAGGTATAACTATACCCAGAAATATAATAGAAAAAGAAAACATATCTACAAAAAAGAAAACTAAATTTATAGCTATTGGTTCAGAAATGGATCAATTAAAAAGAGCTTTTGGTTCATTGAAACTAAAAAAATCTACCCAAAAAGCGATGGATGATATTGATTACGGCTATGACTGAAGTAAAGATATTTTTGGCAGATACTTATGCTTTAATTGAATTGTTGGGCGGTAATCCAAATTATAAGCCTTACTTAAATCATATCTTAATAACAACTAAATTCAATCTTATAGAGCTATATTATCATTTTCTTCATGATTACGATAAAGAGACAGCTGATAAGTACCTGAATTTATATTCTAAGTTTGTTGTGCCTATTACCCATAGCTGTATAAGAAGTGGCATGGAATTTAAATTAAAATATAAGAATGAGAGAGTTAGTTATGTTGATTGTATAGGTTATGCCCTTGCTTTTGAACTGGGAATTAAATTTTTGACAGGAGATGAAAAATTTGAGAATAAAGATAATGTTGAGTTTGTTAAGTGAGTTCTGTATTTCCGGCAAATTAAAAAATTGAGCATAATCAGTGTTATATTAAGCCATTTATTTATCTTTTTCAACTAAATTTCCTATTGCCTGCTCTATCTTAGCGCTCATATTAAACCCTTTGTCCCTGCAGAATTTCTTGAATCTGGAAGCAATAGCTTTATCTATTGTAAAATTAAGCCTTGTTTTCGTTCTTATTCTCTTTGTTTTTTCAAATTCTATTAGAGTGTCAAATAAGGCTTTGTCCCTTTCCGCAATATTCCCGGCAATTTTCAAAAAGTTATTTGATGGCATCTTTTATCATATCCTCAATTTTTATTATGTTTGATATATTTTTTAATAGCATTTCTTTGATTATAGCAAATCACTTTAATAATCGGAACGAAGTGACTGGCAAAAAGTGATTTGCTTATTAGGAAATAACATTACACTATTTTTGTTTATCCAAACATTAGTGTTATTTCCTATAGCTTTGCCACTTTATCATCATAAGTATGCTGGCCTTCATATTCCGCATATGATTTTGTCAAAAACCACTAGTCAAAGACTAATAGCATTTGCTTAACGCAACACTTCACAGTGGTTTTTGAGCATGCTCAGAAATATACCATATTACCGCGGATTATAGGACTTCGTCCATCGGTCACAGACTGATGGTATATTTCTGACATATTAATAATGCTGCTGTTCTCTTATTGCCCTCTTCAAATACATGATCAATTAATATAGCCCCTGCTAAAAATGCCAGTGCTTTTGTCCAGTTTTCAGTTTTTTTGGCGTAGCTTAATGCAAAATCCAAGCTTGATTCATTATGGAGCGAGCCTTTGTCAAATTGCTGATTTAAAGCTATAATATCCTTTTTAGTTAATGTAAACTTCATTTTAAGTGTGTATTTATGTGTATAAATGTGTATTAGGGTTTTGGCAGCTTAATTAATTCAACAAAATGCCATTTCCAAATCTCTAAATTACCATACAAAAATTAAAAACCTTTATAAATAATTAATTTATGGTTTTATTGCTATGGTTGGACAAGAGCAGATTGCAGTGCAGAAGGAAAAAGGAACGAAGATAAACAAGATTGTAATGAATGGCTTTAAGAGCTTTGCCAAGCATACTGAGGTTCTGTTTAATAATAAGTACAATTGTATTTTAGGCCCAAATGGCGCTGGAAAAAGCAATATTTTAGATGCCTTGTGCTTTGTCTTGGGAAAAAGCTCGTCAAAATCATTAAGGGCAGAAAAGTCAGCCAATTTAATCTATAACGGAGGCAAGCTAAAAAAGCCTGCCAAGCAAGGAGAAGTTTCAATTTTCTTTGACAACAGCAAAAAAACGTTTCCTACAGAAGATAATGAAGTTAAAATCACGAGAATTGTAAGGCAAAACGGCCAGTCAATTTACAAGATAAATGACCAATCAAGAACAAGGCAGGAAATTATTGATTTATTGTCAATTGCAAGGATAAATCCAGATGGGTATAATATAATCCTGCAAGGGGATATAGTAAAGTTTGTTGAGATGCACCCGGATGAAAGAAGAGAGCTGATAGGAGAAATAGCTGGCATTACTGTCTATGAGGATAAAAAGCACAAGGCTTTATTAGAGCTGGAAAAGGTTGATGAAAGGCTTAAGGAAACAGAGATAGTGCTTGCAGAAAGGAATACTTACCTCAAGGAGCTTAAAAAAGACCGGGATCAAGCGTTAAAGTACAAGGACATGAATGACAGGATAAGCCAAAACAAGGCTTCTTACTTAAAGCTGCAAATTGACGGGAAAGAAAAAGAAAAAAATGAATCAGGGAATAGGCTGGAAGAAACAAATAGCGAGTTATGCAAGATAAATGAAAAAATTGAAAATTTAAAGCAGCAAAACCAGGAAAAAAGAAACGAAATAGAGCAAATATCCAAGGAAATAGAAGAAAAAGGCAGCATAGGCCAGGTGAAGCTCAACAAAGAAGTGGAAGGGCTGAAGATAGAAATCACTAAAAAAAATTCAAGAATAGACACAATAAGAAATGAGCTGAGCAAGATAAAGAACAGGAAGAATGAATTAAAGAATAGTATTATAGAGACGCAGAACCAGATAAAACATCTGGAAACAGACAAGGAAAATATGCAAAAGGAAATTTCTTCCAAAGAAAAAGAAAAAAACATCATAATAAAAAGAATTCATGATTTCAGGGGGAGAAACAAGCTTGATAATATTGGCGAGATAGAAAAGCAGGTTGAGGAAATTGACAAAAAATCAGAAGAGCTGCAGAAAGAAGTTCAAACAGCAAGGGAGCAGCAGCATAATCTGATAAGGGAAAAAGACAGAATAGCGCATGAAATCAGCACTATAGATGCCCAGATAAGCAAGGTATTAGAAGTAGAAAAAGAAAATAAAAAGCAGCTGGAAGAGGTAAAAAACAAAAGGAATGAATTTAAAAGCTCAACTTTGGAGCTTAACAAAAAGCTGGATGAAGACTCATCTTTAGCTGCCCGGCTGTCAGAAGCAAGGAAAAAAATACACAATGCAGATGAAGAGCTTGCAAAATTAAATGCAAGGCATCTAAGCACAAGGGAATTAAATTATGCGGACATAGCAATTAAAAGAGTACTAGAGCTTAAAAAACCAGGCATTTACGGAACAGTCGCAGAACTGGGAAATGTCCCATCCAAATATTCTCTGGCCTTGGAAATTGCTGCTGGCCCAAAGCTAAAAAGCATTGTTGTGGAAGATGATAAAACAGCGTCAGAATGCATTAAATACCTGAAAGAAAATAAGCTGGGGGTAGTAACCTTTTTTCCCTTGAATAAAATTAAATCAAGCCCCACAGAAGCAGAGACAAAAAAGATTTCTAAATCAGGAGGAAGCCACGGGGTAGCCATAGATCTGGTGTCTTTTGACAGCAAATTCAGAAAAATCTTCGAGCATGTTTTTGCAGACACTATTGTGGTGGACAATATAGATGTGGCAAGAAGATTGGGCATTGGAAACGCAAAATATGTTACATTAGACGGTGATTTAGCGGAAAAAAGCGGAGCAATGAGAGGAGGCTTCAGGCTTAAAAGAAAGCACAGCATGGGATTCAAGGAGCAGGATATTACCAAAGAAATCGAGAAATATGAGCAGGAAATTAATGGACTAAAAAATACAATAGATGTTCTGGAAAAAGGAAAGATAGAAAATGAGGAATTAATTGCAAATTTAAGGGCTGCAAAAGCAAATCTTGAAGGAGATATAATAAAGACAGAAAAGTCCTTGCATCTTGAGGCAACTGATCTGGAAGCTTCAGAAGAGAAAAAAGCTAACTTACAAGAGCATGAAAAGGAAACTGACAAAAAAATAAAGCTTGTGCAGGAAAAAATCAATTCCTTAAACAATGAGCTTACAGCAATAAAGACAGAAAAGCAGAAATTAAGATCCAGCATATCCCAATTGAGCAATCCAACATTGCTGGCAGAGCTAAATGCGTTTGAAGAAAAGCTGAAGGAGCTGGAAGAGAGCATCATAAGGGCTGATTCTGAAATAAAGAATATCGACGATCAAGCAGAGAATATTTACAAGGGTGAGCTGGAAAAAACAGGCAAGATAATAAAGCAGCTTGAGAAGGATGATGAAGAATTCAATAATGAATTGAAAAATCTGGTAAGCATTGTAAAAGATAATGATACGGAGCTGGGGAAAAAGGAAGAAGCTGCCAAGGAGTTCTATGCAAAATACCAGGATTTGTTTAATAACAGAAATAAAATTGACCAGGAGATTCAAAAAAACCTGAATGTAATGGGGGGCAAGCAGGATGAAAGCAGGAAGGTTGAAGTAAGGGCAAATACCTTGTCATTGAAGCTGGCAGAAATCAAATCTATACTTTCTGGATTGAATTTGGAATTCCAGCAGTATGAAGGAGTTAAGTTAGACCTAAATAAAAATGAAGAGCAGCTTAAAAATGAGATAAAGAAATTTGAGAAGATGAGGGAAGAAATAGGCTCTGTAAATATGAGGGCTCTGGAAATCTATGAAGAGGTTGAAAAGCAGTACAATAATTTAGTTGAAAAGAAAGAAACGCTCGGCAAGGAGAAGGAAGATGTGCTTAAAATGATGCAGGAAATAGAAGGCAAGAAAAAAGAGCTGTTTATGAAAGTATTTGATGTTGTCAATGAAACTTTCAAGAAATTCTTTTCAATGCTTAGCACAAAAGGAGAAGCAAACCTTGTTATTGAGAATGAGGAAAACCCCTTTGAAGCGGGGGTAAGGATTAATGTTAAAATAATTGGAAGCAAATTTCTTGACATAAGAAGCTTATCTGGAGGAGAAAAAACAATGACTGCTTTGGCCTTTATTTTTGCAATACAGGAGCATGAGCCGGCTTCCTTCTATGTTCTGGATGAAGTTGACGCTGCGCTTGACAAGCACAATTCAGAGAAATTTGCAAAGCTTATAAGGCAATATTCTGAAAAAGCGCAATACGTGATAATGAGCCACAATGACGCAGTAATATCAGAAGCAGACAGCCTTTACGGGATTTCCATGAATGAGCACGGGGTAAGCCAGGTTGTCAGCTTAAAGATTTAACTGCATCGCTTATTTTTTTAAATGCGTTGTTATTGTCATATTTTTTGTAATTTTTTAATTTTTTTCTGATTTTAGGAATGTTGTTAATGAATTTTTCAATTGCCTCTTTGCTAGTTTCTTTGGTAAACATGCCATAACCTATCCTTTCAAGATGAATAGCATTTATCATCTGCTCAAATTGCCTTTTGACTGGTATGGATAAGACTGGCTTTTTTAGATACAATGCCTCGCTTATTAAAGTAAAACCACCGTTTGCTATCACAGCCTTGCAGGAGCTTAAGTCATCAAAAAATTCCCTCTCATTAAAATCCTTGAGAATGACATTTCCCAGTTCTTTATTTTCATAAAAGCCATATACAATAAACTTTTCATTTATTTTCTGCAGTTCATTAAGCAGTTTTTTATTGCTTTTTGAGGTTTGATACACCAATATATGATCTTTATAAGTGGTTTTTGCATTGATTATTTCTTTTCTTAACAACGGCTTTATTAAAACTGTATTTTCATCTTTAACCTTGCAGCCATAAAATGAATTTATGAAATATTTGTCGGCTTTTATTATGGAATATTTTATAACCAGCTTTGTTAGGAAGGCATCAAACCAGTGCTTTTCTGGAAAGGCTTTATGGCAGCCTTTTGTTATTATATGCTGGTTGTCTATTGAAATCACAGGAATATGCCTAAAGAATGCAGAATAAGCTGCTAACTGCTCAAAATCAGTAATCACTATGTCTGGCTTAAAGCCATTGATTATGCTTAATGTTTTCCAGCCTTTCGCAAGTATTAATGGTAATCTTAGAGTATTATTCAGCAAGGTTAAAAAAAGTGCGGCTTTGTTGCTTCGGTATATAATCTTAAAATAATTTATTTTCTCAACGTCAAAAAACTTTTTTAAGTAGTTATAGGATTTTGCAGATGACAGGACCTTTATCTTATGGTTTTTATTTAACTGCTCTATAACAACCCTGCTTCTTATAGTATGCCCAAAACCTTCTCCTGCAACACCATAGAGAATTCTGGCCATTTTATTTCCATAAAAAATACCATGAGGATAAAGCGGCTAATACAGCCACCAGATAGAATATAGGAATTTCAAGTTTGCTTATTTTCATCCAGGGGTACCACTTTACATATTTTGAGTTAAAATGCCTGAAATTAAAGACAGGATTGACTATAAACCATGTAAAATCTTCTATGATGAGGCCGCTAAAATATGCGCTCAATAATATTCCGAAGAGCCTTAAGTCAAAACCTGCAATCACTAACGGCAAAGTTATAAGCAAAGGCCACATCACCACAAAGAGCCAGAAATGATATGCGGTGAGCCATACGCGTTTTTTTGTTTTTATCTTCCAACCGAGTTTTCCCTTATCCCATGCATGCTTGCCCTCCACATAGGCTTCCCAGAAACCGTTGGCTATCATAGCAGCCCATATCCAAATGAACATCAGGATTGTTTTTTCCATTTTTCAATCAAAAATTCTTAACATGATTGGAAGATAAATGCGTCGGCGGGGACTTTCGCCAGCTTTTTTGATTTTGCGTAGCAAAATCCTTGAGGTAACAAGCGCAGTTCGCGCAGTTACCGCATTGTTGCAGTTTACTGTCAACCTAAGAAATCCTTTTTAGGATTTCTCGCTGTTCCCAGGTTTTTTGCTTGAGCAAAAAAGCTGTTTCGAACCCCGATTAACGGCTTGGAAGGCCATTGTCTTTTATGGCGCGGCATAAACCAAAACCATGGCTCTAGCGCGTAGCCATTGGACCACCGACGCGTTAAGAGATTAAGATTGATAAATTCTTTATAAATTTAATTATTTTACAGAGTTGGTCTATTGAATAAGCAGAGCCAAGCCCGAGGGTTGCCCCTGAACGTAGTGAACGGGACACCCAAAATTCCAAGAATTCCTGAATGGCTCCTATAGAGTGCTAAGTAGGGCTTAGCTCTGCAGACAAATTAGAATCCTTCAACAAACTCTATAAATTAAACTAGAGCAAAAATAAAGTAAAAATAAAAAAACCAGCTTACTTTTTCTTCTTAGCTGCTGGCTTTGCTTCACAACAGCATGTAGGCATTACAAGTTTTATGGCACCCTTAACCATAAGCAGCACTCCAATAAAAGTTGGCCAATCCTTACCAAAAAAACTTCCTGTTCCAGTTATGTACCAGTTCCATGCCAGAACTAGAATTCCTATAACAATTAGCTTCCATGCCCAGCATTTACAATGCCCTTCTTCCATAAAAACACCTCCTTTTATTAAATCTTAAAGTAAGAAATATAAAAGCTTTGCTAAATTCAAAAAAAAAACGGGCTAGGGAGGATTCCCACATAAGGGCAGTCTGCCCTATATCAGCCCCCATTAGCTTTCTCACTTCGTTCGAAAGAAAAGAAACGGGCTAGGGAGGATTCCCACATAAGGGCAGTCTGCCCTATATCAGCCCCCATTAGCTTTCTCACTTCGTTCGAAAGAAAAGAAACGGGCTAGGGAGGATTTGAACCCCCGACCTTCAGCTTAGAAGGCTTTAGCGTGTTTCCATGTCGCTCTGTCCAAGCTGAGCTACTAGCCCATAATCTAAACTGATTTAATTATTTGTTTATAAATCTTTATTTAAATCTGTGCTGCAGGAAAAAGTTCATTGCAAAAAGAACATCATAGCTAATCCCATATGAACAACAATTAATGCATCAATAGGCATTAAGGAACCTTAAATAGTTTATAAAAATTATTGATTTCAACATATATCTTTTATTATATAATTAATCCGAAAAGTTTAAATATGAGCAGTATACAAAAGAGTATACTAGTTTATAAATTAGTTCATGCCAAAAGGAGCATAAAAGATATCATAATAGAGTTAAAAATCGATTTCATCGACGCATTAAGAAATTTCTCTGAAATTTCTTGTGCGCTCAAAAACCCTTGGTTTTTGATCAAAACTCTTATTTTATGATATCAAGCTCCTTTTGATTTACCCTTATGTCAAAAGGGGCATAAACGATATCACAAGTGAGTACAAAACGAACTTTCAATTTGACCATCAGCTTTGATATCACGCCCCTTTTGAATCTTAATATAAATGGAACCCAAAATGGAACCAGAAATAAAAGCCTTTACCGAAAACATCGATGCTTGGATTAAGCAGATAAGAAGAGAGTTCTCAGATTTTTCAGATATACCTGGTGTTGTTAGTGAAAATACCGATAATATACAGCACAATTACGAATTAATATATGAACTAAAAGATGAGATAGAAGAGTTAAAACAAGAAATAAATGCCTTAAAGCTGATACAGATAATAAGCCTTAAGAAAGCTAAGGAAGAGCAGAATAAAATCAGCTGATTTCATTCACTATCTTCTTTAGAGCATTGTCTACAGCCACAAAGAGATTTCTTTCCACAACTTCAGAAACAAAAAGCTTTCCTTCCTTTGTGAGTTTTGCATGTATCTCATACTTTTCGCTTTTTTCTGTCTGATGGATTGGCTTCATTGTAACACTTAACTTTTCAAACTTGCTGCAAATCTCAGATATGTGCCTTCCATAGTTGCCTATGATTTTTTTTAGCACCACCATAGAAGCTCCGTCAATATCCCTAAAGCCAGAAAGCTCTATATTGCCGCCCAACTGCATAGAATCATCCATAATAAACCCCATAATCGCTTTAATGCTAAATTTGGACTTGGTGTTTAAATAGTTTTTGATTTAAAAATAGCGGGGAGAAGATTTGAACTTCCGACCTGAGGGTTTCGAACAGCTCTGCAGCTTCGATAGCGAACGATAAAGAGTGTTATGAGCCCTCCGGGCACTCCTGACTGCCCTACCCCGCTGTGTAAAAAATAAGAATTCTGGCAGCTTTAAAAAGATTACTAATAAACTGGCTTACTTTTTCTCAATAATCTGGATACTTCCATTAAAATCAATAAAAACAACTTCATCGCCTTCTTTTATCTCATTAAGGACTTCTTTAGTAGCGCTTGCATCCAACGTTTCATAAGTCATACTATCCATCACTTGGACTTTATCATCAGCCTTTGAAATGACCTGGCCTGTTTTTCTTGTTATGTCAGCAATCTCAACACTGTCTGTATGGTGCATATTGATATTGCTTTCCCCCCTTTCACCCAATTCATGGAAAAAAATCTTTAGCTTAGTGTGAGAATGTGTCCCATATGCAACTACCTCCTTTCTTGAAACTTCAACTAGCTTGCCCTTATATATCATATAACTTCCTTTTTTGAGTTCAGTTGCGCTTGCCATGCTAATTGGTTATAGCCTAATGTTAATAAAGCTTGTGCCATATTTTTATTTTTACTGCTGGAATGAGTTGATTAAAACCAACATATTTTTCTTTGTAAAAATCATCCCTTCATTACGCCACTTAACTGCTTCTTTTTTGTTGTTATTACTCTTAAATGACATTTCAATAGAAAAACTTATATACTCATTACCAATTTAGAGTAATATGGGTAAAGGAGATAAGCATAATATACCTTTGGAAGATAGAGTTAATAGGCTCGCTACTTTTGATGAGCTCAAGGTTAAACCAACGCGTCGAGACTGGCTTAAACTAGCCTTGAGGGATATAGGTGATATTCTCAAACAGGAATTAGTTTATGCTTTCCCTTATGATGCAGGCACATTAGCTGATGGCCTAACCGGTAAGGTTAAGCAATTCGCGAACTATTTCTATAGCGAGCTTGCAGATACTGCCCATAATTACAAATTAATATTCCAGCACCCACGGGAAAGTAAGCATGCGCTGAAGGAACTTGGGGAAGACGTGGTCAAGCTAATTTATGAAGTTCCAGGATATCTTAGCCCTTTTTCAGCTGACTATTCAATAGATAAGCGAATATCTCATGCAGTAATTGGCAGCAACATAAGCGGCATAACCCTCGGAGGGCTAGTCGTAACGAGTTTGATTGATAATCAGTTCGCTCAAATAGCCTCCAGTTCTTTTACATGCGAAGCTATTGCAGCTGGCGGGTTTATTGTTTCATTTCCCATCCTAACAGAAGCAACCAACCTTTGGAGGCGAAATCGCTACGGAAAGAGAATTTCAGGCAATAAGGCTCCGGAAACATTGAACCGGCTTAAGAAAATGAAAGATTATATGAAAAATGTGGGTGCCGCGGCAACAATTTCATTTGGTGCCGAAACAGCTTTGATATCCCTGATGACTTATGCGCCGAAGGCAATTTCAACCGGAGTTTCAGCTTTAGTAGGGGGGCCTTGGGATTTTGAGTTACCTAGCTGGTATTCAACTGTTGTAACCACTGCGGGGCTGACTATCGGTTCTTCCCTATTTATTATGGGTTCAAAAGTTTCAAATTACCATTTAAACAATCATCATGCAGCTACTGGGCATCCATTAATAACTAAATCAAATACAAAGAAATATCACCCCCCCACATACCCAGTGTTATTCAAAAAGTAATTGGTATAGTAGGATATGTTGCTGGGAAGGCAGTTGAGGGTGTGAAATCAATCAAATACTATTTAACTACCCATAATCCTTGATCCCAAATAATACTTTTGTGGGAAAAAACCACACATAAAAAATCCTTTGCATTTTTATTTTCTTTTTGTCATTTTGTAAAATAATACCTTGGGGTCTTTACGCATAAAAGCTTTTTGCGCATTTTCTGCGAGTTCAATTATCTTATTAATCGCTTTAAGGTGTTTTTCTTCTATTCTGCTCATCTTTTTAAATAATTTTTTGCTCTCGGGACTTTCAGATTGGGCGTATGCATATTCATAAAACTTAACATCATACCTTTCAAAATCCGAGACAATTTTAAAAATGCCGATATCGCTGCTTAGGTTTTCTATTGAGCTTTTTAATGAGTCTTCTTCAAGAGGGAAGTTAATCTCCGGCTGATGTAATTTTGAATATAACACCTGCTCGCCTTTCTCAAGCCTTTTGGACTGGCTTTTTAAAAACTTCAGGTGGCTCTCTTCAGACTTGGCCAAAAAACGAAGAACATTTTTACCGGCAGGAAAATCCACAACACTAAGGTATTTTTTGTATGTTTTTGCCCTGTTTTCTTCTAACGATTCTGCCAATTTCAGGGCTTTAACAAGGCTTAGCATGGAACTTGCTAATTAGAACTAATATAAAAATTTATTTAAATAAAAACGCCGCGGGGGAGACTTTCATCAGCTTTTTTGATTTTGCGAAGCAAAATCCAGTTCAAATGACGTTCGGTCATTTGAATCTTTTTCCCAGGTTCAGCTTTACGCTGTGCAAGAAATCCGTTAGGATTTCTCGGCATTTTGCTACTGCAAAAAAAGCTGCTTTGAACTCCCGTATCCTTTCGGACAGAGAATATTTGTGGCCAAATGTAAGGTCTCTGAAGGACTTCAGCCCTTAGCAATCCTCCGCAATGGCCAGGCTATGCGACCGCGGCATTAAACAAAGTAATTGCAATTTCATTTATAAAACTTATCATAAAATCTGTAAATATCAATATGTTTTTAAATTAAAAAATAAAAAACAAAGAAATGAAAAGAATATTGCCGTTTTTATCAATTATTTTTATTCTCCCTGCCATAATTTATGCGCAGGATGACTGGAATTACAACAGCCAAAATGTTGTCGTAAATATTAATGTTTCTTCAGAAGTATTGATAAAGCCAACATCTTCGGATTATAATGTAAAATATATTTCAATAAATCTTTCACATTTCCCCTATGAAAGCTTCAATCAAAAAGTTATTTATTTTAAAACAGAGCCAAAAGCAGATATAGAAGGTAATGCCATACTTTTTAATTTTCAAAATCCAAAAAACAATATAAATTTTGGTTATAACACTAAAATACTAACAAATAATAATATTGTCAAGATAAAGAATAAAATAAAATTTCCAATACTCGACCTTCCAGAAGAACTTAAGCAATTTACGCAACCCAGCGAAATAATTGACTCCAATAATGAGAGCATAATAAGGTTGGCATCAGAAATTGCTGAAGGAGAGGATGATTTATATGTAGTTGTGCATAAGATAGCGGAATGGACAAAAAATAATATAAAGTATAATTTAAGCACTTTAACAGCAGAAGTAAGCCAGAAAGCTTCTTGGGTTTTAGACAACAGGCAGGGTGTCTGTGATGAACTTACAAGCTTATTTATTGCAATGCTGAGGTCTTTGGGAGTGCCTGCAAAATTTGTTGCAGGAGTTGCATATACTAACGATCCTTCATTTTCAGAAAACTGGGGCTCTCACGGATGGGCAGAGGTATATTTTCCAGGCTATGACTGGACTCCTGTTGATGTAACTTACGGCCAGTTTGGCTATATAGACCCTACACATGTAAAGCTAAAAGAATCTATTGACAGCAATGAGCCTTCTATACAATATAAGTGGGTGGCAAGAAATATAAATCTGGAAACAAAGGAACTGAATATTGAAACTTCTTTGCAAGAAACAATTGGAAGGGTAAAAAACCCTATCAGCTTAGATGTCAAGATTTTAAAGCAAAACATTGGCTTTGGCTCCTATAACCTTATAGAAGCTGCTTTGGAAAACTTGGAGGATTACTATGTTTCATCAGAAGTTTATATATCGGAGCCGATAGAAGTGGAGGTAATTGGAGATGCCTTTAAGAATGTTTTATTAAAGCCAAATGAAAAGAAAAGCATTTTCTGGATTGTTAAATTAACAGATGATTTGCAAAATAATTTCATATATACACTCCCTACTACTGTAAGCACGTTAAGTGGACTTAAGAATAGCGCAAGCTTCCAGTCAAAAAAAGAGGATATTGCATATTCATTTGAGAAAATAAATAATGTATTAGACCAAAGAAATGAAGAAGAGGAAAAAATCTATTCCAAAGACGTAAATATTGTCTGCAACATTGACAAAAAAGAATTTTATTCTTACGAAAGCACTTTAGCCCAATGCAAAATTAAAAACACCGGAAACATTATTTTAAAGGATTTGAACATATGCTTTGAATCTGAATGCGTTAAATCTGATTTGGGCATTATGCAGGAAAAAAGCTTCAACTATACAGTTGAAAAATCTGCAGCAGGAAAGCAGGAATCTGCACTTAAGATCCAGAATTCTGATGTTTATAAGGTAAATTATGCAGAATATACTGTTTTGGATGCCCCGGAAATAAAACTAAATAATATGGAATTTCCCAGTGATGTAGAATACAATGGCAATTTCAAAATTGAGTTTTTGCTGGGCAAGAAATCTTTTTCCATACCGAAAAATGTGGAAATTATCTTATCTAAAGCCAGCTTCGAAAAAACATGGGCTGTAAAAGAGCTTCCAGAAGACAGAAAATTTATGATTAATTTGCTTGGAAAAGATTTAAGGAAAGGCATCAATGAATTTGATATTATTGTTAAATACGAAGATGGAAATGGAAAAGCTTATGAAACAAAAGAAGCATTTTCTGTTAAGCTTGTTAATGTTACTTTGATGCAAAATGTTTTGTTAACATTAAATCAGTTTGTGTTGTTTGTTGATAATTTAGTATCATAGTCCTTGTTATCTTTTATAAGCAGATTTATATGCCCGTACCAAGCCTTCGGCAAAATTTTTTGTTTCTCCGCTAGGCATAAGTAAAAGCGAGTCATTAAGGTCATGGATTGTATTAATATGCCTCTTTCTTTGCGTTATTTTGAGTTTATGAAATTCCAAAACTCCTTTAAGGCAAGCATATGCAAAACTTGCAAAATTGGGGTTTGAAGGCAAATTTTTTGCAAGGTATGTTCCAAATTTTTTATCAAAACCAATCATATAAAAAGGATGATTTAACTGAAAATCCAAATAGCGGAAATCACCGGGGCCAATAGTCTGCCCAATTAATGAACTATATTTATCTAAATCTTTAAACCATGATTCTATTTCATCTTTTCTGACAACAACATCCCCAGAAATCGCTATAACATTCCTTGCTTCATTTAGATGCCTATTCTTAATAGAATCTGATAATTGGTGTATCAAGCCCTTTTCGCTTCCATAAACATTCCATTGTGAATACTTTTTGTCTTGGTTAAACTTTTTAGCATCTTCATGAGAAGTAACCACAGTTACATTGCAAACTTGTGAAGCAGCCTTAACAATATCTTCAAGCAAATGTTGAGCTAATTTAGCGCTTTCTTTATAACTAGTATCTGCGCCTATGCCAGTTTTAGTTTTAAACACTTCTGGAAATTCACTTAATACCAAAAGATCATTCATTAGTCTTGGTAATATTATTTCTTTTTTAAAATTAACTGAGGTTATTTTTTATATAATAGTTACATACAGCATTCGATATTAAATAAATTTAAATTTTTCTATATTGTAAATAATAAGATTTCCCTATTTTCAAATTCTTTTCAATATTGTAATTTAATAAAAATCCATAAATTTATAAAGAAAGCTATAACGTACAATTAAAACATAGTCCACTAATAAAAATTAAAATAGCAATCTCAATAAAAACGATTCAATAATAAAATTGAATAACAAACAAAAAATTAAAAAAAATGAGTGAAGAAAATATTAATGGAAATAAAAATATCGAAAAAATTGTTCCAGACACATCTGTCATTATAGAAGGTTTGCTTTCTGAAAAGATAAGGAATAATGAGCTCAAAGCTGACAAAATAATAATTCATGAAGCTGTTTTGGCAGAATTAGAGCATCAAGCTAACTTAGGCAAAGCTATTGGTTTTTTAGGCTTGGATGAAATCAAAAGAATAAAGGAACTTGCAGCTGGTAATTTTGAGATGTCTTTTGGCGGCGAAAGGCCTCGCGCTTCAGAAATAAGGCATGCTTCTTTAGGTGAAATAGATTCAATTATACGCCAATTAGCGTTTGAGGAAGATGCTACTTTGCTCACATCAGACAAAGTGCAGTCAGAAGTTGCTTTGGCAAGAGGCATTAAAATAATTTATTTCAAAAAGCCGGAAAGAGGAATTAAAAAATTGAAGCTGGAAAAATTTTTTGATGAAACAACAATGTCTGTTCATTTAAGAGAAAATGTAATGCCTTACGCAAAAAAGGGAATGCCTGGAAAATGGGACTTTGTTTCATTGAGAAAAGCAGTTCTAAAACAAGAAGAAATCCAAGACATTAGCAGAGAAATTATAGAAGATGCAAAACTAAGAAGAGACGGCTTCATCGAGATAGAAAGGGAAGGCTCCACAATAGTGCAGCTTGGCAAATTTAGAATTGTTATAACAAGGCCAGCGTTTTCAGACGGCTGGGAAATAACTGCTGTAAGGCCCGTTAGAACATTAAGCTTAGAAGACTATAAACTAACTGAAAAATTAATGAAGCGCATTGCAGAGCAGGCAGAAGGGGTTTTAGTTGCTGGCGCTCCCGGAATGGGTAAATCCACTTTTGCCCAGGCATTGGCAGTATTTTATGCTTCTCAAGACAAGATAGTAAAAACAGTCGAAGCTCCAAGGGATTTAATTTTACCGGATAACATAACACAATACGCAATAAGCCATGGCGATGCCCAGGAAATTCATGACATATTATTGCTATCCCGTCCTGATTATACTATTTTTGATGAGATGAGGAATACTGATGACTTTAAGCTTTTTGCAGATTTAAGGTTAGCTGGTGTAGGGATGGTTGGTGTTGTGCATGCAACTAACCCCATTGATGCAATACAAAGGTTTATTGGAAGGGTTGAGATGGGAGTTATACCTCAAGTAATTGACACAGTTGTTTTCATAAAAAACGGGTTTATTAACAAGGTTTTGTCATTAAAGATGACAGTTAAAGTTCCTAGTGGAATGACTGAAGCTGATTTGGCCCGTCCTGTAGTTGTAGTAAATGATTTTGAAACTGGAAAACTAGTGTATGAAATTTATAGTTATGGGGAGCAAACAGTTGTAATTCCTGTTCAAGAAGCAAAACAGCAATCTAGAGGCATACATAGATTGGCGCAAAGCGCAATAGAAGATGAATTCAGAAGGTACTCAAGAAATGCAGAAGTGGAAGTTGTAAGTGACAATAAATGTGTTGTTTATGTTCCTGAAATGGACATTGCAAGAATCATCGGAAAGCAAGGCAAAACAATAGAGGCAATAGAAAAGAGCCTTGGCATGAGCATCGATATTAAGGAACTGGAAGGCAAAAGCAAAGAAGCCAGTGATTCAAGCAAAGAACCGGACGGAGAAAAACAAACAGAAGTGCACAAGGATGTGGATGTATATCTTAATGACGAGTTTCTAATGACAGCAAAAGCAGGCAAAACTGGCTTGATAAAAGTAAAGAAAAACAATAATATTGGAAGAGTAATTCTTGAGGGTGTTAATAAAGGAGACAAGATAAGGCTGGTTGTTTAGTTGTTAACAGCAACCAATGCCATAGATTTTGTTATTTTTTCTAAAGACCTTTGGCTATTATAAGCTTTCTCATTATATTCTTTTATGTTGCGATTTGCATTAAAAAATGCTGCTAACATTATAGAATTTATAACCATTTTTTCCCACTCTGCTCCGCCAAATATTGGCAGAGCTTTATGCTCTAGCAAGTATCTTATTGCTTTTGAATCTGTTTCATAATTGTTAGTATGGTTA
>Ga0209212_1004011_pt1 | contig 18684 bp, 16 predicted proteins | sample RifGroC2_FD_183996 | JGI IMG/M metagenome (GOLD analysis project Ga0209212, IMG submission 183996) | Groundwater microbial communities from Rifle, Colorado, USA - Groundwater C2 (SPAdes) (version 2) | ecosystem: Environmental > Aquatic > Deep subsurface > Groundwater | place: Rifle, Colorado...
TCAGCAGTTAAGCAATGGCCGCATTCGTTTCTATCAAAATGATCGTAATATTGGCCTGGTTGGCAACCTGAACAGATGCCTGGAGTATGCAAAGGGGTCATACATTAAATTCCTGTGTGCAGATGACCTATTATTGCCCGGATGCCTCGATCAAATGGCGGCGGGGCTTGATTTGCATCAGTCGGTGAAATTGGTCGGCAGCGGCAGGTTAGTTGTTGATGAGCGCGGCAATGAGTTAGGGGTCAGGCGGTACATGACTGGAGATGCCATAGTGCGCGGCAAACAGGTTATTACAAGATGCTTGTTTGGCGGGAACTACATTGGTGAACCTACGGCAGTCATGTTTCGCAAGAGCGATTTGAAGGGTTGTTTTCGCGAGGATATGCCGCAGCTTTCGGATATGGATATGTGGTTTCAGCTCTTGGAGCAGGGTGATTTGCTAAGCTTGGAAAAGCCGTTATGCGCCATACGCTCACACCCGGCACAAATGACACATACGAATGTTAAGTTGGGTATGTTAGTTGATGACAACATAAAGCTTTTTGAGTCCTATTCAAAAAAACCATATTTGGAAGCTACTTGGCTTTTAATGTTGCAGCATAAATTGCTGATGACTTACCGGGTCTGGGTATCCAGAAAATCCATTTCGGGTGAAAAGCGGGAAATGGTATTGGACCGGTATGCGAGCCGGTCAGCATACGCGTTGATGCCAGTAGTGGAACTGGCACTTCGTCTGAAAGAACGCATTGCGGGTACGAAATAAAAAACAACCCCAATGGCTAATTCAAGGAGGCTTCGTTGCAGCAAATCTCTATTTCGATAGTAAGCCACTTGCAATGCAGTCTGGTTGACAAGTTGCTGGCCGATATTGAGAGCCTTTGCAAGGCAAGTTCCATCGAGGTGATCCTCACCCTCAATACACATGAGGAACCCCCTTTCGCTGGCCGGCATTTCTCATTCCCGATAAAGACTATTCGCAACCAAATTCCTCAGGGATTTGCCGCCAACCATAACCAGGCATTCACGCACGCATCCGGGCAATTCTTTTGTGTGATGAACCCGGACATTCGGCTTGGTGACGATCCTTTCCCCGCGTTACTCTCATGCCTGCAGGATTCTTCCGTTGGTGTGGTGGCTCCGATTGTTGTGGGCGATAGCGGCGAGATGGAAGACAGCGCCCGCCGCTTCCCGACACCGTTCAAGATACTGTGCAAGGCATTTGGCGGATGCAGGGAGAGCGACTATGTGGTGAGGGATGAGCCGGTCTTTCCCGACTGGGTGGGGGGGATGTTCATGTTGTTCCCGCGCGACATATTCAAACAGTTGGATGGATTCGATCAGCGGTTCTTTCTTTACTATGAAGACGTGGATTTGTGCGCCAGATTAAGGTTGATAGGCTATGCAGTGGCTGTGTGTCCCGCTGCCAGAGTGGTTCATCACGCGCACCGCAGCAGTCATCGGAACATCAAGTACCTGAAGTGGCACCTGACCAGCATGCTGCGCTTTTTCTTCTCCCTGCCATATTTGAAAATATGCTGGCTACGACTGACGAAGCAATCTCCATGATGCGGATGGATGATTTTTTCGATTTATCGATGGACAGCCTGTGATGAAATTTCTGGTTACCGGCGCCAACGGTTTCGTTGGCAAACCGCTCTGCGCCGAATTGCTTCGGCAAGGCCAATCTGTTCGTGCGGCGCTGCGTTCTGCAAATTCGCCGGTCGAAAATGTTGAAATGGCGGCAGTCGGTTCAATTGATGGTAAAACGGATTGGACAGAGGCTCTACGCGGTGTGGGCGTTATTATCCATCTCGCCGCACGCGTGCATGTGATGAAAGACACCTCTGTTGATCCTATGGCGAAATTTCTCGAGGTCAACCTGCACGGCACGGCGAATTTTGCGCAGCAGGCGACGCGGGCCGGGGTCAAGCGGCTCGTTTATGTCAGTTCGATCAAGGTAAATGGCGAGCAGACCGGCGCGACTCAGCCATTTACCGAATTAGGCGAAGCCAATCCTCAAGACCCTTATGCCATATCGAAATGGCAGGCCGAACAGGCCCTGCAGCGCATCGCACAAGAAACCGGGCTTGAAGTAGTGATCGTGCGCCCCCCGCTGGTGTATGGCCCCGGCGTGAAGGGAAATTTCATTAGCCTGTTGACCGCGATTGAGAGAGGCATTCCCCTGCCGCTGGCGGGTGCGAACAATGCACGCAGTTTGCTGTATGTGGGCAACCTGGTGGATGCCTTGATCGCCTGTGCGACCCATCCCGCTGCCGCCGGGCAGACTTATCTGGTCAGCGACGGCGAGGATGTTTCAACAGCGATGCTGGTTGAAAAAATTGCCAAGGCATTGGGGCGCAACAGCCGATCGTTTTATTTTCCGCCCGCCCTGTTGCGCACCGTGGCAACTCTATTGGGACGCGCGGAACAAGTTGACAGATTATTTGGCTCGTTGCGCATTAGTAGTGAAAAAATACGCAGCGAGTTGGCCTGGACTGCGCCCTATACCTTGGAGCAGGGTTTACGCGCAACCGCCGATTGGTATCGTAAATCCCTACCGCGCGACTTCGTTTGATGCTCATCTGAACAACATAGCCACGCTACCGGTGAGTTTGCCAAAAGTGTGCGACAGTTCATTATTGATCTTTTCGTAATTCATGACAGTAAAAACCTCCCCCACCCTAACCCTCCCCCGCAAGCGGAGGAGGGGACTGTATTCACTCACTCCCTTGCACGCGTAGCGTGCGGGGGAGGCTTGGCCTGTCCTGAGCTTGTCGAAGGAGGGTGGGGGCAAGAAACTGTCGCCAATTATGGAAACGTCATTAACATAAGCAACGTAACAACACAATATGCCGAAATGCATAGATATTCTTGCCTGTATTTTTCACCTGGGCATCCAAGTATACTTCCGCCAAAGTATTAACCGTCGAAGCAGGAGTTGTGGTGAAAACAGTGATTTATCTTAAAAACATACGCTTCAATTTGTGTTTTTAGGTTTATAGAGGCTCCCTAAGTGCATAAAAAACTTGATATTCTTTTTGTTAATCCTGATTCATCCGCTAAGGCATACCAAGGACTTGCCACAGTTTATTCCGCTATAGAGCCACCAACCTGGTCTCTGTTGTTGGCCGAGTCTTGCCGTTCAAAAGGGTTTGGGGTTGCTATTCTCGACTGTGACGCTGAAAGACTTACTCTTGAGCAATCGGTGCGAAGAGTCGAAGAGTTGCGGCCGCGTCTGATCGTTTTTGTGGTTTACGGACAAAATCCAAACTCTGGCACCACGAGCATGATTGGCGCATTGGCCATGGCGAGGGCGCTCAAAGACCATCATCCTGAATTTTCGATTTGTTTCGTCGGGTCGCATACCAGTGCGCTGCCAATGGAAGTGCTCGCGTACGACTGTGTCGATATCGTGCTGCTAAATGAAGGCGTATACGCTCTGCACAATCTCCTCAAGAGCAATCTGGGTGACGATCTGCAATACATCAAGGGTATCGGCTACAAGAAGCGCGGACCGGCAAACTTCAGAATTCCTACGCTCAACCCGCCACAGGATGTGGTGCCGCAGGAGCTCATGGATCAAGATTTGCCAGGCTATGCGTGGGATCTTCTGCCTTACCGAGAAAGACCGCTAGACCTTTATCGCGCACATTTTTGGCACGCAGAATTTAACCATGGCAAGCGAACGCCTTTTGCTGCCATTTATACTTCTTTGGGTTGTAGTTTTAGCTGTGATTTTTGCATGATCAACATCATCAATCGCGTCAATAACGGCGAGGAAGTTAATGCCGCAGATTCGCGAGGGATGCGCTTCTGGAGTCCTGAGTGGGTAAGCCGTGAAATGCGCAAGCTCGCCAACATGGGCGTGCGTACTTTGCGGATTAGCGACGAGATGTTCTTTTTAAACCGAAAATACTACACGCCGATACTTCAACAGGCCATTGATCAGGATTTCGGCTTCAATATGTGGACCTACTCGCGAGTCGATACGGTTCGCAGAGACTCGCTTGACCTGTTTAAACGTGCAGGGGTTAACTGGCTTGCGCTTGGTGTTGAAGCAGGCAATCAATTGGTGCGCCAGGAAGTGTCGAAAGGCTCCTTCCAGGAAGTCAATATTCGCGAAGTTTGCAAGACGATTAACGACTCCGATATCAAAATCATCAGCAATTACATTTTTGGATTCCCGGAAGACACCATGGATACCATGCAAGAGACATTGGATCTCGCGATGGAACTCAACACCGAGATGGCAAATATGTACCCATGTCAGGCATTGCCTGGTAGTCCGATGTACAACACCGCAAGGAAAAATGGGTGGGCACTGCCTGATTCATATGAAGGGTACGCCTTCCTGTCATACGAAAGCCAGCCCCTGCCAACCAAGTACGTGAGTTCAGCAGATGTTTTGAGGTTCCGTGACGAAGCCTGGCAAAAATACTTTACCAACCCTGCTTACCTAAATCTTGTCGAGCAGAAATTCGGCGTACTCGAAAGAAAGAATATCGAAGATATGGCCAGCATCCGCCTTAAACGCAAAATTCTGGGAGATTGAGTAAACATGATCATTACGCGAACCCCGTTCAGAATTTCTTTTTTTGGTGGTGGCACCGACTATCCGGGCTGGTATCGGGATCATGGCGGTGCAGTATTGGCAACGACTATCGATAAATACTGCTACATCACATGCCGCCGTTTGCCGCCGTTTTTTGAGCACAAGCATCGTATTGTTTACTCCCACATCGAAAATGTGCGCCATAACGATGAAATCAATCATCCTGCAGTGCGGGCGGTGTTTAATTGGGCAAACGTGGTTGAAGGGTTGGAGATTCACCACGACGGGGATTTGCCGGCACGTTCCGGCTTGGGCTCCAGCTCGGCCTTTACCGTCGGCTTGACGCATGCGCTGTATGGCATTCGTGGCCAAATGTCTAGCCAGGACGCTCTGGCGAGAGATGCTATCCATATCGAACAAAACCTCATCGGCGAGAACGTAGGCTCGCAGGATCAGGTGTCGGCAGCCTACGGTGGATTCAACCGTATAGATTTTCATCGAGACGACACTTTTGACGTGTCACCGCTCATCCTTCCGGTGCACAGGCGCGATGAACTCCGTGACCACCTAATGCTCTGCTTTACTGGGTTTTCTCGTATCGCTGACGAAATCGCGAAATCCAAGATCGACAATCTCAAAAATCGCGAAACGGAACTCAAACGCATGAGAGAAATGGTCGACGAAGCCATTGCCATCCTTGCGGATAGTAGCGTCTGTATTGATGAATTTGGAAAACTGCTCGATCTGAGCTGGAAGCTTAAGCGCAGTCTTTCTGACCGGGTTTCAACTCCGGAAATCGACCAGATTTACGATGAAGCCATGCGTGCCGGTGCAATCGGCGGCAAGATTCTCGGCGCTGGCGGCGGCGGATTTATGCTGCTTTTCGCGAAACCCGAGAAGCATGCTGCAATTCGGGAACGCCTTAAAAATCTGGTGCATGTATCCTTCAATTTTGATGATACCGGTAGCCGTGTCGTGCTGTATCAACCCAACGGCCTGTAATTGATGAATAAAACAGATAAAATTTTTGTTGCCGGGCACGCCGGCTTAATTGGTTCAGCGGTTGTTCGCCGCTTGCAAAGCGAAGGATTTGGCAATTTGCTATTGGCCAGTCATGCTGATCTGGAACTGACGGATGCCGCAGCAGTGGATCGTTTTTTTGACGAACACTCACCGGAATATGTGGTGCTGGCTGCGGGCAGAGTCGGTGGCATTATCGAGAACCAGACCTACCCGGCCGATTTCATGAACGCCAACCTGGCGATTCAATTAAATGTGCTCAAGGCCGCTCACCGCTCGAATGTGCGCAAACTGATTTTGTTTGCCTCCTCCTGCATGTATCCGCGTGAATGCCCGCAACCTATGGCAGAGACAGCGCTGCTATCCGGACATCCCGAGCCGACCAGCCTTGCCTACGCGATTTCAAAACTGGCCGGCATGCAGATGTGTCTTGCCTATAACCAGCAATATGGCGAGCAACGCTTTATCCCGGTGATTCCCAATAGTGCTTTTGGCCCCAACGACAACTTTGACCCAAAATCAGGACACGTCCTCTCATCCTTGATTCGGCGCTTCCATGAGGCACGCCAAACCGGCGCGCAGAGTTTGACGCTTTGGGGAAGTGGCACACCGCGTCGCGAGTTCATTCATACCGATGACATCGCCGATGCCAGTATTGCCCTGCTCGCCGGGGATACAACCACGCTTACATTGCCCCTGAATCTGGGAACGGGTAGAGATTTTTCTATTCGCGAATTGGCGGAAACCATTGCCCGCGTGATTGGTTACTCCGGAGCCATCGAATGGGATACAAGCAAGCCGGATGGTGCCCCGAGAAAATTACTCGACAGCACTCGGCTGCGCGCCTTTGGCTGGCAACCTGCCGTGGATTTTGAAGAAGGACTCAAAGGCACCTACCAGTGGTATCTCGACCATGTATTGAGCACGGAGGCTTGTTCGTGAACGTTGGTCCTATCGATCTGCGCGCAAAGGCGCATTGGGTATGGAGAGAAACACTGGCGGTACATCGCCGTGCTCCGGAAACCCGTCTGGCTTCATCGCTCTCACCCATCGAAATCTTCGTAGCGCTCTATTACGGCGGTGTACTGCGCTTCGATCCTGCACAGCCGCTTGCCGAGCATCGGGACCGCTGCATTATCAGCAAGGGGCATGGTTCGATTTGCATGTACCCAATTCTGGCTGACTTGGGCTATTTCCCTCTGGAGGAGCTGCAGCGGGTCTGCCAAGCCGGCAGCTTTCTTGGTGGGATACCCGACCCGGTGATTCCGGGTTACGAAACCGTCAACGGCTCGCTGGGTCATGGCTTGGGTGTTGCGTCAGGTATGGCCTTGGGGCTAAAGCGCAAAGGCAGTGATCGAAGCGTGTTTGTCGTGGTTGGCGATGGTGAGCTACACGAAGGTGCGAACTGGGAAGCGATCATGTTTGCCGCCCAGCATCGGCTAGACAATTTGCACCTGATCGTCGATGACAACGGGATTAGCATGCTCGGCTACACAGATGACATCGTTAGCCATGACCCGCTCTCGGTGCGCTTGTCAGCCTTCGGTTGGGATTGTATGGAAGTCGACGGGCATGATGTCGCAGCCGTACAGGCAGCCCTGCTGCAAATGAAAGCAAGCTGTGCAGGAAAGCCGCAAGCGCTGATAGCCCGAACCTTGAAGGGGCACGGTGTACCTGGCCTGGAAAATGCCCCGCTCTCGCACATTATGAACCCCAAACCGGAGCTGATTGACAGCCTGCTGGAGCAAAACCCATGAGCGTCAAACCTCTTGCCATGCGCGATGTATTGCTCGACCGTATCTGGCGAGCGATGGCGGAAGATCATAAGATTTTCTTTGTTTGTGCCGATTTCGGCTCCCCAATCCTCGACAAAATCCGCGCTGATTTTCCTGAGCGTTTCGTCAATGTCGGGATCGCCGAGCAAAATCTGATCAACGTTTCAGCCGGCTTGGCACTGGAAGACTATACCGTTTTCGCCTACGCCATTGCCCCCTTCATCACCATGCGCTGCTACGAGCAAATTCGGGTCAGCTTAGCGTTGCTCTCTGAAGTGCGCCCCATGAACGTCAATTTGATCGGCGTGGGAGCGGGTTATAGCTACGTGGTCTCCGGGCCGACCCATCAGTGTTACGAAGATATTACTTTGATGCGCGCGCTGCCTAATTTCCGGGTGCTTTCACCTTCTGACCATGTCAGTGCCGGAGCACTCTTTGATCGTTGCGTGAGCTCCACGGGCCCAAAATATCTGCGGTTGGATGCCCAGGTATTGCCAGTGCTTTATGAAGCCGGTGCGCCCGACTTGGATGTCGGCTTTCATGTCCACCGCAGTGGCGATGGCGTCTGTCTGGTGGCAACCGGCTACATGTTGCATACCGCCCTCAAAGTGGCCGAGAGCCTTACCGCTGCCGGGCATTCGGTCGGAGTCATAGACCTCTTCGATATTTCCCATTTTGCGGCAGACCAGCTTCAGGCGGTGCTCTCACCCTACACGGGCATCGTTACTCTCGAAGAAGGTTTCCGTGGACGAGGCGGCGTCGATGCCATGCTCTTTGAATTCATTGCCCGGCGTGGATTGGCTGCGCGCATGCTCAATATCGGTGTCGAAGGCGCTTACCGCTTCGAACTCGGCTCACGTATGGAGTTGCACGAGCAGGTAGGAATCGGCCATGGTTCCGTACTGCGTAGCGTGACGACATTTATACAATCACTTTCTGATTAATTTTGGTAAAAAAAGATGAAATTTCCTCTGATGCGTAACAACATCCTGCGCGAAGACCTTGACGCGGTGATCGAACATTTGAAACAGGACGATCCGATCCTGACCCACGGTGCTAACGTAAGAGCCTTTGAAGCTGAATGGTCTGAATGGCTAGGCGTGAAATACAGCGTGTTCGTTAACTCAGGTGCATCAGCGAACCTGTTGACCATGGCGATTCTCAAGATTCGCCACCCGGAAGGAGGTGAAGTCATTACTCCGCCTCTGGCATGGGTTTCCGATGTTGCATCGGTACTGCAAAACGGGTTCACTCCGGTGTTTGCAGATATTGATCCACGTACTCTGGCAATGGATTCAGCCCAGATTCTGAGCAAAATCACCGACAGGACCAGGGCGGTATTCCTCACCCACGTACAAGGATTCGACGGGCTGACGGACGAACTGATCGACGAATTAAAACGCCGCAATATCCCGCTGATTGAAGATGTTTGCGAATCCCACGGTGCTACCCACAACGGCAAGCGGCTGGGCAGCCTTGGGTGGATCTCAAATTTTTCATATTACTACGCTCATCACATGAGCACTATCGAGGGCGGCATGGTCTGCACCAATGACCCGGAAGTCTATCAGCAGGTTCGTATGCTGCGCTCTCATGGCATGGTACGGGAATCGAATGATCCAGCCGTACGCTCCAAATATCAGGAGGACAACCCGGAGTTGAACCCGGACTTCATTTTCGCCTTCCCTGCCTATAACATGCGCAATACCGAGATCGGCGGCATTATGGGGCGCAGCCAGCTCAAGCGTCTGGATAAAATTGTGAAGCGCCGGACTGAAAACCTGCTGCGTTTCTTGAAGCAAATTGATTCGTCAAAATACCGCACCGACTTCAAGCTGGAAGGCTCCAGCAACTACGCCTTTAACCTCATTTTGAAAAAGCCGGATGACGATCTGGTTCAACGCCTCATGCAGAAAATGCGGGAGTCTGGCGTCGAGTTCCGCAGAGGCAGTGCAGGCGGTGGCAATCAGGTTCGCCAACCCTATCTGAAGGGTATCGTGCCGGACGGACATCATCGCGAATTCCCTGAAACGGAGCACGTTCATTTTTACGGTTTTTATATTGGCAACTTCCCGGATTTGACGAACGAAGAAGTGGACGAGATCTGCGCAATCCTGAATGCGGCATAAGGTAGAAGGAGGTGACCTCAGTCATTATTCTTGCCGGTGGTTTGGGCACGCGTCTTCGCAGTGTCGTGCCGGGCGTGCCGAAGCCGATGGCACCGATCAGCGGGCGACCGTTTCTTGAGCATCAGCTTGACTACTGGATTAAACAAGGGGTCAGCCATTTTGTGCTGTCCGTTTGCTATCGGCATGAGGTCATCATTGATCACTTCGGCAATAGCTACAAGGGTGCCGAGCTTGATTATGTCATTGAGGAAACCCCGCTCGGTACGGGTGGGGGGTTTTTGTTGGCCGCTGAAAAAATTGGCCAGGATGAACCATTTTTACTGCTGAACGGGGACACTTATTTTGCTGTGGACTTGAAGGCATTGATCGAATTCTCCTTGGCAAACGACGCAGACTGGTGCTTCTCTTTGTTTCGTACCAATGAAGAGGGGCGGTACATGGGCATGGATATTTCGTCACAAGGGCAAATTGTCTCGCTCAAGTCGGGCACTGGCCGACCGGGCCGCTTGGCGAACGGAGGCGTATATTGGGTTAACCCACGCGCCCTACGCAGTGAAAAATTTTCACCGGGCGACAAAGTCTCTCTGGAGGACGACATCTTTCCAGCTGCCATGGCTTCTGGCCAGCGCCTGTTGGGTGTTGAGTTCCCGGGCACCTTCATAGACATTGGCGTACCCGATGACTACTATCGCGCACCAGCTTTGCTCACGCTGTAGAAAGGATATCCGTTGAATACGATTGCACGACTAAAGAAAAATCTGGAAGCCTCCATACAAGCCAAGCATCAGTTGCTTGCCGACGAAGAGTGTCTCAGGTTGTTTTCCAAGGCTGTAGAAACTGTCATCGACCGATACAAACAGGGCGGGCGCATCTACATCGCAGGCAACGGAGGCTCAGCCGCTGACGCACAGCATTTGGCTGCCGAATTTGTCAGCAAGTTGGCGCGCGACAGAGCCCCCTTGCCAGCTGAAGCTCTTACGGTAGATAGCTCCATACTCACCGCCATTGGTAACGACTATGGCTATGACTTGGTGTTTTCCCGACAACTTGCCGGCAAGGCGACGGCAAAGGACGTATTCCTTGGCATAACCACTTCAGGGCAGTCTCCGAATATTCTAAAAGCGCTGGAGCAATGCCGCGCCATGGGAGTACCGAGTATCGTTTTTTGCGGACGCGATGGTGGTCAGGCAAAAGCGATGGCCGATCATGCCATTGTCGTTCCAGGAATAGCCACAAGCACCATCCAGGAACTGCACATCGTATTGGCGCACACACTCTGTGAATGTGTCGAAGTGGCGATGTTCGGTGAATGATTTTTTGATAACTACAAAAGGAACACAATGAGCTATAACATTCTCGTCACCGGCGGTGCCGGCTACCTCGGTTCCACTATGGTTCCGGATCTGCTTAATGCAGGCCACAAAGTGACTGTGCTGGATAACTTCATGTTCAAGCAGACCAGCCTTAATCACGTTTGTAACAACCCCAATTTTTCTGTCGTCAAGGGTGATATTCGCATCGAAAGCGTGATGGCACCGCTGCTTAAAAAGGCTGACGTTGTTATTCCGCTGGCCGCGTTGGTCGGAGCACCATTGTGTAACCTCGACCCAGTGGGCGCAACAACGATTAACCACGATGCAATTACGCTGATGATAAAGCTGCTGTCCAAGCAGCAAATCGTACTCATGCCGACCACCAACAGCGCTTACGGCACCGGCGATGAAAACAACTTCTGCACTGAAGAGTCACCCCTGCGCCCTATTTCTCAATACGCCATAGAAAAGGTGGGGATCGAAAAGGAGCTGATGCAACGCGAAAACGCGATCAGCTTCCGCCTTGCCACCGTGTTTGGCATGTCACCACGCATGCGGATTGATCTGCTCGTGAATGACTTCACCTACCGCGCCGTTAATGATCGATTCGTCGTTTTGTTTGAGAGCTACTTCAAGCGCAACTACGTGCATGTGCGCGATGTCTCGCGTGCTTTCCAGCACGCCATCATCAACTTCGACAAAATGAAGGGGCAGATTTACAACGTCGGTCTTTCCGAAGCAAATGTGTCGAAGAAAGAACTCTGCGAGACCATCCAGAAGCAAGTGCCAGACTTTGTCTTTATCGATGCACCAGTAGGTAAAGACCCCGATCAGCGCAACTACATTGTATCGAACGAAAAAATTGAGGCAACAGGCTACAAAACCTCAATGTCGCTTGATGCTGGTATAGCAGAGTTGATCAAGGGTTACACCATGATCAAGAACACACGCTACGGCAACGTTTAACGGTCTCGTAGTAATGTCTTCAGCGTTACCCGATGTTTGGGATTACCTCGTTGTGGGCGGTGGAATTATCGGGTTGACGGTTGCGCGCGAGTTGCGCAAGCGCTACCCGGCAGCGAGCATTGCTGTGCTGGAAAAAGAGGCTGCCTTGGGCAAGCACGCCAGCGGCCGCAACAGTGGCGTGCTGCATAGCGGCATCTACTATGACAGTAGCACCTTGAAAGCCAAGGTTTGTGCGGAAGGTGCACGCCGCATGAAGGCATTTGCGGCGGAGCATGGGATCAACTGCCAGCACTCCGGCAAGGTCATTGTTGCCACCTCTCCGCAGGACTTGCCCGTGATTGACCGCCTGCTCAAAAATGCGCAGGAGAATGGCATACGAGCAGAGCGACTGGATGAGCAAGGCATCCATCAAATTGAACCCCATGCCGGTGTTTACCAGCAGGGTATCCATTGCCCGGATACCGCAGTGATTGATAGCAAGGCGGTGTTGTCGAAGTTGCGAGAGTTGCTCACCGCTGAGGGAGTGGAGATATTTTTTAATGCCCCAGTGACCTCAGTCGAAGTTGCGGCTCGCAAAGTAATCACGCCCGCCGGCGAATTCAGCTATGGCTACCTGTTCAACTGCGCCGGCGCATCCGCCGACAAGGTGGCGAAACATTACGGGCTGGGTCTGGACTACACCCTGGTGCCTTTCAAAGGTATCTACTTCAAACTGCGCCCTGAGCGTGCGCACTTGGTACACGCCAACATCTATCCCGTACCCGACATTAACCAGCCCTTTCTGGGGGTGCATTTGACCCGCGTAGCCAGCGGTGAAGTTTATGCGGGCCCGACCGCAATACCTGCGCTGGGTAGGGAAAATTACGGCATTCTGCAGGGAGCACAGTTGGGTGAATCGCTACGAGTTGGTTTTGAAGTGTCCAAGATGTATTTGGCCAACCATCAAAATTTCCGCCAGTTGGTGCATACCGAACTGGGCAAGTATCGCAAGAAAAATTTCTTCGCTGCGGTGCGTAAGCTGATGCCGGAATTGACTTGTGACGACCTTGTTCCCAGTGACAAAGTCGGCATCCGCCCGCAACTGATCAACATGCGCGAAAAAAAGCTGGAGATGGACTATGTCATCGAAAAATCTCCCGATTCACTCCATGTGCTGAATGCAATTTCACCCGCATTCACCAGCTCGCTGGCTTTTGCCGAATGGATTGTGGATGAAAGCGGTGCAGTCTGATGGTCTCCACTCGGACCTGAACAACTTACGATGGCCATTTTATTGTAGAAAAGTATGAAACAAATAACTTCCGTGACGTCATGAAAACTTCAACGCCAATACTAACGCTAGCTCAATTTTTTCGTCAGGTGCTTCAACATCGCGACATGATTTTTGCGTTAGCAGTTAGAGATTTGCAAAGCAGATATATCGGCACATTGGGCGGAATTCTTTGGGCATTTATTCACCCCCTTGCAATAGTCACCGTCTTCTATTTCGTTTTTGCAATTGGTTTTCGCGCACAGGGGCCAAGCAGTACCCCATTTATTCTCTGGTTTGTGTGTGGTCTGGTTCCTTGGTTCTACTTCAATGACACGCTGCTGGCCATTACAAACTCGATTACCGGCAATGCGCACCTGGTTAAGAAAACTATTTTCCCAACCGAAGTCCTGCCTTTGGTGCATGTAGCCTCAAGCCTTTTCCCCCATATGATTTTCATGCTTCTTTTGGCTGGAATGATGATGTTTTTCAACATACCATTCTTGGCCGAGCGCCTGCTTGTTGCCTACTATCTGGTATGTACGGTTACGCTCGTGCTTGGCCTGGGGTGGTTGTTATCAGCATTGCAGGTGTTCTATCGGGATATAGCGCAAGCGCTTGCCGTGATACTCAACCTTTGGTTCTGGGCGACGCCGATCGTATGGTCGCAGGAGATTGTTCCTGCCGAGTACCGTGGCCTTCTGTCTTTCAACCCTATCTTCTATATTGTTGAGGGTTACCGTGGTTTGATGATTTACAACACAACGGTATGGCCAAATACACAAGAAACAGCTTTTTTCTGGAGCATTAACCTGATTGTTTTTTTTGTGGGCATCTATGTATTTCGTCGCCTGAAGCCTGAGTTTGCCGATGTCATATAGCAAAGAACCTATGGATCAAGATATTGCCATTTCCGTTCGTCAAGTTTCGAAGAAATTCAGGCTATTCAACTCGCCTAAAGAGCGTATTGCCGAGGCATTACATCCATTCAGAAAGCAATACCATCGTGAATTTTGGGCGCTGAAAGATATTTCTTTCGATATTTATCGTGGCGAAATTGTTGGAATACTTGGCAAGAATGGGTCAGGTAAATCTACTCTACTGCAGATTGTTTGTGCTGTTATGCAGCCTACTGAGGGGAAGGTTGAAGTCAGTGGCCGTATCTCTGCATTATTGGAGTTAGGTGCTGGCTTCAACCCGGAATTCACCGGAAGGGAAAACGTCATTCTGAACGGCTCGATCATGGGAGTTTCTCGTCAGGAGATGTTGCAGAGGCTCCCTGCTATCGAAGCATTTGCAGATATTGGCGATTTTTTTGACCAGCCTGTAAAAACCTATTCCTCAGGTATGTTTGTGCGTGTGGCATTTGCAGCGGCTATTCATGTTGACCCCGAAATACTGGTTGTTGACGAGGCGCTCAGTGTTGGTGACTCAAAGTTCCAGCATCGTTGCTTTCAGCGCATCCGGGAGTTCATGGAGCAGGGCAAGACTATTTTAGTTGTTTCACACAGCACGGATACCTTATTACGAATATGTCACCGAGGCATTGTTTTCGACTCCGGAAAGTTAAGCCATATTGGCCCCATTGCTAGCGCAGTCAATCATTATCAGAACCTGTTATTCGGGTCGCCGGATGCTGTAGAAAAACTTTCTGAACCTGCATCTGCGGACGAGAAAAATAAAGTCGAAGTTTCCACCTCCGTAATTGGTGCGCTATCTGATGACACACGTGACAAGGTGTCGGAGAAGCCAAACTACAATTCACACGAAGTGCGTTTAGGCAGCGGGGCAGCAACAATAATTGATTTTGATCTGATGTCGGCTGGAGTAATCAATCCCCACGAAATTACGGCTCAATCAGAAACGGAGCTCATCATCAAGATCAGGTTCAATGAAGCCCTTGCAAACACATCGGTCGGGTTTGCGCTGGTCACAATTGATGGAACCTATGTCTTTGGAACGAACATGTTCCTTATGCAGGTACCACTAATCAACGCTAAAGCAGGAAGTTGTTATGCGGTCAGATTCAAGTTTATGTCTCGGCTGGCGGGCGGCGAGTATTTTCTGAATGTCGGCTGCAATCAGCTTGTTGACGGAACCGATAAGTTTCTTGATGTTCGGCGATCAGTCGCTCGCATTAAGTTTTCCGACACGCCTGGGATTGTCGGCTTTGTCGATCTTGGTGTCGTGCATGAGGTGATCGACCTCAATATTGATCGGATTTGTTCGATATGAGTCCCGTTCCCGCGCTTGTGGTCGGTTACCCCCGCACAGGGTTCACTCTGCTCATCAGCGTAATTACTGAGATTTCAAATTGCGCAAATAGTGTAGGGTCTAGCCGTCATGCGCTGAAAACGTTTTGCGATACAGCGGGAATGCAGATATCGGAGCATATCGATCAGGTGTTCCAGCGTAGGGGCATTTCAAATAATCTCCTTTACAACTATAACTTCAGACAAATGGTCGGTGGGCCAAAGTGGCTGAAAGAGGGCAACGATGATACCGTCTGCTTTCGTAAATACATTGGGGTAAAAGGAAAGGGGGACTTTACCTTGATTACTTCGCACCCACGGCAGGTTCTTGATTATTACGAAATCCTGCACTCCCACGTCGCTCCAAGCCGCTGGGCGGCGCATCCCGCCTATGCGGGACATCAACGATTCTCATCTATCCGGCACCCTGCGGGCACGCTTGCTTCTGCCTGTTTTTCACTTAATGCGCTGGCGAGCGAATATATACAAAAGTTTGTTCCGCCGGAAAAAGACAATGACCTGCTTAGGCAGAAGCTTGCGCTTTACAAGCTTTCCGATCTTAATTTTTTTGAAGCCCTGCTAGGTCCGTTCAAGGTCTATTTGGAAGAGTTTTCCAGTTGCGCAGATCAATATGTGACGACACGCTGGGAAGATTTGATTCAAAGCCCTATAGATACCATTCTTAAGCTTGCTGATGAAATGGGAGTTTGCCTCGATCAGCAGCAGGCTATTGAGATATGGCGAAAAATCGATCATGTCAACCTTACCGGGGCGCATAAGCACAATCTTCGTCAAGGGCATGGAATTGTAGGTGGGTGGAAGCGTTGGGTCACTAACACCCATCTCGATATGATGCGAGATTACGGACTGGACGTTTTTTCGCAAGAATGGGGATATGGATCAATCGGAACCTTGGATGAATCCGCATACACGCCTTTCCAGAAACAGCTTGCGGACGCTATCGGAAACCGCGAGATCATTCGAGAATATGATGATGAAGATTTGTTTGGGTTTGCGTTCAACAAATCAAATCTGGATTTGAACCGGTTTTTATTCAAACGCTACGATTGGCGAACCCATACTCAGATTGAACGCTCATCCTGTACAGATGAGAATTTGGTGATGGAAGTGTGGGATGCTGCGGAATCTGCCTGCGAGAAAATCAACCTGTCTTTGGGCCAGTGGTTCGACTCCGCTGAAGCGACACACATCATGGACAAGCAACAGCTTATCGAGAGGATGGCGCTAGATATTGCCCCACTTTATTACGATTCTGCTGCGTTATCTGCGTGGAAGGATACTATGCTTCAAGCGATGAGCCACGATGACATGGAACAAAGGGGCGCGAGAATATCCCCTGTTCCAGATCAGCCTTCGCAAAAGCCCGCTGAACCTGTGCTTTTACAGAGCATTGGCACTATGAACATCATCAATTACGCTGGCAACTACTATGCCCTGCCGCAATGCTTGGGAACGATCGACTTTCACCAGCAGGATGTTATTGGTATGTTGGGCGTGCTGGTGGCTAGTAATATGGAAGATTTATTAATTTCTTTAAAGAAGAGTTCGATTTGATGCAAAAGCTCTATTTTGAATCGCCAACCTCGGAAGCATTCCTCAGGATTCTGTTGCCCCTGTGGGCAGATGAAGCCTTTAGTGTCTGCCTGATCGGTCATAATGATTTGGCAGATGAACTCGATGCGGCAGCTGTTCAACAAGGAGTTACTGTCCAGCGCAGCGACGTTCTACCGGCAGTCAGTTCAAAAAAAACACGGCAAAAGAAGACGCGATTGCTCATTTTCACCGAAAAATTTGGTGAGGAACTCGGCAAACAATTGTTGTCTTGTGTCGACCTGGATAATATAGTGGTCGTGGCCCCAGTCACAGACTGGCATTTCAGTCAGAAGCCACTATTTCTGGTGTCAATTCCAAAGTCGGGTACACATCTGATTTATGAGCTGGCTCAGGCGCTCGGCTATCACGCAGGCGTCGAGGCACCTGAGTTTCCCGTGGGACAGACCTGGTACTGCGTTGAATACACCAACTCGCATACCGTTGCGCGCGATTTTTTTGTAGATACGGTAAGGCGATCACCTTTCGGTAACCGCCATCACAGCTTTATGCATTCGCCGACCTTGTTTATGTATCGGCATCCCCTTGATATTTTAATTTCCGAAGCACATTACTATCATCAGGATGGCAAAACCGCATTTGCGGGTTGGCTTGATGGGCTTGATTTTGACGAGCGCGTTGCCCGCTTGCTCAATGACAACTGGCTTATTGGATCGCTGCGCGAACGGATTGGTGGCTTCCTGCCGTGGTTGGATTTCCCTAATGTTATTTCACTTTCGTTTGAAGAATTGATCGGCGCTGCAGGTGGCGGAAATGATTCAGATCAGCTGCAGCTTATTTGGTCAATTCAGCTAAAACTGCAAGTGCCCGGCGATCCGCGAGATATCGCCACACGTATATTCAACCCTAATTCTGCCACGTTCAGGTCTGGTCAACTGGGCGGCTACAAAAAGCACCTTCCCGCGCATACTGTCAGCGATTTTGTAATTCAAAATGAAGACATCCTGACAAAGTTGGGTTACCCCGCAGATGGTTCTGTCAACTTGCCAATAGACACAGCGTCTCGCCGAAAAAGGAAGATAGAATTTTCCAAGGTTGAATATGAAAGTATGCCGCTCAATATTGAGAGCGGTTTCCTCGGTTGTAATCTTGTACGATATTCCAAGCGTATCTATGCGGTTCCCATTGCGGCAGGTCAAGTCGCGCTTGAAGCATTGCCTGAAGACGTGTTGGCAGCGATTCCATCCGCTCCCTCTTTGAGTGAAATCAAAGCTATTCTCCTTATAGGCAACAACGATTTATTTCTCCGTCGCCAATCGCTTGACAAACTAGCTCAGGCCATTCAAGGGTCAGTACCTGTCCAGTTGGTTTATCAATATTGGATAGACTCTGACGAGCCTGGCGTTGTTGACGAATACAACGGCTTTAATCTGGTTTCGTTCCAGAACCGTTTTTTCGGAATTCGGCAAGCGTTGGGAGTGGTTGATTTATCCGAGAATCTAACTGCTTTGGTGCAACGAACTGCACCTGATGATTTTTTGATTGCTCGCTCTCTCGAACTGCTTCGTGATGATATTGATGATTTTTCTACATCGAAAAGAGTTCGCCAGGAGGCTGCCGCAGCGCATGAGCGCGCAATGGCGGTAGTGGGTGCGCTGGAGGTTCAGTTAACAAAATTCGCCGAAGACGCAATCTCTGAGCGGCAGGCAAACAAGCTCGAAGTTGACGCAGTTCGCCAGGAGGCTGCCGCAGCGCATGAGCGCGCAATGGCGGTAGTGGGTGCGCTGGAGGTTCAGTTAACAAAATTCGCCGAAGACGCAATCTCTGAGCGGCAGGCAAACAAGCTCGAAGTTGAC
>Ga0209212_1004015_pt1 | contig 18673 bp, 15 predicted proteins | sample RifGroC2_FD_183996 | JGI IMG/M metagenome (GOLD analysis project Ga0209212, IMG submission 183996) | Groundwater microbial communities from Rifle, Colorado, USA - Groundwater C2 (SPAdes) (version 2) | ecosystem: Environmental > Aquatic > Deep subsurface > Groundwater | place: Rifle, Colorado...
AGGGCGGCTCTCCGTGGGCGCCAACTATAACGCTATCGACGGCGAGATAGAGCGCGAATTCAGCGGAAGGGTCACTACCCCGATCCAGCGCCCCTGGTGGTATCCCGCCGGTTACAACATGAACGACCAGTTCCAGGCCACCAACACCGTGGGTCTTAAAGGCTATACCATGGACTTCGGCGCGCTGATGAACATGGGGCCCCTCCGCCTCGGAGTCGCCGCCAAGAACGCGATAGGCAAAGTCGACGTTACGCAGAAGCTGTATTGGAAGGACAATTTCGACATGGGCGGGAGCAGTAATTGGTTCGTTTATAGCCCCCTCCAGACCAAGAAAACCCTGACCAAGTTCGCCCCGACTTATGTGGCGGGCGCGGCGCTGGTGCTCGGCAAGATCCTGATGGTGGACCTGGATTATATCACCGTGAACCTGGAAGACACCAAGAAATCGCAGGGAAGGCTCGGCGCGGAGCTTGCAGTTATCCCCGGCTTCCTGTTCGCCCGCGGCGGCGTGAGGTCGGACTTTAAGAATATCGTCCAGAACCGCGATCAGAAGACCATGGCGTATTTCGTGGGCGCCGGCATGAAGATGCTGGTGCTTACCGTAGACGCTTCGGCCTCCCTGGAGCAGGCCAAGGCCGGCTCGGACGGCGCGAACATGACCGGCGCCGTCAGCGCGCAGCTGAAGTTCTAGATCGATAAGGCGGGCAAGCCCGCGGTTGCGATCCCCTCTTTACCGCAAGGAAAGGAGGGGATCGTTTTTTTTGCCGCCAAGGGCGTGCCTCCCTATTGAGGCTCAGCCTCGATAGGCAAATAGGCTCCGGGGAAGGACAGCCGGCCTGTTTTAAGGGGGTTGACATTCGTCAACCTGCGCTGTAAGCTATAGCTTAGCGGGTATATATGTCTAATCTTCTTGTTTCAATTATTTTTCTTGCGGGGTCCGGCTCCCTGGCCGCGGCCCAGGACGATTTCGGCTCAAGCCTTAATTCAATACAGCAGCAATACGTAATGCCCCAGGATAATACCCGGGTGCGAACCTATATTCCGCCGGTAGCTTCCCCGCAGCCGGTAAGCCAGCCCGGCTCCGCGGACTACCTCTTTAAAATTTATGGCCAGGATTTCAACAAGCACGCCGACTGGCACATGAAACTGCTGTCCCTGTACCGCCATGGCGGGTATAAAGGCGCCAAGCCGCCAAAGGGGGACGCCCTGGCCTCTATAAAGGCGCTCAGCATGCTGGGCGCCGGCAGCCAGCCGCTGGTTTCCGGCGACTCGCTGTACTGGCTGCCGCGGCAGCTCAGCGACGTTATGAAGTACGGCGCCGACAAGGAGGTGCGCGGCTCCGCGGCCCTGGCGCTGGGAGTGGTGCTGGCGCTCAAGACGGCCGGTTTCAGCCAGCCGCTGCTGGACGACCTCGCCTCGACCGTGAGCTACGACAGCGAGGAGTTCGAGGTGCGGCGCTTCGCCGTGATGGCGCTGGCGGGGTCAGGGCAAAAATACGCCGTAGGGAAGCTTGTAATATGCGCTAAGAGATCCGCCGCGGAGCACGATCTTATCGGCCGCGGGAAGTTCCGCTACGAGGAGGACGAAAGCTCCTGGTCCCTGGAGGCTTCTATCATAAAGGCCCTGGAGGCCATGCTGGCCCGCGCGGAGACCTCTGCCGAGGCCCTGGCGGCCCTTAAATATTTCGCGCATCTCTACAATTCCACCTGCGGCAATTACACGGTGATAAAGCTGCCGGACGACGGGGGTATAGACGAGACCCTGCTGGTGAACGCCCGGCTGGTCCTGGCGCAGAACGGGGGGGGCAGCTGGAAGCACCTCTCATCCAACCGGGACAACCCTGAAACCGGCTCCGTCAAGTGCCTGCTGCCTATAATCAACGACGGGGACCTTTGCGAGCTCAGGCGCACGGCCGCGGGGCTTTTCAGGGGGATACACGGAGACGTGCTCTCCGCGCAGGGCAGCTACGTGGAGGGGGGCGCAGACTGCAACGAACTTTATACCAATAAAATAATGCTGGAGTTCACCAAGATCTACCTGACCGGCCTGGGGACAGGCGCCCTGGTAAAAGGGGCCATAAGCGTTTCGGTGAAAGGCCTGCAGGTAGTGGCGGGCATACAGCACGCTGCCAAGGTGGCGCAGTACCAGAAGTTCATGGGAATGGCCTACGGCTGTTTCGAAAAAGCAGAGAGGATAAAACAATATACCGAATATATGGCCGCGGTTAAAGAAGCCTCGCGCTGAACGGAAGGGGGAAATAAAAGAGCCCCGGGATGCCGGGGCTCTTTTATCTGGAGCAGTATCGCGCCCTTACTTCCCGGCCAGCTGGCCGCAGGCGCCCTCGATGTCTTCGCCCATGCTCTTGCGTATGGTCACTTCGATGCCGGTGGCCTCGAGCAGTTCGGCGAAGAGCTTGACGCGCTCGCGCGTCGGGGCTCTGTAGGGGCCGCCCGTGCGGTTGTAGGGGATGATGTTCACTACGAAATACTTGGGAGCCGCCACCGTGCGCAGCCAGGCGTTGAGCCTGGCCACCTGGGAGCGGCTGTTGTTGACGCCTTCGAACAACACGTATTCAATGAAGACGCGGCGCTTGGTGGAGAAAATATAATCCTTGAGCGCCTTGGCCAGCTGGGGGAGCGGGTAGGTGCGGTTAAGCGGCACCAGATCGGTCCTCAGGGCGTCCTCGGCTGCGTGCAGCGAGATGGCCAGGTTGCACTGCGGGAAATCCTTGGCGAAGCGGCGTATGCCGGGCACATGGCCGGCGGTGGAGACCGAGATGTGGCGCTGGCCCAGGCCGATGAGCTCCGGGTCGGCCATGGTGCGCATGGCCTCGGCTACCGAGTCGTAATTAAGGAAGGGCTCGCCCATGCCCATCAGTATGACGCTGCCTATCTTCTGCGAGCCCCTGGTCTTAAGGTAGTGGGCGGCGGCCAGGAACTGGTCCGAGATCTCGTCCGGGGACAGGTTGCGCTTCAGGCCTTTCTTGCCGGTGGCGCAGAAAGGGCAGCGCACGGGGCAGCCGACCTGCGTGGAGACGCAGAGGCTCCATTTTTCCGACATGAGCTTCAGCAGGACGGACTCTATCTTGAGGCCGTCCTTCAGCTCGAAGCAGAATTTTATCGCGTCCTTTTTTTTCGAGATCTGCGTTTCCACGGGCTCTACTGAATGGATATGTATGCCGTGCTTCAGGCGGTCGCGCAGGGCGGCGGGAAGCACCGGGATCTCGTCCCAGGAGGCGGCGAAATTCTTGTAGACGGCGTCCCGCACCTGGTTAAGGCGGAACGCGGGGATGTCGTTCTCTTTGAGGAAAATTGAAAGTTTTTTCAGGTCCATAGCTACATTATCGCAAATATGAAGGGGCTAGAAAAAAAGCCCGCCGTGGGGCGGGCCTTTTTGCTCCGTTAAAGTCTTTTTCAGTGCCTGCACATCGGAGTTACCGCGGTGGAGCAGTCCATGATCTGCGGCGCGAGCACGGGCTGGAAGAAGGTCACCGAAATCTCCTTGTTAATGGAGAGCAGCGAAGCCTTGTAGTCGAAGAAGTAGGCGCCGTGCCAGGCTTTGAGGTCCCTTATTTTGAAAAGGTCGCGCTTGGCCTCTTTTTTCAGCGGTTTGCTGTGGAGTATGAGGTTTATAAGCGTGGGTTCCACGTTCTCGACTTCGAAGTCGGCCTGCAGGTTGAAGTCGGCGGCCGGTATGGCGTTCGAGTAGGCGTCGCGCTTGGCCCAGAAATTCTTCCAGGTCTTCACGAGGGCGGGCTTGGTGACGGCTTTTTCCAAATGCTCTTTCTTGACTTCGTACTTGATGAACAGCTCCACCACGAAGTTGGCGGGGACCAGCGGCGAGCCGGCGGTGATCAGCTTGTCTATCCTGACGTCCGGGCGGTAGCGCCCGACGCGGTGCAGGGCCTCGTGGGTGAGCACGGACCCCCAGCTGTGGGCGAGTATGTAGATCGGCCGGCCGGAGTCCTTGTAGGAGTCGTAAACCTCGATTATCTTCTTCTCGAGTTCCGGGACGGTCTTTTCGGTGTCGCCGGGGTCCCTGGACCAGGTGAAGGTCGTTACCACGACATTGTGCTCGGCGTAGCCGGGGATTTCCTTCAGTTTGAGTTCGAGATAATTGTCGGGGAGGCGGTGCGAGGCGGAGATTAGGGCCATCTCGCGCGCGTCCTCGGCGTCTTCAAGGAAGAAATAATCCTTGTTAAAAGCTACCAGGCCGTTCACCATGTCCTCCTCGTTGATATTCTTATTAGGAAGGAACATCTTTATGAGCCTGAGGAAATGTTTGAGCTCGAGGGGGCCCCAGCCTATTTCGCCGAAACTCAGGCCTGAGACGGTCAGCACTACCGGGTCCAGGCCGTTCGTCGCCGTCACGGCTTCGTCCAAAGGGGGGAGGGGCAGAGGGGGTTGAAGGTCGGCAGTGAGTTCCTGCACGGAGGCCTTGTCTACCGCGTTAAGCTCCAGCGCGGGAGAAACTGAACTGAAAAAGAAAACTGCAAAAACAGCGGCTAAGGCGGTTTTTATCATTTTCATAATTGGTAGAATACCTGAAGTAAATTTAGCACTTGCGTTTGACGGTTGTCAACGACTAATATCAAGCCCATGGCTTTTAAAAAAACAGATTTTAAGCGGCTGGCGGCCTTCCTCGGTCTGAATTTCTGCCTTTCGCTCGCTATTTGCGCCGTCTTCCTCTTATTTGCCGGGGGCCACCCGCTGGAACTGGCTTATGTGAGCGCCGCGCTGGTCTCGAATACGGTGATGCTTTACGCCGCCCTGGGGCTGCTGGCCGTGCCGCTTTTCCTTTTCGCCCCGGCGCGGGGCCTGCTGCCGGTGCTGGCCGGCGTTTTCCAGATGGTCCTGGTCACGGATGTCGCCGTTTACAAGATCTTCAAGTTCCACCTGAACTCGATGGTGCTCAACCTGCTGCTGACCCCGGGCGGGTTCGAGTCGCTGGACCAGGGCTGGGGCACCAAGGCGCTTTTCGTTCTCCTCTCCTCGGCGCTGGGCGCGGCGCAGTGGTATTTCTGGCGGCTGTCGTCCTCTCTGGCCGGCCGGCCCCTGCTGCGCGGGCGGCGGGCCCTGGCGCTGGCTGCCGGGCTTCTGCTGTTCGTTATAATCGACAAGGGGCTTTTCGCCTGGGGCACTCTTTATGACTCCGCCTATATTACCCGCAACGCCCAGTTGTTCCCGCTTTACCAGCCGCTCAGGATACGCAGCTTCGCGAGCAAATACCTGGGCTTCAAGCTGGATAAAGAGGTAAAAGGCGGCATTGACCTGCGATATTCCGGCCTGGATTATCCCAAGCGGCCGCTGGAGGTGGTCCCGCCGGGCAAGCCGCTGAATTTTCTTATAATTATAGTGGACTCGCTGCGGTCGGACATTTTCACACCTGAGATCATGCCTGAAACCTGGGCGCTGGGCAAAAAGTCCATGGTCTTCGAGAACCATTACAGCGGCGGCAACTGCACGCGCTTCGGGGTCTTCTCCGTACTTTACGGGATCTACGGCAACTACTGGTTCCCGATGCTGGGCGAGCGACGCGGCCCGGCTCTTATAGACGTTCTGAAGAAGCAGGGCTATGACCTGCGGCTGTACGCCAGCGCCAAGCTTAGCTTCCCCGAGTTCAACAAGACCTGCTTCGCGGAGGTTCCGCGCGAAGGCATCTACGACGAGCCGGCCGGGAAGGACGGCGCCGAGCGCGACCAGGACATTTCGGACAAGTTCATCTCCTACCTGAAGGCGAGGGATCCCAAAAAGCCGTATTTCGCCTTCATCTTCTACGACGCTTCGCACGGCAATTACGACTATCCGCCGGGCTTCGAGAAATTCACGCCCTCGTTCGGGGTCAGCCAGCTGGGCCTGAATAAAAGCAAGGTGGGCGGGCTGAAGAACAAATACAAGAACTCCATCTATTTCGACGACCATCTTGTGGGCGGGATAATGAAGGCTGTGGGGGACGCCGGCGGGCTTAAGGATACCGCCGTGCTGGTGCTGGGGGACCACGGCGAGGCTTTCCTCGAGCGCGGCAGGTACGGCCATAACCAGGGCTACAGCCCTGAAGAGGTGCGGGTGCCGCTGGTGCTCTACGCGCCCGGCCGCAAGCCCGGGCGCGTGAAGGCGATGACCAGCCACCTGGACATAGTCCCGACCCTGCTTCCGCTGGCGGGGGTCAGGAACCCGGCCGCCGATTATTCAAGCGGCCGCAGCCTCTTCGAGGCCGGCCCGAGGCCATTTGTCGCCTCGGCCTCGTGGGACAGCGCCGGGATAATAACGGAAGACCGGATCCTGGAGATGCCTCTGGAGGCTTACAAGGGCGGTCTTAAAGTTTTTGACGGAGAATACCGTGAACTGCCCGGCAGGAAAGCCGCGGCGGAGCTCTCCCCGCTTATCATGCAGTTCCAGAAAGAAGCGAAAAGATTCAGCAAGTGAACTTAAATGGAAAACCTTGACTGCCTGTTCGTTTATCCCGGCCGCCGCGCCGGTAAAAAGACCGGCCTCCCGATAATGCCGGCCGGCCTGCTGGCTATCGCCGGCTACCTCGATAAGAAAGGTATCGCTTCCGCTATCATCAATCTGCCCGGCGCAGCACCCGGGGAATTCAAGCTTGCGGAAATGATACGCGGGCGGCGCGTGAAGCTGGTCTGTATCCCGGTCCACTGGCATCTGCAGGCCGGGACCGCGCTGCTGCTGGCCCAAAAGATTAAAAAAGAGAGCCGCGGCGTTAAGGTCGCGGTCGGGGGGTTTACGGCTTCCTATTTTGCCAGGGAGATCCTGGAAAAATTCAAGGGCGTAGATTTCGTGATACGCGGTGACGCCGAGGTTCCGCTGCTGGAGCTGCTGCGCCGGCTGAAGCGCGGGGGCGCCGATTTCAGCGCGGTCAGGAACCTCGCCTGGCGGGGGAAGACCGGGATCGTCCTCAACCCGATGGGCTACTGCGCCAATTCCTCCATGCTGTCCGGGCTGGACCTCACCGGTCTTAACTACGTTCTGAATAAGAACGCCGCCCCCTACCACGGGGTCTGCTTTGAAGACGGCATGTTCACCTACGTGCACGGCCGGGGATGCGCCGACAACTGCTCGGCCTGCGGGGGCGGCAGGGACTTCCAGAAAAAATTCAACGGCAGGCGGAGCCCGGCGGTAAAATCTCCCGCCTCCGTAGTTGCGGACCTTGAAAAGCTGGCGGCCCGGGGCATAACGGAGATACAGCTGCCGCTGAGCCCGCTGCCCGGAGACGCGTATTATGTGGAACTCTTCAGGCGGCTGCTGGCGAAAAAACTCAAGCCGTCCCTGAAGCTGGAGCTGTGCGGCCTGCCTTCAAAAAACCTGCTCAAATGGTTCGGCAGGGCGCTGGCCCCGGGGTCCAGGATCACTATCTTCGCCGGCAGCGGTTCTGAAAAAATCCGCCGCCTCAACAGGGGGCGGTTCTACACTAACGAACAGCTTATAGACGCGATGCGGCACGCCGCGGGCCTGGGGATAAATATCTGGATAGGGTTTACTTCGGGGCTGCCTTTCGAGACCCGCCGGGACTTCCTGGCCACGGCGGCCCTTATGCGCCGGATAAAGCGCCTGTTCAACGCCGACAGGGCCGGGGTGTACGTGTTCTCGCTCGAGCCCGGCTCCCCGCTATTCGAGGAGCCCGGCAAGTACGGCGTCACCCTGCGGCGAAAGACGCTGGCGGATTTCATGGCGCAGGACGGGAAATACGATATGGGGTATTCGACCGAACACTTTAAGGAAAGCGAAATAGTGAGGAATCTCAAGTTCCTGGAAAAAGTCTCCCGCGGGTGAACCCTCCCCGCGGCCCGGCAAAGAACCTTCAGCGGTAGACTACGCGCACCATCTCCCACGGGTGCGCGGCCTTGGTCGGGGTTACCGACAGCACCGATTTCGCCATATTCAAATACATGGTCCGGTACCAGTCCTTCTGCACCAGGGTGCCGAACAGCAGCTTCTTGAGCTGCTTGGGGTGTATCATGTAGTTGCGGTAGAAATATCTGTAGTAAACATAAGACTGTAAAAATATGGTCATTTTCTTGAAATTATAAAAAACTCCGTCGCGCCAGGCTGTTGGCGGGCGTCACGTAATTTCGGAGCGGTTGTTTCAGTCGTCTGCCGGGGGGGGGGGCTGACTCCAGTCCGCCGGTGAGGGAGAGGCGATGTTAACAGAAACGGACGATTGTAAGGAAAGTTTAACAATCAGAACGAGAGGGCCAAATACAATTTATTCAGTACACTGAACCAATTGAGACACTTCCCTTCTTGGTGTCGCGAAAGTGGGAGTCTTGCGACACTGGTGGGGTGTCCTTTCGGGAGAACTTTTTATGGCTTCTTTTAGCTCTAAGTCCTGACGCTTTACGAGTGTAAAAGGGGGCCGAAAATAGCGATACCCAGGTTGTAGGTAAAATGAGCGATTATCGGAATAATAAGGCTATTGGATTTTTTGTATAGCCAGGCGAACAGTAGCCCCATCACAAAGGTGGCGGGCATATTTGCCGGATTAAGATGCACTAAAGCGAATACGCCAGAGCTCCATAGAAGTGCTTTTGTTTCTGTTTCCTCGCGGCGTATATAGTTGAATATCAATCCACGATAAAATAGTTCCTCACCGGCCACAATAATCAACATCCCCAGAGATAAAGCTATAAAACCGGTGAGGGATTGGGTTCTCCCCCAGTCGATAAGTGAGGAGATGTAACCGGTGCTTTTTGTGGTAGCCAGCTTGATATAAAGCGCCGGCAGGGCAAACTTCATGACACGGACATAAATCGCGAACCATATTAAACCTACGGCGCCAACAGCCAAAGCGTAAAAGGTGTCTCTCTTCGCAGTTCCCACGGCTGGCGGCCTCACACCGAGATCCTGGTAGGTAAGACCCAGTGTTTTTCTGAAATTCTCAACTATTCCCAGAAAGAAAACCGCGGACAACACCGTAACAAGTACGAGCCGTATCTTCTCTGGTATGGACTGGGTGAACCACACCGCTGTTGCCGGAACCTGCGCTAAGGTTGAAAAGAGCAGGATTTTGCCAATGGATTTAAGTGTTCTCATAGAGTTTTCCCGGGGGGCAATCTGCCCCCCGGGAACCTAGCTTTACTCGCAGTTATTATTCCCGATGCAACCCTGCTCGGAGTATCCGGAGTTTTGTTCGTGCGGATTATTGTAGTTGTGGCTATTTACTTCCTCCGAGACAGCGGACACAACATTACCTATGGCATCCCAGCAGTTATCGCTGAAAACACACCCGACGGCGACTCCGATAGCGAAATCGTCGAGTCCCATCACTCTGTTCTGGGCGACACCGGTGCCCTTTATGTACTTTATAAGGCTCCTGTCCTTGAGGAGTACAATCTCCTGCCCGTTGATAATATAGACCAAGTTATTATCATACAAGATTTTAGCTTTATCGCTTTTCATGCTCAACGCGATATCCATGGGGAAGTCCGGCCTGGAAGCCTGATACTTTACAAGGAGTGCCTTTAATGCCGACTGTTTTGAATAAACTGCCGCCAGCGCAGCAACTTCTGCGCGGGAGGGGATTGTGTCGCGGCTGTTAGACCCGGAGAATCCCGGACCTTTGCCTGAACGATACGTGCTTTCGAGAAGGGAGGGATCAATACCACATTTTGCCCATCCGGCCCCGGTAACTTTACCGGCGCAGATGGGTTGCAGCCAGGGCGGGAGCTGCGGATCGCTGCCGCAGCAATCTGGAGCAATCACACTGCCCTCCTCGTTGACCTGGAAAGGCGGACAGTACATGGCGCAAGCGCCAGGATTGCCATGGATGTTGTATGAGGGCATAGGGAATGGCTGTGTGGCATCAGGAATGTTCTGGTACGACTCCGTGAAAACATCGTGTAATGTCTGTGGCTTGAGGTTTCCGTCGAAGTTTATGGTCGTTTCCGCCCTGGCGGTCGAGGCCGCAGCTATCACCGCGAACACCGCTATTAGTATGCTGGTCTTTTTCATAATCTCTTTTCTCCTAACCTTTAGATTTGTTCCGCTATACCCGGTACGGAGCAATTTATATGCCAATGTTTAGAAAATGGTGGAAATATGGGAGCTTTTATTTGGTGTATCGTCGAGGGCGAGACGATATTGCTGGCGGGCAGCGAGGTTCTGAAGAGTTGCTGCTGAGTCCCATTAGGGGACTGTTTGGCTCCATACCGAAACCATATGGTCCCGTTCCGGGACTGCCCTCTGGTTATTTGCTATCATTCTTGCATCGTACGGGGGGAATATTACATGGACAAACTGAAGATTCTGGTCATTGAGGACGACAGTCTGGCGCGCGAAATTATGGCCGGCAACCTGGCCGGCCAGGCGGTGGACTTTGCCGCTGATCGGGCTGCGGCCGAGCGCAAGCTGAAGACCGGGCATTATGATATCTGCTTTGTAGACCTCCTGTTGGGCGATAAAGATGACTACTCGGGACTGAAGCTAATCCCGCTGGCCGTGGGGAAAGGTATATACACGGTGGTAATGTCGAGCTGCGACACCGAAGAAACAATAAGCAAGGCATATGCTCTTGGTTGCAAAGAGTTTTATGTGAAGGGCAACGAGGAGGCCAACGTCTCGGTGATCATAGCCCGGTACCTGCAGGGCGATGGGGGCAAAAAGGCGCAGGGCATCTTCGCCGGCGGTTTTATCACCAATGATCCCGCCACGCGGGCGCTGGTGACGGAGGCGCTGAAATACACATCTACGAACCTGCCTATATTGATACTGGGACCCTCCGGGACGGGCAAGACTACCCTGGCGCAGTTGCTTCACGAGCATTCCGGCCGGGCCGGGGATTTTGTGGCGATGAACTGCTCAGCCTATACCGAGGAACTCTTGGAGTCCGAGCTGTTTGGCTACAAAAAGGGCGCGTTCACCGGCGCGCATGAGAACCGCAAAGGCAAGTTGGCGCAGGCCGACAAGGGGACACTGTTCCTCGACGAGATAGGGGCCATGAGCCAGAATATGCAGGTGAAGCTGCTTAAGGCCATAGAGGAAAAATCCTTTTATCCCCTTGGGGCGGACAAACCCGAGTATTCCGACTTCCGCGTTATGAGCGCCACGCTGGAAGACGTGCCGAAACTGCTGGCCGAGGGGAAGCTGCGCTTCGATTTCTTCCAGCGTATCCACGGAATGCCGGTGACACTTAAGCCGCTGGTGCAGAGGAAATGCGATATCTTCCCGTTGATAGAGGCGTTCACGAAAAAGGGGAAACGCCTGGCCTTCGAGCTGGGGGCAAAGGACCAGGTGCTGGCGCATGCCTGGCCGGGCAATACGCGCGAACTTAAACGCTTTGTGGAGTTGGTAGCCACCGGCGCGCATGGCGTTGTTACGTTGGAAACCGTTCGGAAACATATTACGCCGGCGGCAACGCCATCTACGGCGGCCCCTGAGGCCGCGGGGCAGGTGGAGTATGAATACGCAGTTAAAAACGGCCTGGACGCGGCCGTGGACCGCTTTATAGCGGGGTTAATCAGCCGCAGCTTGGCCGAGAACCACGGGAAAAGAGCCGCGACCCTGACGCAGCTTAAGATCTCGAAGCGGCTTTTGTACGCTACGCTGGCGAAGACGCGGGCGATGGAGGGGAAATAACCATGGCGGATTTGGAAAAGATATACCACGGCATAAAATCGAGGGCGGTCAACCTGAAGGCGGCTGCGGAGCAGCTGCCGAAATGCCCGCCTGAGCGGCGCGATAAAATGATCCCGCTGATGTGCGAGGCGGCGCAGGACATTATAAGGCTGCTTGGGGAAGTGGAAGCGGCGTTGAAGCCCTGAATATTTCAGTCAATCTTCGGCCTTTTCGCCCCAGGGTGCTTCTTTGGAGATCACCCGCAGCCAGGGAAGATGAGCGAACCTTTCCGGCGGGTGGCCGGTGGCAAGACAGATGTTAGTGAAGCCTTTCTCTTTAAGGTCCGCGGCTATATCCTCGCCTTTGACGTTATCGCCAATCTCGGAATCTATATAGAGCGGGATGTCTTTCGGGAATTCCCCGAGGCGCGCGAGGAATTCGGCCGGGTCCGTGAGCGCTATAAGCTCGATGCCGTGCTCCTGTGCGGCGTCTTGCCAGTTCATATGTGTGAGGGCATCGTCGTCGAGCAAAACTACACGCGCCGGGGGCGCCGGGGCGGAGATTGAAATTGGTACGAAGTCGGCTAGGCCTTTGGGGATCATCCGGATATTAAGGCGGGCGCATTCTTCTATTATCCGGGGCTCTTCATAGCGGCTGGTGACGAGTATCGTCTTGCCGCAAAGGCCGAGCTCTTCGGCCAGGCTCAACCCGGTTTCTTTAAACCCCAGAAGTTCGTAGTCGAAAAGACAGACGGCGCTTTTCGCTTTTGCCGGGTCGGCTTTAACCCAGGCGCGCAGTTTATCCGGCTCGCTGAAATGGATTATTTCAATATCATGTTCCTTAACCCTGGCGGAGTCGAACCGGCCCTGCCAGACCTGATGGATGGTTTCGTCATCGTCCAACACCACAACCGGCCGGCTAGGGGGGAGAATAAGCACCGGCACGAACCCGGCTGGGGCGGTGGCCCTGGGCAGTTTTATCGTAACCGCGGTTCCGTGGCCGGGAGTTGAGGTGATCTCCAGGCTGCCTCCCCAGGACTCGGCCGTGGTACGGGCGTGGAACAGCCCGAGGCCCGAGCCGCCGACTTTGCCGTGGGTCTCGCCACGACGGCCGAGCTTCGCCAGGATCTCCGGCGGGATGCCTTTTCCGTCATCGGACACCGTTAAGACAATGGTTTTATCCTCGTGGGTCAAGTGGACGTCCACCGCGCCCTTGTCGCCCAGGGCCTCGACAGCGTTGTTAACCAGGTTGGAGAGCATGCGCCGGAATTCTACCGGCGCGAGACCGGCAAACAGGCCGTAGGATTCACGGGTTAATTTAAAATCGATGTTGATCCCGGGCTTCGATTCGAAGGAGAGACGTTTTTCCGTGATAACCGGATCTATGAGGCTGGAGAGCAGGTGGACGGTCGGGGGCTCGCTGATGACATGGCCGCCGGCGGTGGTGTTTGTGGCGGCAGGGGTTCCCGCCTGCTGCCTGTTCTTTTCAAGAAGGTTGTTGGCGATGTCGCGTATACGGTTAACCGCGTGCCGCACTATAACGCGCTGCTTCTCCGGGAGCTGAGATGTGTGTTTAAGCGCAGCATCGAGAGCTACCAGCGGCGAGCGTATATCGTGAGCCACCTGCGCGGCTATATCGGAAACAGCCTTGCTCACGACAAGCTCACTCTCAAGCCGGGCCGCCTGGTCCAGAGCATCGCTCATGCGTCCGGTCATCTGGGCGAAGGGCGTGCCGATGATGCCCGCGGGCAGGCGGGCAATGTTCTTTTTTATGGAATCGCGGATGATGTCGCCCCGGCCGGTGGCAGTGATGGCGTTTATCTCGTTAACCGAGCGTTCGATGGCCAGTAAAGTCTGTAAAGCGCCGAGATTGGAAATCACTAGCAGGCCAAGAAAAAATAAAACCACGGTGATGAACAAGATGTAGTTTTGTTCGAACACTGCGGTGTTAACGCTCACCAGGTCTATCACGTATTCCAGCCGGCCTAGCTCCGCGCCGTTGGAGATTACCCTTGTCGATCTTTCAAGAACGCCTGCTTTCCTGCGCAGCAACTCGCCCACTACCACTTTTTTAAACATCCATTTCCCGGACGGGTCTTCGGGAGGTAGAAATCTAACGTTCATGATACTATCGTTCTTAATCTGCCAGAGTATTTTCTGGAATTCCACGGCGTTATTGCTTAAAAAGGCGGATTCAAGATTTACCACGTTCTGTCCAAGCGCGGTAAGGAATTTGTCTTCCGCGGTTTCCACGGCGGATTTGACCGAAAGAAGATGCCAGAAAACGACAAAGAGAACAACCGTAAACACGAAGTATTTCCAATTGTACTCGAGTATCCTGGAGATAATTTTCATATTTGCAGCGCCGCCACTTCGGGGTATTGTAAAAAGCCTTTCCCTACGGCCAGATGCTTTATTTCTTTAGGGAAGTACAAGATTTTAACGTTCTGGTAGAGCGTTAACACGACAGCTTTATCGGCCAATTCTTGAGCGACTCCGGTGGCAAGCCTCGCTTTTTTGCCGGGGTCTTCCTCTTTCTGGAGAGCCACATACTTTTCCCGCAATGCGCCAAGGTCGAAATCATAATATCCGTTCTCGGAAAAGAACGGCGGGAAAAAAGCCGAGTAATCCGGCCGGATTGCGTCCAAGATTATCACCACCAGGTTGTAAGGATGTGGGGAAGAGTGTATCTTTTTCAGCAGGTCCTTCGGAGCGTAATTCACCACACGCACTTTCATCCCTGTTCTGGCGTTTAGCGCGTTAATGTATTCCGTAAGCGGGACCCGGCTGTCTTCGTTCCAGTTTGCGAACACCAACGGCACTGGCGCTTTGCCCATATACGCCGCACATTGCTGCGTAGGGGTGCCTCCGCTGGCACCTGGTAAGCCTATCGGCAGTATGGTCTGTATATCGTAGAAATCCTTTTTCAACGGGAACAAGGAGTGCCGCAATTCCGTGGTGTTTAGACAATTATAAACGGCCTTGCGTACTTCCAGGTTGTGATGGTTGATTATCAGGTTGATGGATTTAAGCTCAACAGTATCAAGGCTGAAATATCCGGCGGTGGCCCAATCAGGAACATTGGATATCGGAATCAAGTTGAAGTCTTTTATGTTCCTGTTCTGGAGGTTGGGGTCATTCTTGCCTTTGTATTCGTGGAAAGACACTATCTCATAGCCATCCGAAACCGGTTCTTTCCGTTTTAGGACTATCGTATCCTGGGAAACAGATTCGACGGAATATTTCCCAAGTCCGTCCTCTATGTATTCAGTACGCCTTATGCTGGGAGCGTTCTCGTAGCGGGTCAGGTAATCGAGATATCCCTTCCGGCCGTGCTGGAAACTGACAAACACGCAATCCCCTAGGCGTTTTACGGAAGCGGAAGCATCATAAGCGCCGGTGATACTCTCCATGTGGGACAGGAAGAAGGCTGAACTGAAGGGCGCTGTGTCGCTGAATTTAATGAATGTGTCCGGGCAGAACTCGTACTCGGAGGACTCCAGATTACGTCTCCAACTCTTAAGTATTTTAGAGGAGTACTTCTGCCCGTCGTCCTTCCGGAGCACGGGTTCGTGCGTCTGCTTAAGAATATAATAGCTCGTAGTCTGAAAAGCGTCCTTCGTTGAGATCCTGGACGGAAGACCAATGACGAGAACGCCCCATTCTGGACCGGAATGTCCGCGGAAAAATAACCAACCAGCGGCCACAATGCCGGATAGGGAAAGCACCAAGATTATGGTTTTAGCGCGGATAGGCATTGGTTTATGCGGCGCCGACGCTCTTAAGGAAGGCCGCCTCCCTAAAGGGCCGGCCGAGGAATTTTTCTATCTGCCCCGCTTCATCAAGGCTGGCACCCGGAGCTAATATCAGTTCCCGGTACCTCTTCCCCGTTTCCGGATCCATAACGCCGGCGGATTGGAACATCCCGAAAATATCCGCGGCGATCACCTCCGCCCATATATAACTGTAATAGCCGGCGGAATACCCGCCCATCAAATGGCTGAAACTGGCCTCTGGATTTGTGCCTTCGGCAATACCAACCAGGGAAGTTTTTTTTATTATCTTTTCATACAGCCTGGTCGTATCCACCTTTCCGTGCGTGGAGTGATACCGCATGTCTATCATGCTTAGGGCTATCATGCGCAGATAATACAGGCCCGAATCCATGTTCTTTGCGGCTATAAGATTCTTGATTATTTCTTCCGGCAGTTTTTCGTTATTCTTGTAATGCCCGGAAACGCGACGCAACACCGAAGGCTCGTAGGCCCATTGCTGGAGCGTCGTAGATGGCACCTCGACAAAATCCCATGCGGCATTGACGCTTCCCAGCCGCGAATACTTTGCCCTTGAAAATATTAATTGAAGGACGTGCCCGAATTCATGGAAGAGGGTGTGCACCTCGCCGAACTTCAGCAGCGGCTGTGCGCCGCCCGATGGAGCGGAAAAATTAGCGAGGATGGCGGCCGCAGGTAGCCCATAGGCACCATCTTCAAGTTCGTAACCGGGCCTGAGCGAATAACAAAACGAATGCTTATACTTGCCCTCCCGGGGAAAGAGGTCCAGATAAAAATACGCCGCCACGGAACCATCCGCGTTGCAGACCTTGTAAGCGCGCACATCGTTATTCCATACTGGCAGCTGCGCTGAAACAAAGGAAAAGCCAAGCAGTTCTCCGAACACCTCAAACATCCCGTTCAGCACGGTCTCGAGCGGGAAATATTCCTTTATCTTTTCATGGTCTACGGAATACCCGGTTTTTTTGAGCTGGTTGTTGTGGTAAGCTGTTTCCCAGGCATTTAAGATTTTGCCACCATTCATTATATTAAGCCTGGCCCGCAATTCGTCACCGGCTTTCTTCTTGAGTTTTGCCTGCAGGCGCTCCAAGAAGGCAAGGACGGTTACGCTGTTCTTCGCCATCCTGTCATCCAGGACGTAATCCGCGTAGGATGCGTATCCCAGCAGTTTAGCCAGCTTCCTGCGCAGAGCTATAGCATTCTCCAGCAGCTTAAGGTTCGTTCCTGCACACCGGCAGTTGAACATTACGAAGAGGCGGCGGCGGGCGCTTTCGCTTTCTGCGTTCTCCATGAATGGGTTATAATCCGGATAATCCATTGTGACCAGATACCCGCCGGCGGGAGTCCTTTTTAATCGCGCCTTGTAGTCTGCCGGCAGGCCCTTTAGTTCATCCTCCGTTACCTCCAAGGCATCTTTGACCTCTTTAAGGTTCTTTTGAAAGTCCAAGTTAAGGGCAACCAAGTCTTTAAGTATCTTTCTTACTTTACTCTTTGTGCGTGTATCAAGCCCAAGGCCGTTCTTCCTGAAATCGAGCAGACGCTTTTTAAGAAGACGTTCTTCCTGAGGTTGAAGGTTCTCGCCTTTTTGCGCGTACTCATTAAAGACGTCGAATATATCCTCGCGAGTCATTAAATCCACAAAATACCGGCCCATCTTCAACCTCAATTCCTCGCTGGCCTTACGAACCTCAGCGTCTTCGGACACCAGCGCGAGGAATTGGGGGATCTGCACCAAAAACGTCAGCCTGTCCCTGGCGTTCTCGAACGCGAGGATGGTGTTATGGAAACTCCTCTTCTCCTGCGGTATGTTGAGGATGGTATTCAGCCCGGCTTCGAAGTCGGGTATCGCGGTATTGGCGATATTCTTTATTTCCTCGGGAAGATATGAAAATCTAGGTACGCCTGACATTTCGCCCTCCGCTGGTGAATTCCAGCTTCGCCTTTTTTCCCGCCAACCCGAATAGATACTCGCAAAGGTTGCACGGCGCGGAATGTTCTGGTTTAAGGTCGCCGGCTCCAACACCTAGTTCCCGCGCGAACCGGCCGAAAGTGGAAAGGACAGCGGTCTTGTAGAACCCGCTTGCCAGGTGCTCCTTTATGGATGGGTGCACCATGCTCTTTTCACGGGAATTAAAAACAAGGGATGAGCAACAAGCGCTGAACCCGCGCCCGCAGAAATACATTATTTTGCCGCGGTTCGGACAGCCTTTGCTGAGGACCTTTTTGTCCAGTGACGGGAAAGGATGTTGTATGTGATTAGTCTTCGCTCTTCCAGACGGAAGGACTTTCTGTATCGCTATATTGAACCGCCCGGCCTCTTTAATCTTTTCCACTAAAAGGATATCCATTGGCGTTTCTATTGCCATGGCAACGCTGAACTTTTTCCCCAAAGCCTTGCAAGCTTCATAAAGATTCTTTATATTTCCGAACGGAAGAAACTTCGCGTGGAATTTATCGTAAGAGAGCTGTACCTTGTCCAGCTTGACGAACTCCGAAAGAGTTTTAACGGCATTGTCGCGGCTATCGGCAAAATGACCGTTCGTGGTGATCCTTACAGAAGTTTCTGAAAGATTCCCGGCCTTCCGTAAAAGGCTGTTGGCGATATCAATATAAAGCGTAGGTTCCCCGCCTACAAAAAGCAGGGACTTGAATTTGTAAAGTTTTTGGATTCTAACTAAAAGGTCTACTTCTTTTTGAGATAATTTAGTGCGCGGGTCTTCGACCACAGAACAGTGCGCGCACCGGAAATTGCATTTGTAGCCCAGATTTATACCAAGTTCTTTCAGTGTAGAACCCATCCGGGCATTCCGTAGGGGATTAACCTTTCCGGACCGTTCCCTCTGAACCGGAAGCGAAGGCCTCAACACCGCTGCAGGTGATTATCCTGTCGGATGACTTATTGGCAGTCATGCTGATCTTACTTTTTTCTTTAGTGGACAGCGTACCGACATACTGCATGGCCTGGGTGGCGGAAAATACGCCCACTGAGACTAGAAACGCCGCTATCACTTTATCTTTGTTGGTCATATGTTCTCCCCTTAACGGTTATATTCTGCCATTTTCCCGGGTTGCCTTACAAACGAAAAAGGGAAAGCAAAGCTATTGCTTTCCCTGGATACACCGGATTAAGGTCCGGTCGTGGATGCCCGGGGGCCGATCCCCCCGATTACAAGGAAACTACAAATAGAGTTTAGCAGACAGGGGTTTCGCTCGGAAGTGCCTTTAGGCCTATACTGGTTTGGGCCCTCATAAGGAATTTCCTTTGCAAGGCCGCGGTTATTGGCGCGGGCCTTACCGCCGCAGGCGGTAAGGG
>Ga0209212_1004019_pt1 | contig 18663 bp, 14 predicted proteins | sample RifGroC2_FD_183996 | JGI IMG/M metagenome (GOLD analysis project Ga0209212, IMG submission 183996) | Groundwater microbial communities from Rifle, Colorado, USA - Groundwater C2 (SPAdes) (version 2) | ecosystem: Environmental > Aquatic > Deep subsurface > Groundwater | place: Rifle, Colorado...
ACTGCCGGAGCGGTATTGCGGCCCACCGGTTCAAGGATGATGGCGGCGGCGGATGAGGATATCTGGCGCAACTGCTCGGCCACGAGAAAACGATGCTGTTCGTTGCAGACGATGAGAGGGAGTGCCAGTTCCGGCAGGCCATCGAGACGGCTTAGCGTCGCCTGGAGCATGGTCCGCTCTTCGGCCAGAGGGAGAAACTGCTTCGGATACAGCTCCCGCGACAGGGGCCAGAGGCGGGTTCCGGCTCCCCCGGACATGATAACGGGGACAATCATGACGGCACTCCTGCTTTAAAGACGGGCCTCGGCGCGATGCGCCAGAAACCACTGGTAGGTCCGCTCGATCCCCTCGCGCAGGGACACCTGCGCCTGCCAGCCGAGGGCCGTCATGCGCGAGACATCCTGCAATTTGCGCGGGGTGCCGTCGGGCTTGGTCGGATCGAAGAGGAGTTTGCCCTGATAGCCGACCACGGCGCGGATCGTTTCGGCCAGTTCGCGGATGGTGACGTCGACCCCGGTGCCGAGGTTGACGAAGCACGGCTTGGGGTAACTGAGGAGTTCCGCCTTCAGCCGCTCTTCCGGCAGGTGCAGCAGGTAACAGCAGCCATCGGCCATGTCGTCGACATAGAGAAACTCCCGCATCGGCGTGCCGCTCCCCCAGACGACTACTTCCGGCAGCTGCGCCGTGCGCGCCTCGTGCAAGCGGCGAATCAGCGCCGGCATGACGTGGGAGTTCTCGGGATGGAAGTTGTCCCCCGGGCCGTAGAGATTGGTCGGCATCACCGCGAAGAACTGCGTGCCGTATTGGCGGTTGTAGGCCTCGCACATCTTGATCCCGGCGATCTTGGCGATGGCATACGGCTCGTTGGTCGGCTCCAGCACGCCGGTGAGGAGATGCTCTTCCTTCATCGGCTGCGGCGCCAGCTTCGGATAGATGCAGGAGGAACCGAGGAAGAGGAGGCGCTTGACGTCGTGCCGCCAGGCCTGATGGATCACATTGTTCTGGATCGTCAGGTTGAGATAGATGAACTCCGCCGGATAGGTGTTGTTGGCATGGATGCCGCCGACCTTGGCCGCCGCCAGCAGCACGTATTCAGGTCGTTCTTTGGCAAAAAAATTGGCGACGGCCAGGGGATCGGTCAGATCCAGCTGATCGATTTCCGGCAGCAGCAAGTTGTTGTAGCCCCCGGCTTTGAGTCGCCGCACCAGAGCCGAGCCAACCAGGCCGTTGGAGCCGGCGACAAAAATTTTTGCCTTCTTGTCCATCGTCTTTTCACTCATGGTAGTCGAAGGCCTTGAAGCCATGCTTTTTCACCAGCGCATCGCGCTTGGCATGCTCCAGATCGGCCAGCGCCATCTCCTGTGCCAGTTCCTCGACCGTCACCTTGGGGACCCAGCCAAGTTTCTCCTTGGCCTTGCTTGGGTCGCCGAGGAGGGTCTCGACCTCGGTCGGACGGAAGTAACGCGGATCGACCCGCACCAGCACGGTCCCCGGTTGGAGGGAGGTGGTGATGCGGGAGGGGTCGACGGAAACGACTGTGCCGATTTCATCGACCCCGTCACCACTCCAGCTCAGCTCAATGCCGAGGGTACGGGCCGCGATTTCTACGAACTGGCGAACGCTGATCTGCTTGCCGGTGGCGATGACAAAGTCCTCCGGCTGCTCCTGCTGCAACATCAGCCACTGCATTTCGACATAGTCGCGGGCATGCCCCCAGTCGCGCAGAGCGCCGAGGTTGCCAAGGAAGAGACAATCCTGCAGTCCCAAGGAGATACGCGCCAGGGCGCGGGTGATCTTACGGGTAACAAAAGTCTCGCCCCGCACCGGCGATTCATGATTGAAAAGGATGCCGTTGCAGGCATAGAGGCCGTAGGCCTCACGGTAATTAACCGTAATCCAGTAGGCATAGAGCTTGGCGACGCCGTAGGGCGAACGCGGGTAGAAGGGGGTCGTCTCCTTCTGCGGAATCTCCTGGACCATCCCGTAGAGCTCGGAGGTCGAGGCCTGATAGAAGCGGGTTTTCTTCTCCAGTCCGAGGATACGGATCGCTTCGAGGATACGCAGAGTGCCGATGCCATCGGCATTGGCGGTGTACTCGGGGGTCTCGAAAGAGACCGCCACATGCGACATGGCTGCCAGATTATAGATCTCGTCCGGCTGCACCTGCTGGATGATGCGGATGAGGTTGGTCGAATCGGTCAGGTCGCCATAGTGGAGGACGAAGTTGCGGTGCTCGACGTGCGGGTCTTGGTAGAGATGATCGATGCGATCGGTGTTGAAGAGGGACGAGCGGCGCTTGACACCGTGGACGATGTAGCCCTTCTTGAGCAAGAACTCGGCGAGGTAGGCTCCATCCTGCCCGGTAATCCCGGTAATCAGCGCAACTTTTTGCATAGTTTCCATCCTTGCCCATGGGAGCATTTGATTTTGTCAACAACGCCGTGAGCTATTCCCACTCGATGGTGGCCGGCGGCTTGCTCGAAATGTCGTAGACGACGCGATTGATCCCCTTGACCTCGTTGATGATGCGATTGCTGATGCGGGCGAGGTCCTCGTAGGGGAGCGGATACCAGCCGGCGGTCATGAAATCACGGGTCTCGACGGCGCGCAGGGCGACGACATATTCGTAGGTACGGCCATCGCCCATGACCCCGACACTCTTCACCGGCAGGAACACGGCAAAGGCCTGGCTGATCTTGTGATAGTGGCCGGAGGCATAGAGTTCTTCGATATAGATGGCGTCGGCGTGACGGAGAATATCGGCGTAGCACTTGTTGACTTCCCCGAGAATACGCACGCCGAGGCCGGGGCCGGGAAAAGGATGACGCCAGACCATGGCATGGGGGAGGCCGAGTTCCTCGCCGATGGCGCGGACTTCGTCCTTGAACAGTTCGCGCAGCGGTTCGAGGAGTTTGAGCTTCATCTGCTCGGGGAGACCGCCAACATTGTGATGGCTCTTGATGTTGTGGGCCTTGCCGGTTTTCGCCCCGGCCGACTCGATGACATCGGGGTAGATCGTCCCCTGCGCCAGCCAGCGGGCGTCGCGCAACTTGTTCGACTCGGCCTCGAAGATCTCGACGAAGAGGCCGCCGATGATCTTGCGCTTCTTCTCCGGATCGACCTCCCCGGCGAGGGCGGAAAGAAAGCGCTCTTCGGCATCGACCCGCACGACCTTGACCCCGAGATTGCTGGCAAAGGTCGCCATGACCTGGTCCCCTTCGCCAAGACGGAGGAGGCCGTTATCGACAAAGACACAGGTGAGCTGGTCGCCGATGGCGCGATGGATGAGGGCGGCGGCGACGGAGGAGTCGACCCCGCCGGAGAGACCGAGAATGACCCGATCGCTGCCGACCTGCCGGCGGATGCGGGCAATGGCGTCCTCGATGATCTGTCCCGGCGTCCACTGCCCGCGACAGCCGCAGACCTTGCGGACAAAGGTCTCGATGAGGAGCTCGCCGCGCGGGGTGTGGTTGACCTCGGGATGAAACTGGACGCCATAGAGGTTGCGCGATACGTTCTGGATGGCGCAGACCGGCGCATTGGCGCTGCCGGCGATGACCTCGAAGCCGGCGGGGACGATCGCGACATGATCGCCGTGACTCATCCAGACCGGGCTCTTCCCTTCGACGAAGAAGCCGGCGAAAAGCGGTCCGGGGATCCCCTGCGCCACCAGTTCGGCATGGCCGAATTCCCGTTTGCCGGCCGGCACGACCTCGCCGCCGAAGTGACGGCTCAGCAGCTGCATGCCGTAGCAGATGCCGAGGACCGGCACCCCGAGATCGAAGAGTTCTTCGCTGACGGCGGGAGCCCCGGCCTCGTAGACCGACTTGGGTCCGCCGGAGAGGATGATCCCCGTCGGCTGGAAGGCGCGGAGCGCCGCCATCGTCATGTCGAAGGGGTGGAGTTCGCAATAGACGTGGGCTTCGCGCACCCGGCGGGCGATGAGCTGGGTGTATTGGGAACCGAAGTCGAGAATCAGGATCTTTTCGCTGTGGATATCGCTCATGTTCTTCCCCTCCCCCGCCCTAGGACGGCCTCTCCACCCGGTAGTTCGGCGCTTCCTGGGTGATGGCGACGTCATGGACATGGGACTCGCGCAGACCGGCGTTGGTGATGCGCATGAAATGCGCCTTCTCCTGCAGTTCCTTGAGGGTCTGACAACCGGTGTAACCCATGCCGGAGCGCAGCCCGCCAAGGAGCTGATGGATATTGGCGGAGAGGCTGCCGCGGTGCGGCACGCGCCCTTCGATCCCTTCGGGGACGAGCTTGATCTCGCTTTCGACATCGGCTTGGAAGTAACGGTCCTTGCTCCCCTGCTTCATCGCGCCGATACTCCCCATGCCGCGGTACGACTTGTAGGTGCGCCCCTGATAGAGGATCGTCTCCCCCGGCGATTCGTCGGTCCCGGCAAAGAGGGAACCGATCATGATGACGTCGGCCCCGGCGGCGATCGCCTTGGGCAGTTCGCCGGAATATTTGATGCCGCCGTCGGCGATCAGGGGGATGCCGGCCTTGCGCGTCACTGCCGCGACGTCGGCGATGGCCGAAATCTGCGGGACACCGACCCCGGCAATGACCCGGGTGGTGCAGATGGAGCCGGGACCGATACCGACCTTGACCGCGTTGGCGCCGGCCCTGATCAGGGCCTGGGCGGCACCGGCGGTGGCGATATTGCCGGCGATCAGCTCGATCTGGGGGAAGGTCGCACGGAGCCGCTGCACCGCTTCGATCACCCCCTGGGAATGGCCGTGGGCGGTGTCGATGACGATGACATCGGCCCCGGCCCGCAGCAGTGCCTCGGTGCGCTCCTCCATGTCGGGGGTCGGGCCGATGGCCGCCCCGACCCGCAGGCGACCGAGGCTGTCCTTGCAGGCTTGCGGGTATTTTTTGACCTTCTCGATATCCTTGATGGTGATCAGCCCCTTGAGGTAGCGGTCCTTGTCGACCACCAGCAGCTTTTCGACCCGGGTATGTTTGAGGTGCTCGCGCGCTTCTTCCAGGGTGGTGCCGACCGCCACCGTCACCAGATTGCGCTTGGTCATGCGCGCCGAGATCGGCAGATCGAAATCGGTCTCGAAGCGCAGATCGCGGTTGGTGAGGATGCCGACCAGTTTTCCCTTGGCATTGGTGATGGGGACGCCGGAAATACGGTACTTCTCCATCGCCGCCAGGGCATCGCGAATCTTCTGGGTCGGGCGCATGGTGATCGGATCGACGATCATCCCCGACTCGCTCTTCTTGACCTTGTCGACCTCCATGGCCTGCTCGAGAATGGAGAGGTTCTTGTGAATGATCCCCAGACCACCCTCGCGGGCCATGCAGATGGCGGTCCGCGACTCGGTGACAGTATCCATGGCGGCGGAGAGGAGGGGAATATTGAGACGGATATTGGGAGTCAGGCAGGTGGAAAGATCGGTCTCCCGGGGGAGGATGGTGGAGTGGGCGGGGACGAGCAGGACGTCGTCGAAGGTCAGGCCTTCGCGAATCTCGCGATTGTACATCGTTTTCTCCTTATCGGCTGGCAAAGGGCAAAATATTAATCGGAGAGGGTATCCCAGCAGGGAAATGGCGGTCAAGGGAAATCCCCGCACGCGCCGGGTGCCGACAGAGAAAAAATCTCAGCGGGGGAGGAGGGCCTCACGACCGGCCGGCAGGCGATTCAGCACCCCGACGACGAGGGCCACCGCCTGATCGAGGTCGCCGAGGTCGAGGACTTCGACCGGGGTGTGCATGTAGCGCAGCGGCACCCGCACCAGGGCGGTGGCGACCCCATTGCGGGAGAGCTGCATGACATTGGCGTCGGTCCCCGTCGCCCGCGGTTCGCCCATGAACTGGAGGGGAATCTCTTCTTCGCGGGCGGTGGTGACGAGCAGTTCATGGAGGTGCGGATTGATATTGGCCCCCCGGGAAATGATCGGTCCCTTGCCGAGGCGGATATCCCCGAGCTCCTTGCGCTCGCCGTCGGGGAGATCGGTGGCGAAACCGACTTCAACGACGATGCCGACATCGGGGCGGAGGGCAAACGCACTCGTCGCCGCGCCGCGCAGACCGATCTCCTCCTGCACCGTGGAGACTCCGAAGAGTTCGACCGGACACCCGCCCCGCCGCCGCATCGCCTTAAGGACCTGGGCGACGACGAAGGCCCCCATCTTGTCGTCGAAGGCGCGGGAGGTAACACGATCCCCCTGCAGCCGTTCCATCCCGGCAGCAAAGGTCACCGGATCGCCGACGGCAACGAGGGCCTCCGCCTCCTTGCGCTCGCGGCAGCCAAGATCGATATAGAGGTGCTTGAACTTGGCGACGGTCTCCCGTTCCTTGGCTTCGGTGAGGTGAATCGGCTTCTTGCCGATGACCCCGGGCACCGCGCCGGCAGTGCCATGGACCCGCACCCGCTGGCCAGGAACCAGATGGGGATCGACCCCGCCGATGGGGGCGAAGTAGAGAAAACCCTGGTCGTCGATATAACGGACCATGAAGCCGATCTCGTCGCAGTGTCCCGCCAGCATCACCCGCAGCGGTTGCTCCCCCACCCCCTTGATGCCGGCAACAAGATTTCCCAGCATGTCGGTTTCAAGGCTGTCGGCTACCGGCGCCAGTTCGCGCCGCAACACCCTCTGGGCCGGCTGTTCATAGCCGGAGGGACTCGGCGTCTCGACCAGTTCTTTCAGGAAGGCATAATCTTTGTCATTCATCGGTTCACCTGTCGTCTATCGATAGCAGCAGGGGCGGGTCATCAACCCGCCCCTGTCGTGGACATCGCCTGTAGCGCGCCAGCGCCTATTTCGCGGCGAGGGCCTTTTTTACCAGGGCTTCGCTGTGGCGGCGGCATAGCTCGAATTCCCGTTCGCTCAGGCCGGCGCCGAAAGCAATGTTCCGCGCCATGGCCAGGCTGATCAGATCCCCCGGAGCATGGCAATCGTTGTTGATCACCAGGGCCGCTCCATGCGATTGGGCCATGCGCACGACGTGCCCGTTGGTCAACGAATGTCCCTTGCGCGTGGTGATTTCCAGGCAGATCCCCCGCTCCGCCGCGATGGCGGCATCGGCGCCGGAAATAAGACCGGGATGAGAGAGGATATCGATGTCGGCTTCGAGGGCGGCGCGATTGGTGCCGGGAGCGACCGGCTCGACAATGGTTTCGCCATGGCAAACGACGATACGGGCGCCGAGCTTGCGCGCTTCCCGCGCCAGTTCGGCAATCTGCTGCGGGGGGACATGGGTCAGCTCGATGCCGGGGAGGACCGTCAGCCCCCAGGCCTCGCCGAGTGACGCGGCCACCCGGGCGATGCGCGGGACGATGAAGTCGATGTTGGAGGCGTCGCCATGATCGGTCAGGGCGATGGCGCGATAGCCGGCGGCGGCGGCGCGGCGGGTCAACTCGGCGGGGATCAATTCACCGTCGCTGAAAAGGGTGTGGGTATGCAGGTCGATCATGGGAGCTCCCGGGGGGTAACTTTTGCTTGCGCGCGATCGGCGAAGAAGGCAAGGAGATTGCGCAGGGCGGAGCGGTCGCCGCGCGGCAGGACCAGGGTATTGGCTGCGGAAGGATCGTTCCCGGCATAAACGAAGGGGTCGCCGGGACGCGTGGCGAGAAACGCTTCGAATTCGGGGAGGGCCCCATTCGGCGCGAGGAGCACGATGCCGAAGGAACGGCGGAGAAAAACCGGCCACAGGGGGGCCATGGGCGGTGCCGCCGGCAGACAGAAGAGGCGCAAGGCAAAGGTTTCCGAAAGGGTCAACAGACCGAGGTCGCCAAGGGCCAGCTCCTGTACGCCGGAGAGGAAGGCAGCGTCCGGCGCAAACTCGTGAACCCCCTGCAGGGCCTGGACAAAGCGGCGTAACTGTTCGGGGTTCGAAGCAAGCAGGAGGAGCTTGGCCGTCCCCTGCTCCATCAAGGTGTCGTGGTCACCCAGACGCTCGCGCGCCGCGATGATCTGGGTCGTGGTTAAAAGAACCTGGCGCTGCTGCGCTTTGACGTCCTCGGTCCGGCGCTCTTCGACAACCCCTTTGTCGATCAGGGTCTTGAGAATCTGCAGAAGTTCATAATCGGGAGCCGAACATTGGTCAAGCAGTTCGGCGACGCCGGGGAAATACTCCAGCTTCTGCAGCACCTCCTGCGTTATCGGACGCAATCCCTGGGGGAGCCGCTCACGGGGGATTTTAAGGGTCAGCTGCACATCGAGGGGGGGAAACGTTGCCGCCAGGGCCGCCATTTCGTCGTTCTGCCGCAATCCTTCCATGATGAGGTGGTCGGTCTGTACGGCGATGCGATTTTCCACTTCCGGCTGTCCGGGGAAGAACCAGAACTTGCCCTCCTGCCAGAGGAGCAGACGGTAGACCGCTTTTTCCCCCTCGACCCGACCCAGGCGGGCATTGACCACCATCCCGTCATTGAGATACAGCGCCCCCTGCTCCGAGCGGCGGGCCAGACTGAGCATGCCGCTCTTGCGATTGAGGGCGAAGATCTGCAACAGATCGGTCAGGGCAATCTGACTGAGGTTTCCTTCGATCTGCTTCTCCTGCAAACCGACCTGCCGGGCGCGCTCGCGCCGGGCGAAACTGGTGGAGATTTCGTGGATCAACTGTTCGGGATTGAAGGGCCGGGCCAGAAAGAGATCGCGATGCCGCTGAAAACCATCGACACGATCCCCATCCTTGCCGATAAAGAGAAAAGGGAGATCCTTCAGGCGCGGTGTCGAGCGGAGAATATGACTGAGGCGGTCGGGAGAGACCCCGACCAGGCCGGTATCGACAAGCATGAGCCCGGGAGCGTAGCGAAGGGCGCTCTCCAGGGCCTGGGGGCCGTCGCTGCAAAGCTGGACGGAGAACCCCTGCCCCTGCAAGGGCGTAGCCAGGGCGACGACATCGGCCGCGTTGCCGACGACGAGGATGCGCCGCTGGGTTGCCTTGGTCGGAGTCGTGTTCATATGCGCGTCTGCAACTGGTAATGTTCCTGAAGCTTGGCGATCATATTCTCCACCAGATAGGGATCGGAGCTGTGATAGCCGACGAGGTCGTCCCCGACGGGGCGGGAGAGCAGAAGGTAGGCCTGATCGTCATTGAGATAGAGGAGAAAAGGAACCTGGGTAAACCGCTCATCGTCGATATAGATCGGGACAAGTTGCTGGGATTCCCAGTCGATGCGATCTTTCCCGCCGAGGAGGAATAAATAGGTCGAGCCGTTGTCGAAACCGGGAACTTGCTGCAACGTTCGCCGCAACGGCTCAAACATGCCGGCCCCGCGGTAGAAAATTCCCCGGCTCTTGCGTTCTTCCTCGGCCTCGCGACACAAGGCAATCGTCAATTCTTCCAGGCGACCGCGAGGCATGCGGAAATAGCTGCCGCGCCCCCCCCGCTCGAAGAGACTCAGCCGCGACGAAACATTGAACCCGTGCCCCGTCTGATGATAATCGGCCGAGGTGCCGAGAAGGTGATCGACCGCGGTCCAGAATGGCTGTTCGGCAAAAGGTGCGGCAAAGTAGAGGCTACTGCGCACAGCCTCGATGCGGGTCGCGACCGTAGCTTCCAACTCGCTGAAGATGATACCGTCGCCAGGGCAGGAGGCACTGCGCATGAGGACCCGGATCGGCAGGTTCTTGCGCAGATCGGACAAAACCAGCTGGCCGGCAATCGCTTTGCGAATGCGGCGTTGGGTCGCCATCGCCCCCCAGGAGTCGGTTTCGGGGAGAACGACAAAATAGGTGTCGGGACCGGCCTCGGCAAGGATGTCGGCATCGCGCAGGACACTGTTGATCCCGGCAAGGACCGCGTTGATGGCTTCGTCAACCTCGCGATCGAGAAAACGCCCAAGCAGTTCGGAATAATTGTCAATCACCAGCTTGAGGAGTGAGACCTTGCGGCCATAACGCCGGGACTTATGCAGTTCCTTTTCCAGATGATCGCGGAAAAAGGCCATGTTGTAGGCGCCACCGCGACGGGCACGCAGGACACTGCGCTCGACTTCGCGGCAGAAGAGCAGGCCCTGCAGCGACGAAGAGGCAAAGGCGGCAACGGTTTCCACGACTTTGAGGTCACGCCGAGTGAAGGATTTGCGCCCGCTCGGGGCCTCGATGCGGATCAGCCCGAAGAGCTCGCCATCGGTCAGCAGCGGCGTCAGAATGGCCCCGCCCTGCGCCGCCAGGGCCGGGCGACCGGCCTGCAACTGCCAGCGCTCGGCATCGTCAGGCAGATAGATGTCATCTTCGCCGGCAACGGCGGCCAAACCCCGCCGGCAGCGACGCTTCAACTGGCGATCGCCATTTTCGACCAGCCAGAGAATTCCCCCTTCGGCCTGTAACAACGCCATGAGGGTATCGAGAATCAGATCGCCGAGCCGGTCGAGATCGCGCAAGGTCAGAAAATCGAGACATTGGCGGTAGGCAGAAAGCATGGAACTGAATTCGATATTCTCGGTCAGCAGCTTGGCATGCTCAACTTGCTGACTCTGCCGGTAGAGGATGCGATTGATGACCAGAAGCAGCTCTTCGGGATTGATCGGCTTGCGCAGATAGCCGGCGACTCCGCGTTTGAGGGCTTCGATGGCCAGCGCCAACTCCCCCTGCCCGGTGACGACGATGACTTCCTGATCCGGGTTGAAGCGTTTGATCGCTTCGGTTGTGGCAATGCCGTTCATCCCCGGCATTTCCATATCGGTAATGACCAGGTCGAACTCGCCCTGCAGGAGCAGGTCGAGCCCGGACTGCCCGTCCGCCGCCGTGCTCACCAGATAGCCCTCCTTCCCCAGAAGGTCTTCATAGACCTTGCGGATGAGAGCGTCGTCATCGATAGCGAGGATTTGACCCTTGGCCATGGCAGCTCCCGGGATGACCCGGTTGGAGGGATAAGTCGGTCAGGCCGCGGAAACGAGATGCTCGACAGTGGTGCCGGTCTGGGAATTGCGATTGCTGCGGACGATACGCACCGGAATGGTCTGTCCGACGAGACCGATGTCGCCGGCAAAATTGACGACCCGATTCCAGACCGTACGCCCGAAGATCTGTCCCGCCCCCTGACGGCTCTGCCCCTCGACCAGCACCGGCAATATCCGGCCGACATCCGCGGCCCAGATGCCCCGGGAAATCTCCCCCTGCACTGTCAGCAACCGGTCGAAACGTTCCTGGCGAAGGACGGCCGGGGTGGTGTCGACCAGCTCTGCTGCTGCCGTTCCCGGTCGCGGCGAATAGAGAAAGGAGTAGAGATCGGCGAAGCCGACCTTCTCAATCAGGGACATGGTCGCGGCAAAGTCGGCGTCGCTCTCGCCGGGGAATCCGACGATGATGTCGGTCGTCAGACGGATGTCGGGAGCGACCGTCTTGAGACGCGCGACCCGGTCGAGATAATGGGCGGAGTCGTAGCCCCGGTTCATCGCCGCCAGAATGCGATCGGAGCCACTCTGCACCGGCAGGTGAAGATGGCGGCAGAGCTTGTCGAGGCGGCCGAAGGCGGCGATGACGTCATCGGAGAGATCGCGCGGATGTGAGGTAACGAAGCGGATCCGTTCGATGCCGGCAATGGCATGGACCGCGGTGAGGAGTTCGCCGAAGGACGGTTCCCCCGAGCCCTTGAGGCCGTAGGAATTGACATTCTGCCCGATGAGGGTGACTTCGCGCACCCCGGCCGTCGCCAGTACGGTGATTTCCCCCAGAATCTCGGTTGCCGGACGGCTGATTTCCCTCCCCCGCACATGCGGCACGATGCAATAGGAACAGAAATTATCACACCCCTGCATGATGGTGACGAAGCGTGCCACCCCTGCCGCCGCGGGCCGCCGGGGAAAGAGGCGCAGACGCGTCTCGCGATCGAGAAAGTCGGTTTCGCGGCAACGCTCGCGCTTTTGTGCAACCTTCAGCACCATCTCCGGCAGCTTGTGCACATTGTGGGTACCGAATACGAGGTCGAGATAGGGGAGCTTGCGCAACAGCGCCTCTCCTTCCTGCTGGGCGACACAGCCGCCGACCCCGAGGATCAAAGACGGATTCGCGGTTTTCAGCCCCTTGTAGCGCCCCAGATGGCCGTAGACCTTGCGTTCGGCCTTGTCGCGAATGGAACAGGTATTGAGGAGGATGAGGTCGGCACCCTCCGCATCCTCGACCTGACGGTAGCCCAGTTCCTGCAACAACTCGACGATCCGCTCGGAATCGACGACATTCATCTGGCAGCCGAAAGTTTCGAGGAAGAAGTTTTTTTGTTCAGACATCGGCAACCTGCAGCTTGAGGGTGAATTGATAGCCGGGATGGTAATCATTCGCCGGAGGTAATGTCAAACGATTTCGCCGCTGTCAGCGCCATCCGGCCAGCTGGCAACAGCCGTGGCGAGAGCCGCGTCGAGCAGAGTCGTGGCGCCCTGCGGATACTCGATGCAGGAAAGGGTCAGCCGCCCATCGCTGCCAGCGGGAAAAATATGCACGGTGCCGAGGCTTTCCCCCTGCGCCAGGAGCCTGTATGAGCCCATCTGCTCCAGAGGCAGGGCAATGAGGGCCTGGCCGCGGAGTCCTTTTCGCACCAGGATGCGCTGGTCGGTGATGGCATAAAAAACCTCTTCCCACTCCAGGCGGGCGAGGAGGAGATGCCCCAAGGCCAGATAGAGGGCGGCAAGAAAGACCGGCAGGGGGAGAAGGATCAGCCAGGGCGCCGAGTTCTCCAGTCCGAGGGAGATGCCGATCCCCAGCCACCAGATAGTGAAAGGGAGGAGGAGCAGGCCAAAGAGGGAGTGGCGCCAGTTGCGAAAGGTCCAGCAACGCGGCGCCGGCCGCCCCTGCCAGCGCAGCGATTCCCCCGGCAGCAGCAGCGGTTGCCAGTTCATTGCCGTCCCCCCAGCGCTTGCAGCTTGCCCGCCGCGGCGCGTCCGAGCTTGCTCTCGGGGGCGGCCTTGGCCACGGTCCGATAGTTCTGCAGCGCCTCGTCGCGGCGCCCGCTCAGCTCGTAACCTTCCGCCAGAAGGTAGGTTCCCTGCAACGTCGGCAACAATTTAATGCTCGCTTCAAGTTCAGCCACCGCCCGGGCCGCCTCCTTCTGCTGCAGCAGGGCGTAGCCGAGCCCCATGCGCGACTGATAGTAAGAGCCGTCGAGGCGCACCGCCTTGGCCAGATGGAGGCGGGCCGAGGGGATATCCTCGGCCTTGAGATAGGCCATGCCGAGACCGGTGAGGATCAGCGCCTCGTCGGGAGCCGCCGTCGCCGCCTGCAGATAGGTGACAATGGCCTGGCGCAGATCGCCCTTCGCTTCCAAGGCTAACGCCTGGTCGTAGAGCTGGTAGCCGGCGACCGTGCCGCGCAGTTTTGCCGTCGCCGCGAGAAAGCCCTTGGCCTCCAGGCGATAACGCGCATCAGAGACGGCGCCGGGATATTTCTCCTGGAGATAGAGCCGGTTCTGCCGCAAGCGCTCCGCCGAAAAGGGATGGGTGCGGAACATCCCGGCCAGCCAGCTGTTTTGATTCCCCGCCTCCAGCTTGGCGGAGAAAAACTCCTGCAGCTGTACCGCCCCTTGCGGGCTGTAGCGGGCCTTGACCATGTAATCGATGCCGAGTCGGTCCGATTCCCGTTCCTGCTCGCGACTGTACGATTTGTCGAGGAGATCGGCGGCCAGGGCCCCGGCCTGCTGCGCTACCGGCCCGTAGCCGGTTTCGCCGGTCGCCCCGGAGAGGAGGGTCAGGCCGAGATCGAAGAGGACGCCGCGCTGCATTCCGGAAACGGCGTGACGGGCGGTGACGTGCCCGATCTCATGGCCGAGGACCGCGGCCAGCGCCGCTTCGCTCTCGAGGTTGACGAGGAGACCGCGGGTGATGGCGATGAAGCCGCCGGGGAGGGCGAAGGCATTGGGGCTGGAGTCGTTAACCACGCGGAATTCCCAGGGGAGTTCGGGGCGTTCGCTGAGCCGGGCCAGGCTCCCGCCGACCTCCTGGACATAGCGGTTGAGCTCGGCATCGGGGTAGACCCCGCCCATCTGTTGCACCGCCTGGGGAAAGGTCTTGCGCCCGATGCCGACCTCTTCGTCGGAGGAGACGGCAAAGAGGGCGAGTTCGTCCTTGCCGGTGACGGGATTGATGGTGCAGGAAGCGACGAGCAGAAGTCCCGGCAGCAGAATACGGGCAAATTTCCCTAAGCGCATTTTTCAAACCTCCGTCCCGCCGGACACCGTAAGAGCTGGCAGGTGCTGCTTATGGTATATGAATTAATCATACCCTCCCGACCGGGCAGCGGCAACAACCATTCCCGTCCTGCGGAAAAAGTCGCCGAATGCGACCGGCAAGAAATATCTCTGGTATATTTTCTCGAACCGGTGTATAGATAGCGGCTATTTTTCATCGCATCGCACAGCGAATCAACCACATAAACCCTTGCAGGAGCCGCAGTTACCGCCATGGCCGAGAATATCCGCAATATCGCCATCATCGCCCACGTCGACCACGGGAAAACCACCCTGGTCGACGCCATGCTGCGCCAGTCCGGCGTCTATCGCGAAAACCAGACCATCACCGAGCGGGTCATGGACAGCAATGACCTGGAAAAAGAGCGCGGCATCACCATCCTCTCCAAGAACCTGTCGATCCACGTCGGCGGGATCAAGATCAACATCGTCGATACCCCCGGCCACGCCGACTTCGGTGGCGAAGTCGAGCGCGTATTGAAGATGGTCGACTCGGTCCTCCTCCTCGTCGATGCCTTCGACGGGCCGATGCCGCAGACCCGCTTCGTCCTCAAGAAGTCCCTCGATCTCGGCATCCGTCCCATCGTCGTCATCAACAAGATCGACCGCCCCGGCGCCCGCCCCGAGTGGTCGGTTGACCAGGTCTTTGACCTTTTCTGCGAACTCAACGCCAACGAGGACCAGCTCGACTTCCCCGTCGTCTTCACCAGCGCCAAGCAGGGCTATGCCAAGCGCACCCTCGAAGATCCGGCCGTCGGCATGCAGCCCCTCTTCGAGATGATCGCCGAACGCGTGGCGCCGCCGGTGGTCGATCCCAACGGCCCCTTTCAGCTGCTGGTGGCCAACATCGACTACAACGAATACATCGGCCGCATCGCCACCGGCAAGATCTTCTCCGGCAAGGTCAAATCCGGCGAGACCGTGGCCCTGGTCCAGCGCGACGGAAAGATCAGCAAGGGGCGCATCAGCAAGCTCCTCGGCTACGAAGGGCTCAAGCAGGTCGAGATCGCCGAAGCCATCGCCGGCGATATCGTCAGTGTCGCCGGTTTCGAGGATGTCGGCATCGGCGAAACCCTGGCCGACGCCGCCAACCCCGTCGGCATCCCTTACGTCTCCATCGACGAGCCGACTCTGGCCATGTACTTCATGGTCAACTCCTCGCCTTTCGCCGGTCGCGAAGGCAAACTGGTGACTTCGCGCAACATCCGCGAGCGCTTGCAGCGGGAGTTGCGCACCAACGTCTCGCTGCGCGTCGAGGATACCGACAACACCGACACCTTCATGGTCTCCGGCCGCGGCGAGCTGCATCTGTCGATCCTCATCGAGACCATGCGCCGCGAGGGCTACGAACTGGCCGTCTCCAAGCCGGAGGTCATCTACCGCGAGATCGATGGCGTCAAGTGCGAACCGATGGAGTATCTCGTCGTCGACGTCCCCGAGGAGCACCAGGGGACGGTCATCGAAAAGCTCGGGCCGCGCAAGGCGGAGATGGTCTCGTTGCAGCCGATGGACGGCATCAACCGTCTCGAATTCGTCATCCCGGCCCGCGGCCTCATCGGTTTCCGCACCGAATTCCTCACCGACACCCGCGGCACCGGCGTCATGACCCACACCTTTCATGAATATGCTCCCTACAAGGGCCCGATCACCGGGCGCAAGAACGGTGTCCTCATCGCCATCGAAACCGGCATCACCGTGGCCTATTCCCTCTGGAGCCTGCAGGAGCGCGGCATCCTCTTCGTCAACCCCGGCACCGAAGTCTACGAGGGGATGATCATCGGCCAGCACGCCAAGGACAACGATCTGGTCGTCAACCCGAGTCGCGAGAAGAAGCTCACCAACGTGCGCGCCTCCGGTTCGGACGAACAGATCCGCCTGACCCCGCCGCGTATCCTCACCCTGGAGCAGGCCCTGGAATATATCGCCGAGGATGAGTTGGTCGAGGTGACACCGAAATCGATCCGGCTGCGCAAAAAATTTCTCGACGAGAACGAGCGTAAGCGTTCCGAAAAAAAATCGAAATAATCTTCAATTGCGCTAACAACGAGAAAAAAGGGCCCTGGAAACAGGGCCTTTTTTTTCGTTCGACGAGCAGATACCGTTTTATGTTTGTGATTATAAACAATTCTTTGGGGTCTCTATAAAACAGTTTGTTTCACCCTTTGTCCTTATTTTTCAGACCATTGGCTACTTTTCAAAGATAGACCGCAGTTTTAAACAGTGAAAGCAGAATTGCGTTATGGCAGGAAAATCGGATCACGTCGTAACTGCCTGTTTTTAAAAGCTTTTTCTCTTGCATTTACCCCTGCACACAGCCTACGATGAACAAGTAATATAGAAAAATAGATATCTCACCCACAAGGAGACAACCGATGAAATGCCCAGTCTGCCAGTCTAAAACCCACATCGATATTGACACCCATGCCGACGGTTTTGCCCCCAACCTGCTCGAATGCGGTGACTGTGGCGCTCTCTGGACCGACAAGGCGAATAGGTCCGTGCTGATTCATGGCTCCGACCCGGTCATTAAGCAATAACCAAGGGACACCAAACCGACCAGGAGAGGTGTCCCCTTGCTTGTGCCAGACGCTTATGGCAGCGTTCAACGTCCCGACGGTCTTGGATCGCTGCCCGCCGCGCCGATCCGCTCGATGAGGCGTTCGGCCAGCCGCCTGCCAAGAAGTTCCCGCGCCAGGCGATCAGCCCGTTCCTGACTCTGTGACCCCTCTCTGACCGAAACATCCAGGTGGTCAAGCTGTTGGCCGGTGGCGTCTTTCAGATCGATCCGCGCTGTCGCCAATGACCAGATCACGGCACCCGTCGCTGGCGATATCTCGCTGAGAACGGTGCCGTTGACGCGCAGATCGGCGACCGCCGACGGGCCGAACTGCATCCCCGTCGCGGCCAGAGCCGAGAGCAGCCCGCCAGCCACAATCCCTTCGCGATCCCCTGCCAGTTGCACTTCGACATGCAATGCCGCGGCAATACGGTCAGCCCGCGCCACCACCTCACCCGAGGCCAGCGGCGGAGGCGGGATGCGCCCGTCTGAGGCAATCACAGCCAAATCCCCGGCGAGCGGGAGTCGCTCCTGGAGCAGGCGATAGGCCCGCAGATAATAGCCAAGCTGACGCAACCCGGTAGTTTGCCCCTCGGCCAGCTCGATTTGGGCGGCAATTTTGCTGTCGAGATCGGCGATAACGCTCCGCAGGGAAGCGGCTAGCGGCATCCGTTCAAGGAGGGCCAGAGCATAAAATTCCCCACTGGCGGGATCTTGCCAGACTTCGGCGATCCTTACCCCCTGCAACACCCTTCCGCTGGCGGCGGTCAGGTCACTACTGGCGCTCTGGCGATAATCGCTACTCTCACCCTCGCGCCCCCGCACCAGCCAGTGCGACTCCTCCAGCGTTTCCCGACTGCGCACATCGACCTGAAAGACCTTGGCAATTTCGCTGCGGGCACGGTCTTCGGCCAGAGTCCGGTCCCGGCCGTTGCCGACCCCGGTGAGATAGGCTTGGTCGGGGTATCTGTCCGTCTTGCCCGTGACCCACGGCGGTGCCGTCGCGGCACAACCGCAGAGCAAAAGAAGCCCGAGGATGCTGAGGAGTTTACACTTCATGGCAGAACCTCCGCGTAGAGGGTCAATAAATCCTGGCTACAACAAAACCGATGCTACCCCGACCGACCGTCACCGCCCGACTCAAGGCCTCCTGTCCGCTGGCATGGACGGCAACCTGGTGTCCCCCCGGTTCCACCGGCAACAGGGCCAGCCAGATCGCGCCAGGGAGGGTGGTCCAGCCGCGGAGATCGGCGTTTTCCGTCAGCAGCGCGGCAATTTGTGCCGTCAGACCGGCCAGAGGGCCGAGTTCGCGCTCGGCTTGATAGGCGGCTACTTGTTTACTCACGGCCCGGGTCATCAGCTTTACGATGGTACGGCCCTTCCTGTCCTCCAGACTCTGGCGGGCGATGGCGTCGAGGCTCTCGACCTGCTGGGTCGGAACGGGATACTGACCGTTCAGGGCGACCGCAGGTGGCTGGGCGCTGCAGCTGCGCGAAATAAACCGGGGCCAGGCAATCTTCACCGGATAGCCCTGCGGCGAGGGAACGAAGACTGCCCCTTCGACCTTGACCGGGATCAGCCCGGCATTGACGACAACTGCGACATAGGCCTGAGCCGGCAGCAGTGGGATGCCGAGGTCCCGGGCCTGCGCCTCATAATCTCGGGCTTCCACGAGGAGGCCACTGCGGCGGGCCGACACAACCAGACGTTCCCACAAAAGATCAGGAACATCGACCCGATAGCGCTGACGCAACTCCTGATAGGCGACCAGACTCTTGCGATAGGCGATGAAGGCGTCGTTGAATTCCCCTTGCGCTTCATAAATCAGCCCGGTGAGAAGGCGCAACCATGGGCTTTCTTTGAAGACGTTGCGGCCGCCATAACTGTCGAAAAAATAGTTGAGCTTTTCGTCAACCTTACGGCATTCGACCCGGGCAGCGTCGAGATCGACCAGAGCCAGA
>Ga0209212_1004020_pt1 | contig 18653 bp, 11 predicted proteins | sample RifGroC2_FD_183996 | JGI IMG/M metagenome (GOLD analysis project Ga0209212, IMG submission 183996) | Groundwater microbial communities from Rifle, Colorado, USA - Groundwater C2 (SPAdes) (version 2) | ecosystem: Environmental > Aquatic > Deep subsurface > Groundwater | place: Rifle, Colorado...
AGAGCTTCGCACCATCAACGTTGAAGTCTTTTTTGAAAAGGAAAACATCAGTTCATCTGATTCAAAAGTGGATTTCATGATGACCATCTTCTCATCAATTGCACAAGAGGAAGCTAGAAACATCAGTGAGAATGTGAAGTGGGGTATTAGGAAACGATATAAGGATGGAAACATACGCATCAATACAAGTAGATTCTTAGGCTATGATAAAGATGAAAAGGGTAAGATTGTGATTAATTCAGATGAAGCTAAAATCGTTAAAATGATATTTAACTTATACCTTTCTGGTATGTCCTACCGTGAAATATCCACTCTTTTAGTGGAAAACAATATAAAAAACGGTCGAAACGAGATTATTTGGCATCCAGCTAATATCATGCACATTTTGAAAAACGAAAAATACTGTGGAGATGTATTACTTCAAAAGCGCGTTACACTAGATTACTTAACACATAAGTCAGTAATCAATAAGGGACAAGCACCACAATACTATATAGAAAACAATCACGAGCCTATCATTTCAAGAGAATTGTTCCAAGTAGTTCAACAAACCCTTAAAAACCGTTCTAAAAATAATGAGTCTAGCAGATATGGTAATCAGTTCCCGTTAAGCGGAATGGTTGTTTGTGGTTGCTGTAACCGTGTTTTAAATCGAAACTACTATAACTATCGAACAGAAAAAGAACGGGTTGTACTAACGTGTAAAAACACTTCAAAAGAACGCATTCAATGTGATAACTTACCCATCGATAATCAAACACTTGAAATGGTTTGTAGCGATGTCTTGATGAAACTAAATCAGTCATCTAATTCTTTAATTGATGACTTAGTCAGTTCAATCACAAAACATTTTGACTCCTCAAAATTAATTGAATCTATCAAGGAAGCAAATCAAGACATCGCAGTCAAAGAAAATGAGATCCGAAGTTTAATCAATCTTCGAATCTCTGATGTTCATAACATAAATGATAGTTATCTCATAAAAGCCTTTGAAGAGAAAAAACATGAGATTGAAGACCTCCAGGAACGTTTATCTGAGTTCCAAAATCAACTGGCGACTCTTCATGTTAATAACGAGAGAATATCCAAGCTTCAAGCGTTTTTAGAAAATGACATCACATTAAGTAGAGATGCTCTATTCATGGTGATCAAAAAAATCAAACAAGTTAGTAGTACTGAAGTCGTCATATATGTTGATAGTAATACATTAACACTAGATGAATCTACGGTTATTAATCCTAAGTCAGGGTTCAAGATTACTTATACAGTTGTTCATTTAGATGGTAATTGCTTATGAGCAAATTAGTCGAAGTAATCAATTTCAATCAAATTTCGTCTAAATCAGAAAAACGAAACGTTTGTGCATATGCAAGAGTTTCTACTGCTTCTCATACACAAATCAATAGCTTTGATACTCAAGTTTCAACTTATACGAATGAAATACTAAGTAATCCAAAGTGGAATTTTATAGGCGTATTCGCAGATGAAGGCATCAGTGGCACTGATTTAACTAAACGAAAACAGTTTAATAAAATGATGACCATTGCTAAGAATGGGGATATCGATCTCATCATCACAAAATCGATATCCAGGTTTGCTAGAAACACAGTGGATTGTTTAAGAATGATTCAAGACTTAAAACGAATTCAAGTTGAAGTCTATTTTGAAAAAGAAAATATTTCTTCATTCGATCCACATATTGAATTTGCTATATCGGTACTAAGTGGCGTAGCTGAGGAAGAATCAAGAACAATCAGTGAGAATGTGAAGTGGGGCAATACAAAGCGCTTTGAAAACGGTATATTCCATATAGTCACAAAACGCGTTCTGGGTTATGATCATGATGCATCAGGAAATATTGTTATTAACGGACAAGAAGCTTCTACAGTCAGAAAAATTTATGAGATGTTTCTGAATGGCCATGGCTCAACACCCATCATTCGTTATCTTGAGGAAAACAAGATTAAATCTCCATTAGGTAATGACTACTGGGACAAAAGTGCAATCTACGGTATTTTAAAGAATGAGAAATATACAGGTAATGCATTGCTTCAAAAGACATATCGACCTTCATTTAAATCGAAGGACAAGGTTAAAAACGAAGGTGTTCTCCCTAAATTCTATGTGATGAATTCACATCCATCAATTATCTCAATCGAAACTTATAATCAAGTTCAAGAAATGAGAAAACAAAAGAGTCTTAAATATCATAAAAGTAATTCAAAAGATTTGAAAGAAACATTTAAGCATGGTACACCTTATACCAGCCTTATACATTGTCCACATTGTGGTCGTAGTTTTCATATGAAAACAAACAAAATTGGAAGTGATTTTGCAAGTCGTTATTTGCAATGTTCATCAAACAAACTTCAAAAGAAATGCATCTCTGAAACCGTCTCATGTCATGTGTTAGATCAACAGATCATTCAGCAAATCAATCTCATGATTAAAAACAAAGATATCTTCATTAAAAGCCTCACGGAAGCCTTAAACGAAGATAGTCGAATCACTGAAGCTAAAGTTGATTTGAAACGGACGCAAGCCCAAATTGAAGCGACAAAATTGAAGTTAAGCTCATTAGAAGAAACAAATAATGAGTTCCATAAACAAGTTAATACTCAGCTACAAATTGACCTTCAGGAATTAAAAATCAAAGAAGCCTGTATTAAAAACAAGCTAGCAACTGATATGAATGTTGATGCATTTATACATGAAATGAAGACTATCATAAAACCATATCAACAGTCAATTACATCAATATCTGAATTTCCTTATAAACAAGTTTTCTCAAAGATTATCATTCAGGATCGTGATCAAATCCTATTCGTTATAGGGTTGAGAAATGATTATGAGAACATACAAAAGAATCTTAGTCTCTTCTTACCAGGTTCAGTTTCGTATAAAATAAGAAAAACTGGGTTTGAATCTAAACATGGAATTCTCTTCTTTTAAGACGCTTTAATTAGTTTCATTCCGCCAATATCCGCCATGACGGATTTGAACCCCTATCGATATAACGGCCACATTATGCACTCTTTTGAGTGCTTTTTTATATGGTAGCCATACATTTCAAAAAACAAAGTTCAAATCCCCCTTGTCATAAAAATGATGCGAAAAAGAAAAAAGACATCTGTTTTATCCTAAAAGTAATTACTTTAGAACTTCACATTGTCTTTTTGTCTTTTCATTATCGATTAAGGATGTATATTTGATGAATTTGACTCAATATACCCACTAAAATGGCATAATTTGAGTTATTTTTCAAATAAACTCCGTATTGAAAACATGGCGGAGGAAAGGGGATTTGAACCCCTGCGCCTTTGACAGCCTACACGCTTTCCAAGCGTGCCTCTTCAGCCACTTGAGTATTCCTCCATAAATGGTGCACCCGACATGGTTCGAACATGCGACCTTAACCTTCGGAGGGTTACGCTCTCATCCATCTGAGCTACGGGTGCACATCATGTCGCGTTAATTATTTTACCATTTTATAACCTAAAAGTCTAATGCTAAATGAACAATTTTAACGTTAGTTTTTTATTCGCAAACTACATATGTCTTTTAATAATGAAAGTTGGATTAAAATCCTCATCATTGATCATCTGATATACATTTGGTTGGGTAAAGTTATATGATGAAAATACTGTAAATACGTGTTATAATTGATATTAATGAGAATATTCAACAAAGATTAATTAATCAAGATTCTTCGGTTGATGTTATCATTTTATCGATTATGTTGTATAATTTTATCGTCACCAAGATTGACTTCCATAAACTTATATCTAGGCGGAAGTTGAACAATACTCAGATAAGGAGTCAAAGAAATGATCAAACCCATCTTCAATCGCTATGAACGAAAATATATCGTCACCTCGGAGCAAAAGGATGAATTGATCCAATTCTTTAAGGACTATCTGATTTTTGATCCATATTCCATTGATGGAAAATCTTATACGATCTATAGTGTTTATTTTGATACTCAGGATTTCGGAGTGATTAGAAATTCAATATCCAAACCAAAATTCAAGGATAAACTCAGGATGCGCAGCTATACATGCCCTGTGAAACCTAATGATATGATCTTTCTGGAAATAAAAAAGAAATTTGATGGAAGAGTGAACAAAAGACGTATCAATTTAACCTATGAGCAAGCTCAGTTTTACTTAGAAAGAGGCATAAAGCCTGTCTTTGATGATTATATGGATAATCAAATATTGAACGAAATCGATTATTTCATTCATGTGCATCGGGCAAGACCAGGCGCATTCATCAGTTATGAAAGGGTTGCTATGATGTCGACACATGATGAGCTCAGATTGACATTCGATCACAACATCCTATTTAGAAACAAAAACGTCGATTTGATGCACAAAGGCGGCATATCGCTTTTGGAAGATGAGACAAAGTGGCTTATGGAAGTCAAAAGCAATGACAATTTTCCATTATGGCTTGCAAGAAAACTATCAGAATATGAATTATACAGTCAAAGCTTCTCAAAATACGGCAAAGCCTACAAACAATATTTAATCGGAGGAAATGAAGATGACCACATCCTTTATCATTATTAATATGGATACCCTAACGCTTGAAACCATGCTTTATGTCATGGTTACAGCAACCATCCTAGGGGCAGTTCTCAGTACAGTATTTGCAATCACACATAGAAAGACAGTTTATGATCATTCATTCAGTTTTACGTTGCTTCTGCTTCCATTGGTAATATCCATTGTGATCATGCTTGTATCCAACAACTTAGCAAGAGCATTCAGCCTTGCAGGGGTCTTCGCGTTGGTTCGTTTCAGATCAGCAATCGCCGATTCCAGAGACATCACCTATATTTTAGGCGCTGTAGGTATCGGTTTAGCTTCCGCTTTGGGTTATCTTGGTTATGCGCTCGTCATTACCGGCTTCATCAGTATCGTACTCCTAGTTCTTTCCTACTTCAAATTGGATAAAGATCACACTAATCATGCGAAACTGAAAATCGTCATACCAGAAAACATCAATTATGCAAATGTATTCGATGAAGTCTTTGCGAAGCATTTAATGAATGCGCAGCTTCAAAAAGTAAAAACAACCGATTTTGGAACGATGTTTGAACTAACTTATATGATCAAGATGAAGGACACCATCAACCAAAAGGAATTCTTAGATGATTTGCGTGTTAGAAACAGCAACTTAAGTATTACACTGACTACAGATTACGTCTCAATGAATACTGAACAATAAAAGTCAAATGGCTGCGAAATCTGCAGCCATTCTTTTTTTATCGAGTAAAATAAAAAAAGCGATTTCTCGCTTATTCATTCAAATGGTCGGGACGACAAGATTTGAACTTGCGACCCCTTGCACCCCATGCAAGTGCGCTACCAAGCTGCGCCACGTCCCGGCTCATCCATTATAGCAAATAACAATCATAAAAAAAAGAGCCTAAGCTCTTCATTTTACGATTTATGCTAACGAACCCATAGGATCCCATGGTTTCAGGATGGTTGGTTTCGCTTGAAAAGCGGCAAGTTGTTCCTTAGACAGGTATTTACTATGGATGACAGCCTGATAGACATATTGATCGAACCAAGTGTCTGAGGCTAAATAATAGCCCTTTAATCCGTTTGTATCTCCCCAGCTGTTTTCAATCTTCCATCTGTTTGGTTTTCCTTCAGATAAATTGACAGCTGTCAAAAGCATCGCGTGATTCATCGAGCTTTGGCTATAGTCAAGCTGATCTTCCTTGGACATATAAAGACTCATTTCTAACATTTTTTCGTCATCATAAGATTGATCGTCCCAGATACCTGCGGTGCGATCACCATAACGTGCGACATCGGATCCGAACCAGACAACTTCCATATCCTTCATCTGCTTCAATACCAAATCCTTCAAATCCTTCATTTCCAAATTCAGATACTTGATTTCTCTACCACCAACGACATTTCCGAGATAAGCGACAGTATATGACTTCATGAATGGCTTATCTTTGGTCGGTGAGTTGATGATGGATACATAATCCTTCAAGATATTGTTCAGCTGCGTCTTGTAGAAATCTTGAGGCGTCATGTTCTTCATGATCTTATATTCTTCTTTTGAATTCACATACTCAAAATCGAAGACTTGTGGAGGCGTACCGAAATTGGTGGTTAAGAAGGTATAAAGTTCATCTAAAGTCTTTTCCTTCAATGCTTGGATTCCACTTTTCTTTCCTTCTGAGAATAGTCTTCTCGCATTTGCAGCATATTGTCTAAGCTTCACATTGATCAGCTTGTTCATGTATGCGGTCGCACCAGAAGATGCGGATTCAACCATGGCATCCTTTGGGACGACACCGTATTTTTCAACCAGGCTGACAAACATATCCCATTGTCCACCGTCTTGGATGCCAGTTTTTAAAATGTGCTGGAGCGTGCGATCATCATGATCGACTTCTAGAAAATCATCAATCGATTCAATGAAATAATTGATCTTTTCTAGCTTGTCATAAAATGCGGTATAGTTCTGTGAAAATTCAAATTCTTTCAAATCGAAGTTTTTAGCGACGATTTCCCTTAACATATTCAATCCGGCAAAAATCCAGCATCTACCGCTTTGTTTCTGGTTTGCTACTGGAAGTGTTTTGATTTCATGAGAGAATCTGAATTGCGTCAAAGGCTTTTGTTCCTGCTTTTCAAAAATATTGGCAAGTTCACTCTTCATCAAAACTCTTTTTAAAGCGTGTTGTACAGGCTTTTGTTCATAACTGCTGTTGTACTTCTTCAAATCATCAAAAGTTATTTTTTTCATGGTGATCTCCTTTTATATTTTACTAAAAAGATGGCCCAGCCGGGCCATCTTGATTACAGATGTATGTTTCTATCGTCTTTGAATGTTTCAACAATCGCATAATCGTTTTCTTTAACGATGACAAGACTTGTGTTCACATAATTGATGATATTGGATACACGTTGAGGTGGTACAGCGATCAGTAATTGAATGCTTAAACTGTTATAAAACTTCATCATGGCATCGATTCTGCTTTCATCCATGTTGTTGAAGGCTTCATCGAATAAAACGATGCAGCCGGAGTCCACACGCTTGTTTTTTGTAAGAAGCTGCTGGAAGGATGCTGCGATGACAATGTAGAATGGAACCTGGGTTTCACCGCCTGATTTTTCCTTGGATACCTTGGAGAAATAGGATTTATTGCCATTCTTGTTCGTCACTTCGATATCATAAGCCATATAGTTTCTATAGTCTAGGAACTTATATGTCAGTAAATCATACTCAGGATCATTGGATGCGATCTTTTCGAATAACTCCATCAAGATGGTTTCATTCTTCTTGGTCAATCCTTCAGTAAACAATGTATGCTTGCTGATGGCTTCATTCCCCATGATGATCTGGTAGTAAAGCTTGTAGTCAGGATTATCGCTCGCTTTATAAATGAGCTGATAGGAGTCTGTTCCGAATGTCTTATCCGTCAATGCGAAGTTCAGTTCGGAAATTTGCTGCTGCGCATTTTCAATGGATGCACGAAGCTTGCCGACAAATTCTTCCTTAAATCCGATTTCGGAATTTCTTCTCAGTTCAGTTGCTTCCTGTTCATATTTGACTAGGTTGTTATTTCTGATCAATTGGGCTTCCTGTTCATAGTAAACAAGATGATCCATCGATGGAGCTGCTCCGAAATGGAACAAGTCGATATAGGCTTTCATCTGGTTCACGATGTCTGATTCCGCCTTGATAATCTGTGAATTCAAGGATACATTGGATGCAGCCAAATAATTGGTAATTGCATCGTGATCCTGTTTGAATTTCATCTTTAATGCATAAAATTGCGTATTTGCCAAGGAGAGTTTTTCAGGATGTCTCAATGCCATCTGTTTCTGAGCGGACATGAAGACATCAAGCTTTTCTTTGACTTCATCAATATAATCCAAGATCCGTTGGCGTTCGTCTCTTTGGGTTGCGATTTCACCGACAAAGCCTTCGCTGTCAATTCTGAGCTGTCTCTTTGCGAATTTCGCCTTATCAATTTGTTCTTCCAGCTTGGCGACGTTCTTATCCTTGCCTAAAGATCTAATTTGCTCTTCAATCGAAGTATATTCTCTTCTAGTCTGTTTGATCAGATCCAAATACCGGATCTGTCCCTGATGGACCAGCTGATTGCTTCTGCTTTGGGAAAGAAGACGTAAAATCTTATCGCCTTTATCCGTGATGTCATAAAGCTTATCCATCTTCGCTTCAAGCATTGCCAAATTCTTAGATTCCATTTCGGTTTGCAGGGTTGTCGCCTGATTTCCGATGAAAGGAATTTCATAGGTTCTTGGATTGATTTGACGTGCGGTGTGATTGCTATAGGTCATGCATGTTGGCGTAATGGAGCGGTTGAAGTTCTTAAGTTCATGAACTCCTTCCACACAATACGTATTGTTTAACAGCATGTTGATGTAATATCTCGCATAAGAGTGATCTGTCGATATTTTATCTGCTAAAGTACCTGGAACGAGCTGCTCATAAGCGGTTAGTTTTTGTGTATTGACAAGACCGACGCCATAGATCTTTTGTTCAAATTTGATGCGGTCGTAAATATCCAAGGCATCATTAAAATAGGATGGATCGACAATGATATCGAAACGTTGGGTATTTAAGAATCCTTCAAGCGCGTTTCTCCAGCGCTCATCGGATACTTCGATGAGCTCGCATAATGGCTTCACTCTGATTTCTTTTTGATAATGGGAAGATAGTTCTTCGTTGAGCGAACGAATTAGGTTTTCAACATATTGTGGATAGGTCTTCACGTGGCGCTTCAATTGATTCAAACGTTGTTGAGAGCTTCTGATCTGTTCAGATAATTCGCGTTTTTCAGCTTCCAGCTTATCTTTTTCAGAATGATAAGCTTGGAGGTATGCAGTCACTTCAGCGTTTAAGTTTGCAAGCTGATCAGAGAGTTCATTTGCTGAAAGCTGTTCTTCATTCTGCTGATAGTAATTGACGAAATCCTTCATCACGGCATTCGGAAGGAGGTTGATCAGCTCTTTGATGGTTGTAAATTCCTTTTGGAGGTTTTCCTTAAGCTGAGAAAGAATTGTTTTCTGCGATTCATACTCATTGGACTTTTTCTGTAATGCTTCTTGGTACTGTGATAAGGTCCTTGATAAGTCGCTATCGTTTTTAGCTCTTTCAAGATTCAAGATGGATTGATCGGTTTCTTCAATTTGAGCATCGACTTGAGATTTGGCATCTCTTAAATAATCCAGTCTCTTTTCAATTTGAACGAGCTTCGCTTCGTTTTCCTTGATGAATTCTTCTCTTTTTTCAACCCAGTTCAATTGATCGATGATTTGATTGATATCTCTTTGTTCCTTGCTTTGTGTGATATCTTCCCCGGTTCTGGAAATGTTATCCAACTTTTCAAGTTTTTCCTTGTCCCGTTTGATTTGAGCTTCGACTTTTTTCAGTTGAGCAACATTATTTTTCAAAGACTGAATGTCAATCGGATCATCATCAAGCAGGAATTCGAAGACGAATTGCTGCAAATCGATAGAACGGAAAGCTAAAGCCTTTGGAAGGATTTTTGCATATTTGGTCGCGTCCATGCCAAAGAATCTGGCTAAAGCATCTCTATATTTCTTTTGTGATTCAAATGGTTCGAATTCAACATCAATGGACTTGAGGTACGCCTTCATGCTCTTGTAATCTCTTGGATATTTCTTTTCCAAGAAAAGTGCGTCATGAATGGAGACATTATCTAAAAGATAGAATCTTTCCTTGATTGCAGAAAGTTTAGGAAGATCTAAAATACAACCGATGACTGAATATTTCTTACTTTGTTCATCATAAAATTCTAGTGCCAGATGGGTGATGACATCACCATTTCTTAAAAACTCTTTGTTTTCAGCACCGATACGTCCTCTGACATAACCTTCCAATGTTCTTTTTGCATCATCTGTTGCTGCAATGTTGAACTTGGATCCACTTCTGCCCCCTACAAAAAGAAATTGCATGGCGTCAAGAAGGGTGGACTTACCTGATCCGTTTTCACCGGAAATCAGTGCGTTATCCTTGATATCGATGGTTTGATTGGAGAATAAGTGCCAGTTGACCAGCTTAATCTTCGTCAGTTTCTTCATTGTCTTCGGCACCTCCTTCCATGTAACCTTCGAGCTTGTTGACGATGTCTTTGATGCTTTCCAAATTGGTGACATAAAGGATGGTTGGATAAATCTTGATGCGTGCATCGTCATGGAGTCCCTTGTCGATGTAATCGATGATGTTATAGTTTCTTAAGAAGGTTAATGCAGGTTTAAGTTTGTCCTTGGTGATGCGTTTATGATCTAGGTATCCGATTCTAGTTAACTCGGAATGGATTTCATGAAGGAAGATTTCGACGTTTTCATCCAGTGTGATGAAATCTTTCTTACGTTGGTAGAGAATGCGGATGACAAGAATCAGGATGCTTTCTGTTTTTCTTAACCGCATGTGATTGTAGAAATTCTCATTTTGGATGTAAACCACTTCATCTTCACGCTTGACGTTCAAGATGAAATCAGTTAAAACGAAGAATGCTTCAAAGGTTTCTTTATAAGCTAAGATGAAACGGTAATCGTTGACATCTCCTGGTTTTTTCTTGGTAATGAAATTAACCTGGAACAGTTTGTTCACGATTCTCGAAAAAATCGTCTTTTCGCCTTCCTTGAAGTTGATATATTCATCATTAAATTGTTTTGCTGCTGCTGTCTTATTCATGTCTACACCCCTTTAATCCTAAAATTTTGGAAGGTAACGAAATTGTTCTTGCATTCTTTGGATAAAACTTCGATATCGTAATGCATGCCGACTGATTTAGAATAAAGGAAGATCAGAATCAATTTTACGAAATCTTCTTGTGTTTCCAAATTAATCGTGGATGCATCAACGTATTTCTTGCCATCAAGAAGATCCTTGACATGCTGATCGATTTCCTTCTTGCCGAAAATGTTATTTTTAAGCAATGCTTTGATCTTTTCTTGTCTATATTCTTCGCTGATCAGATCGTCATCGAACAAAATCTCTTCAGCAACCGGTTCAATGCGCATTCTGCGCTGATTGTATAAAGACTGGGTATCCAAGTTTCTCGCTTGTGTCAAATTGAACATCGACCCATAGTCAAGTTCTTTTTTGGTCATCACAATCCTGAAGAGTCTATTGAAGATGCCTTCAATGTCATCAGAAAGATTGGTGAAGAACAAAATCTTGGATGCTGCAGCGCTGATATATTGTTCATTTTTTCTATCAATCGCTAAAATCAGATGCTCAAGCGCAATGAAGCTGTCTTGGATGAATCTCAGTCTGTCTTCAACATAATGGAACGCATCATTATAATCCTCGATACGCTTGACCTTCATCACGATTGCTGCCAGTTTATCCATGGTTTCTTCATGGTTTTGTATCTTATTCACAGACTCTAAAATAGCGCGTTTGTATCTAGGCAAGCTATCTGTGGTTTTTAAGTTGTAATATGCGGAATCGAAGAAGTTTTGCTTATACTCAATCAGTAATTTTTCGAGTAAAATCTGCAAGTCGTTTTTTGACTGCCTCTTGGTGATATCGTAATAGTACCTATAGATATTCGCCTTGAGGGATTTAAGCTTTCTGATGATGTCATTTGTCTTTTGGTATGCTTGCTCCAGCACACCGATGCCTTCTTCAATCGTGAAGGAAGACAAAAGGGAATACACGGTGAAAATTTCACCTGTATATTCGCTTTGATGATTATTTTGAATGGCTTCTAATATGTCAATGATTTGAATGGAATAATCAAATAGGTTGAGTGATGTTTTATAGTCTCCGAGCTCTTCTTCGCCCAACCACCCGTTTTTCTTCAAGACGTTGATGACGTGCGTAGCTTTTTGTCTGCTCGTTCTTGCAGGCTCGTCTTCTTCGACATCGATGAACTCCTCATCGGGTTCATCATCGAAGTAATCGATCAGTTTTTGAACTATAAATTCTCGATCCCCCTGAAAAGCATCTTCTATACTATCAATTGAGTGATAAATGATAAATATACAGTCGATATATGTCTTTTTATTAGGGGAGGAAAGCACACTGAAAAAATTGCTGTTAATCGTTTCGAATAGATGTGCCATCATATCCTCCTTTATTTTAAAAAAAATAAAAAACATGAATTTCATAATTATTGTATCATGAATTAGACATATTTTCTATTGTTTTTTATGATTAATCGGTATTTATTTCTTAATTGTTACCTTAATCTTTTTACCATTGAACAGCTTGCCGTTCAATTCATCCAAACGTTTGATTGCTGCTGGATGGATTTGGAATTCTGTTTCTGTTGGATTGACCGTGATATCTCCGACATTCTTTGGGAACATATCAGCATATTTCTTGAAATAATCAAGTAAAGTAACTGGTCGGATTCCATCGTCTTTTCCAAGGTTGATGACAGCGGATTTATAGATTGCATCCTGTTTTCCACCCTTGAATTCTTCTCTTCTGGACTCTCTGGTTCTTGGTTCTTGATCGCTTGATCCATAGTTCTTGGATTCTTTTGGCTTGTAGTCGCTCGTTCTTGAATCCCTGCTCTTGTAATCATTGCCTTTGGAATCATTTCCTCTAGAATCTCTACTTCTGGAATCTCTTGACTTATAGTCGCCGCGATCTCTGGTGAAATTAGAATCTCTATTCTTGTTAGCTGCTGGAACTTCAATCTTGTCGTAAGTCTTGGTATCTACAGATAGCTTCGATAATAAAGCATGGATGATTTGATCATCTGTGAAGCCATCGACATGAAGACGTTCAATGGTGTTTTCGAACTTCGTTTCATTCTTGGAAACCATGTCTTTGATCTTCTTGTAGTTTCTTTCCGTCATTTTTTGATTGATTTGCTCTTCGGTTGGAATTGCAACTTCAGTCATCTTCTGCTTGATGAAACGTTCGATCATCGCAAGTTTTCCTCTCATGCTTGGATAAACCAAGGATAGAGAAATACCTGATTTACCGGCACGTGCGGTACGTCCGATACGATGGACATAAATTTCATCTTCGTGCGGAAGTTCATAGTTGATGACCATGTCGACGTGAGAGATGTCAAGTCCTCTGGCTGCAACGTCTGTTGCAATCAGAAATTTCAGTCTCTTGGATCTGAAACGACCCATGACATAATCTCTTTGACTTTGTTTCAAATCTCCATGAAGCGCATCCGCTTCATAATTGTGTTTCTGAAGGAATCCTGATAATCCATCGACATCCATTTTCGTGTTGCAGAAAATGATGGCTGAAGCTGGATCATAAAAGTCTAGAGCACGCAATAAAAGTTGATCTCTATCTGATTTTTTAACCAGATAGTACAATTGCTGGACATTGGTCACAGTCATTGTAGATGCTTCGATGCGGATGACTTCTGGATTCTTTTGGTATCTTTCGGCAACCTTCTTGATAAATGGTGGAATGGTTGCTGAAAATAGAGCTGTTTGTCTGTTTGATGGAGTATCTCTTAATAGTCTTTCCAAGTCTTCCTGGAAGCCCATCTTGAGCATTTCATCTGCTTCATCCATGACGAGGATCTTCAGGTTGCTGAAATCCATGGTCTTTCTGTCCAGATGGTCAATTGCACGGCCTGGAGTTGCAACCACGATGTGGGGAAACTCTGATAATGCCTTGAATTGCTTGGTGTAGGATTCGCCGCCATAGATGGAGGTGATTCTCACGTTCTTGTTAACCTTAATCAGCTTGACAAATTCCTTATATACTTGAAGCGTCAGCTCCCTGGTGGGACAAATCACTAACGCCTGAATGTGTTTCTCATTGACATCGATTTGTTCCAAAATGGGTATCGCAAAAGCGAACGTTTTGCCGGTACCTGTTTGTGCTTGGCCAATTATATCTTTACCCTCTAGCATTTTTGGAATGGCATGATGTTGTATCGATGTTGTTTCCACTAAACCTAGACTTTCGATGGCCGTTTTTGTCTCTTGCGAGATCGGTAAATCATTAAATAATATATTCATCTTTTTCCTCAATTCTTTTTGAACCTTGATAACTATACCATACTTCAGTATAATATACTACCATTATATCAAAAAAAGACTCAACGAGCCTTCTTTCTTTCGCAATTCTCCCCTTCACAGTATTCATTCTTGGTCATTTTTGCTGATGCCATGGTTAAATAGCTGATTAACTCTTTTTCGGAGTGATATCCGCTTAATCTGATTTTACCGTCAATGCGCAGATGGGGTAATTTATGGATGCCTTTATGAACTGCGTTTTCACGGTTTAACTGAACCGAATCCGAGTAGAGATCTGATGATAAAACCTCTTGTATCTTTGATAGTTCTAAACCTGCATCCAGTGCAATTTCTGTTAATACTTTAGAATTACTGATGTCTTTATGGTCTTCATAGAATGCAGAAAATAGTTTTTTATTGAATAGAAACGCTAAGTTGTCTTTTTTCGCAAGATGGGACAAACGATGTGCATCATGAACGTTAAGGACCGCGAGTTCATCAGGTATTTCACAGGAAATCTTATTGATTTCTTCTAAGGAAACCCAATGGTAATCCTTCAAGAGCTGCTGGAATGAATACTGTTGGTCAGGATTGAAATCAGGGATCAATTCAAAGCTTCTATAAAGGAGTTCAAAATCCTCGAACTTGTAGTTGAACATGAGTTCTTCTATTCTTTTGTGTTGTTTGTAACAGACTGGGGATAGATAATCCAACCAAAATTCAAGCTTCATAAATTACTCCGTTCGAAGGGCGACGACTGGGTCTTTCTTGGATGCTATTCTTGCAGGAATAAGTCCTGCGATGAGGGTGAGCGACATGCTGACTAGAATCAACAATAGCGCTGATAGTATTTCAAGTTCCGAAATGTTTCTAACTTCTGTGAACTTATATAAAACTTGGTTGATGATTGGATTGAGGAGGAAGGTGATGAGCACTCCAAACGTACCTGCGACAAATCCGATAATGAGTGTTTCCGCATTGAAAACACGTGAAATATCCTTCTTTCTCGCACCGATGCTTCTGAGAACTCCGATTTCCTTGGTTCTTTCTACAACAGATACATAGGTGATGATACCGATCATGATAGAGGATACGAATAACGAAATGCTCGCAAATGCGACCAACACATAGGAAATAGAATTGATTAGTGTGTCCGTAAAGCTGGAAATGATATCCGCTAAATCTGTATAAACAATCTGTTCAGTATGGTCTAGATTCCAATCATCCAAATACTTGGTGATGTTATCCTTCGCTTCAAAATCAACCGGATAGATATCAATGCTGATGACTTCTCTTGTACCGCCTAAAAATTGAATCCAGGATTTTAAGGCATTTTCATCCAAAATATTTTGTTGTGTCAAGATATTTTTAGTCGGTGAATTGAGCTGATCTGCAACAATCATGGAGGATTCAGAACTATCCAGCAAATACTCAGTCAAATCTGTTGTATATGCGATGCCAGGATCTAAAATTTCAGATTCAACAGTATCTTTGACTCTCAAGATACCTGATATGGTGATGGTTCTTGAATCAACATCATCGTACATGCCTGCAAAATCAGGGTTTAAAAAATAAACTGAATCTGACAACTTTTGATAATAAAGATCATTAGGAACAAGTTTTAAAGTGAGATTGACAATGTCTTGGAAATTGATTGCGTTGGTACCAAATCCAAGCGCATTCGTCACTTCAATCGGCAATCTATTATATTTATCAACAATTAAAACCACTTCTAAAGAACCGTCTGATGGATACGCACCATAGAGTAAATCATACTGTTGAAGAATGAAATCCTGATTCGCTTCCAGCTGTCTAAATCCGATTTGCGGAGCGGATATGACAGAAATAACATCTTCATCATTCTTGAATAAGAAGTTTGGATTGACGCGGTAATAGAATTGAAGATCAGAGGTCCATCCTGTGCTAGATAGTTCTTTGACGTAATCCACATAATCTTCAGTGATTGTATTCTGAATGAAATTAGGTTCTGGTTCATCATAGGGAAGTAAAAACTGAGTTGCTGGAAATAAAACATCTCCCTCATCCTCAACAGGAGGTCCCTGCGGAATGATGAAACTAAACTCATTAATTCTGACTGGATATCCGGCTAGCGTGTCTAGTTGAAGTTTGGATATATAATTAGAGAATCCATTGGAAAGCGATAAAACCAAAGCGACACCGATGATGCCGATGCTACCGGCAATCGCGGTGATGATGGTTCTAACTTTTTTAGTGATTAGGTTGTTCCAAGAAAGCTTCAAGGCTGTAGGAAATGACATGGAAGTGCGAGCTTTCTTTTCTTTATTCAATGGCACTTCTTCTTCGGTATATGGCTTCGTATCGCTGATGACTTCACCATCCAACAGATTGATTAAACGGTTGCTGTAACGCTCTGCAATTGCTGAGTTATGGGTAACCATGATGATTAATTTGTCTTCAGAGATGCTTCTGAGAAGCTCCATGATCTGTGTGGAAGTCTTGCTGTCCAAGGCTCCGGTAGGTTCATCGGCCAATATGATATTGGGATTATTGACAAGCGCTCTGGCAATCGCAACACGCTGCATCTGACCGCCTGATAACTGATTGGGTCTTTTATATAGCTGATCCTCTAAACCGACTTGAATCAATACTTCTTTAGCCCGTTCTTTACGTTCTTTTGCGGACACGCCTGAAATGGTCAATGCAAGTTCTACGTTCTGAATAACGCTGATATGAGAGATCAAATTATAGTTTTGAAAAACGAATCCGATCCGCATGTTGCGGTATGCATCCCAGTCTAGATCTTTGAACTCTTTCGTCGAAGTATTGTCGACGAGTAAATCTCCGGTGGTATAACGATCCAATCCGCCAATAATATTGAGAAGCGTCGTTTTCCCGCATCCTGATGGACCTAGGATAGCGACAAACTCCTTATCCCTGAATGATAAATTGATTCCTCTCAGTGCTCTGACGACCAGTTCACCGATTACATAATTTTTTGTAATATTTTTTAATGTTAACATGATTTGTACTCCATTCTAACATGAATACTCATTCATGCCGTTATCTACACATATTATAGAATTGTGCGCTTCTAATGTCAAAAAAGAAGGCTTATATATTATATAAAAAAACTAAAGTTGTGAATCATGTGAAATATACGTTTATTCTTTGAACACAATCTGTTCATCAACCACAGTCATCAGACAATGCTCAGTCAGAAATTGTTCAACCGGCATGTCAAAAAGATTATGTTTAAAGATTGATAAATCTGCAATAAACCCAGGTTTCAACAAACCTCTGTTTTCCTTCATCGTGGAATAGTTCGCTCCAAGCGTATACAATCCGATTGCTTCAAATCTAGACAGTTTTTCAGATGCGCCGTAGATTTGATGATTATGATCTGACTTTCTTTCAACAGCAGCAAAGATGCCGAGTAAAGGATTGGGTATCTCTACCGGTGCATCGCTGCTTCCCGCCAAATTGATTTTTTGATTGAGCAAGGTCTTCCAAGGGAAAACCAATTCAGGTGCTTTTGACATGAAGTCAAGCGCCCATGGCAGATCACTGGATAGAAATTGCGGCTGGATATCTAGAGATACCGGCATATCTTTAAGTTCATTCAATGTTTCATGATCCATATATGGCGTATGGATCAAGCGGTCATGAAGTCCTTGATGGGGTGGATATTGTTTAAGCAAGCGGATAACTTCAGCAAGACCTTGGTCTCCGATGACATGGATTGCCAATGCCAATCGATTCTTTCTTGCAAGCTTCAGTATTTGAATCAGCTCATCATCGGATTGAATCTTGAGCCCGAAATTACTTGAATCTTGATAAGGATTTTTAAGGAGGGCTGTCTTTGATGATAGGGTGCCATCATAGAAAACTTTAATTGCACCAAGCTGCAAATACTTGTTTTGGTCAAGATACGGAAGGTTGGACTTGATGTAGTCATCCATGACCATGTGATGTACCAAAAGATTGGTTCTGAAGGGATACTTATCTAAGACATTGAAGAAAACTTGAAGTGTATCTTTAAATCCATTGAAATAAAAGAGATCATCGCTGTGACCGCCTGTGATACCATAGGCGTAAAGGCTTGAAATCGCCTCTTTAAGCAATTCTTCTAGCTTGCTGTTGGAATGTCCGGGAAAGGTTTCCATGACATGAACCGCTTCTTTTTCAGTCAATACTCCGTTTGAATTCAGGATTCCAGAAATGGATAAAGCCATTGAATTCACTGTTAAACTGTGGTAATCGAAGTGTCTTAAATAGATGGGACAATCCGTTGAAATTGAATCTAAATCTGATGATTTTATTCCGCAAGCATGATATCCTTCGATGAATAATGGTTCTCCCTGAAATGACTTTTTAACGAATTCAAGTACTTCTGTTCTTCCCTTCAATAAAGAGATATTCGGTCTGGATAACTTTTGACCGTAGCCTAAAAGGTGAAGATGCGCATCTACAAATCCGGGATAGACATGGGCACCCTTCAAATCAACTGTTCGATCATAGGCTGTTGATATTGGCATATCATCAAAACCGATGATCACCCCTTTGTCGGTCACCATTTGATGCTTGATGCTGGATTCAGTTTCCATCGTATGGAATATTCCATTTTTCCAAAGAATCATAGACACCTCTCATTAAAAAACTCCTACCATGATTTTATCACGAAAGGAGTTA
>Ga0209212_1004022_pt1 | contig 18642 bp, 18 predicted proteins | sample RifGroC2_FD_183996 | JGI IMG/M metagenome (GOLD analysis project Ga0209212, IMG submission 183996) | Groundwater microbial communities from Rifle, Colorado, USA - Groundwater C2 (SPAdes) (version 2) | ecosystem: Environmental > Aquatic > Deep subsurface > Groundwater | place: Rifle, Colorado...
TTCCGATATGTTACTCACCCGTTCGCCACTCGCCACCAGGGTTGCCCCCGTGCTGCCGTTCGACTTGCATGTGTAAAGCATACCGCCAGCGTTCAATCTGAGCCAGGATCAAACTCTTCAGTTCAATACCTGTTTTGGTTCACTGCTGAACCGGTCTTACTCAAAGTGAATCATTTGACATGATTCTTTTCGACTTCGTGTAAGCACTTCTTTACTGCATATTTTTAAAGTCATCCCCATACCCAAAAGGATACGGAAACTCCCCAAAAACCAAGCGCCTACACTCGTCGGTTGTTCGTTTAAATTTTAAAGATCGGGCTGCCATGGCAGCGAAGAGGTGCGCATTATAGGGACAGAAAAATTCCCGTCAACACTTTTCTGAAATATTTCTGTAAAAGCCTCCGCAAAGCCTGCTCGGGCACAAAATTAACTACAATTCCACATTGATTCGAGAAGCTGAAAATGTCACCGATTACACTTGGAATAGAATCCTCCTGCGATGAGACCGGCATTGCGCTCTACCAGATGGGGCGCGGGCTGTTGGCGCACGCCTTGCATACCCAAGTCGCCATGCACAGCGAATATGGCGGTGTCGTGCCGGAACTTGCTTCGCGCGATCATGTCCGGCGCATCGTCCCGCTGCTGCGCGAGGTCATGCGCGAAGCCGATGTGTCGCTGGCCCAGATCAACGCCATCGCCTATACCCAGGGGCCGGGACTCGGCGGCGCGCTATTGGTCGGAGCAAGTGTTGCGAACGCGCTGGCTTATGCGCTCGGCATTCCCGTCATCGGCATCCACCATCTGGAAGGCCATCTGCTCTCCCCTTTATTATCCGACCCCGCGCCCGAGTTTCCTTTTGTTGCCTTGCTGGTTTCCGGCGGGCACACGCAACTGATGCGCGTGGACGGCATCGGACAATACACCCTGCTCGGCGAAACATTAGACGATGCTGCAGGAGAAGCCTTCGACAAGAGCGCGAAGCTGCTGGGCTTGGGCTATCCGGGCGGCCCCGCACTGGCAAAACTCGCCGCATCGGGCCACACCGGACAATTCAGGCTGCCGCGCCCGATGCTGCACAGCGGCAATCTGGATTTCAGTTTTAGCGGATTAAAGACGGCGGTACTTACCTTGGCCAGGCAAAGCGGCGGGGATGAACAGACCCGCGCTAACATCGCCTGCGCCGCGCAGGAAGCCATTGTTGATGTACTGGCGTTCAAGGCACGTGCCGCGTTGATTCAGACAGGCCTGAGTCAGTTAGTGGTAGCGGGCGGGGTGGGGGCAAACCGGCTGCTGCGCAGCCGCCTGAACGAAGACATCGGCAAGCACGGGGGCTCCGTGTTTTATCCCGATCTGGAGTTTTGCACCGACAACGGCGCGATGATTGCCTTCGCCGGAGCGCTGCGTCTCGCACGGCAACAAGTCAACAGAGACTACCGCTTCAATGTCAAACCGCGCTGGAATCTTGCAGAAATCAGCGGACACCCTTAAGGTTCAATGTTGGTACACTTCAACATTCGCACCTTGCGACACAGACCGAAATCGGTTCAAATTGCGCCAATGGAACAACGCAACCAGCATGACATCCTCATTCAGACACTGGTGAATTACCAGCCTGAGCAGTCCGACGAGTCGGGCAGCCGCTTTGTGTTTTCCTACACAATTACCATCACCAATCTTGGCAGCAACACCGCAAAACTCATCAGCCGCCACTGGATCATCACCGATGCCCACAACCATGTACAGGAGGTGCGCGGGCAGGGCGTGGTCGGCGAACAACCGCTGCTCAAGCCGAACCAGAGCTTCGAATACACCAGCGGCACCGTCTTGACTACGCAGGTCGGCACGATGCGTGGCAGCTACCAGATGCAAACTGTCGACGGCGAACTGTTTGATGTCGAAATTCCACAATTTGTGCTGAGTGTACCGCGTGTTTTGCACTAACTTACCTGTCGGCATGCGATTCAAAGTCGCGCTGTTGCCGCTGATTTTTTTGGCAGCCTGTGCCGCGCCGCCGGTTATGCCGCCCCCGCCCGCCGTGCCGCCGGTCGCGCTTCCTGCCGCACCATTTGCGGTAAGCAAATGGGAGATGCTGCCGGACTGGCAGACAACAGATTTGCAGCCGGCCTGGGCAGCATTTTTGCAAAGCTGTCATGCTTTGAAAAGCAAGCCTCACTGGCAAACGGTATGCACGCATACCGAAAAATTGGCTCAGCCCGATAACACCGCATTGCGGGCTTTTTTTGAGGAAAGTTTCACGCCCTACCAGGTGTTCAATCCGGACGGTTCGTCACAAGGCCTGATCACCGGCTACTACGAACCCAGGCTGGCCGGCAGCCGCGTCAGGACGGATCGCTTCCGCTATCCGCTGTATGCCGCACCGGACGACATACTGACCATTGATCTGAGTGAAGTGTACCCGCAGTTGAAAGGGATGCGCCTGCGCGGCCGACTGCAGGACCGGCATGTTGTGCCTTATTACAATCGCGCCGAAATCGACGACGGCAAGGCCGCGCTGCAAGGGCGCGAGTTGTTCTGGGTGGAAGATGCGGTGGATCTGTTCTTCCTGCAGATTCAGGGATCGGGGCGCATCGAGTTGCCTGATGGCAGCCTGGTGAAGGTCGGTTATGCCGAACAGAACGGCCACCCCTATGTCTCCATCGGCAAAAAGCTGGTCGAAATGGGTGAATTGAAACTTGAAGAGGCTTCGATGCAGGGCATCAAGAACTGGGCGCAGCAGTATCCGGAAAAGCTTGATGCGCTACTGGCGCAAAACCCCAGTTATGTATTTTTCCGCGAACTGCCGAATGGGCTTTCCGCACCGCTCGGCGCATTGGGCGTGCCGCTGACCGAGGCATACAGCATCGCGGTGGATCCGCGCACCGTTCCGCTCGGGGCGCCAGTTTTTCTCTCAACAACCTATCCGAATACCAGTGAACCTCTGAACCGCCTGATGCTGGCGCAAGATACCGGCGGGGCAATCAAGGGAGCAGTGCGGGCCGATTTTTTCTGGGGTTTCGGCGAACAGGCCGGCGCTCATGCAGGACGCATGAAGCAAAGCGGCCAGATGTGGGTATTATTTCCAAAGGGAGCAGAACCAGCGCTCAATTAACGATGCGCACCTGGTCGCGCCCATGATGCTTGGAATCATATAAGGCCACTTCGGCAAGCTTGATCAATTCGTCTGTCGATGTGTCGCGATAAGGCACGCGCGAAACCCCGCCAACACTAATGGTGACAATTCCATGCGGTGAATCGCCATGTGGAATATTTAGTGCACGGACCTTTGCACAAAGCTGCTGCGCATGGTGTTGCAAATCTTCGATGTTGACGCCGAGCGACACCACTGAAAACTGCGCGCCGCCATAACGCGCCGCGCAATCCGAAGTCCGTGAGAAGGACTTGGCAATACAGCCCCCGACGATGTGCAAACACTCATCACCGGCGCTTTCGCCGTAGCGCTGGTTGAACAACTTGAATCGATCCAGATCAATCATCAGCACCGACAGCTCGCTGTGAGTGCGTTGTGCAGCAGAAAAAAATTTGGCGAATTCCTCATCGAAACGGCGGCGGTTGCTGATGCCGATCAGAGGATCGGTATAGACCAGAGTATTCAGTTGCCTGTTAAGCGTGGTCAGATCCAGCCCGGTTTGATGCAGGTTCTGCTCGAGCAGAACCCTGGCGGTCACATCCTTCTGGATGCCAATGTAGTGCGTGAGCTTGCCGTCGGCGTTGTGCACCGGAGAAATGCTCAGTTCGTTCCAGAACATCGTGCCGTCCTTGCGGTAATTGCGCAAGGTCACCAGACAACCTTCGCCGCGCGACAGGGCGTTGCGTATGGTTCCTATCTCCGGCTGGCCGGTATCGTCACCCTGCAGGAAGCGGTAACTCTTCCCGATCACCTCGGCGGCCGCATAGCCGGTCATCTGCTCGAAACCTGCGTTGGCATAAATAATCGGCTGGCCGTCCTCCTGCGCATCGGCAATGGTGATGCCGTCGTGCGATTCATTGATCGCCTTGGCCAGCAAGTCGCGAGAAATTTCCTTGGCCGCATCCATATCGATCTAGTTACCCGCTGATATCGATTCATTCAGGCGTTTTTCCAGCTCGTCCGCAGGCAAGTAGCCGGGAACCTGCACGCCATCGCCGAATATCAGATTTGGCGTGCCGGTAACGCGCAATTTCCTGGCCAACGCAGCCACCTTGTCGGATGGCGTCTTGCAGGATGCACTGACCGGTGCGTTCCTGTTCAGCATCAACTCGTCCCAGGCCTTGACCTGATCCTTTGCGCAATACACATTGCGCACGATTTCTTCCGAACCCTGAAATATCGGGTGCAGGAACAGATACAGGGTGACATCGCTCACCTTGCTCAACTCGCCTTCCAGACGTTTGCAATATCCGCAATTCGGATCGGAAAAATAAGCCATCCGGCGCTTGCCGTTGCCTTTTACCTTTTTCACGGCAAGCTCGAACGGCAGCTTGTCGAACTCGATGGCAAACAATTGTTTGCGCCGATCTTCCGTTACATCGCGCCTGCTCTTGACGTCAATCACCCTCCCCTCAAACAGGTATTGCCCCTGTTCGTCGGTGTACAGCAACTGATCGCCAATCACAACCTCGTAAAGCCCCGCATAAGGTGTTTTCACGACAAGGCCAACCGCGCCGACGTCTGGCAACTTGCTTTGCAGTGATTGGCGGATTTCAGCTTCTCCGGCGTAAGCAGCGGGCAGCAGGGCAAGCAGGAACAGAACAAGGAATTTTTTCATGGTGATCCATATTTGGTTGAGAAAGGTTGCATCGATAATCTCCGGCAGCGCAAGGGCGGCATTCAACCCCAAACCGCACATACTGCGCAACAGCCTGACACCCGGTTCGATGCCATCCCTGCATTTTCGTTCACAACAACAGTCAACCCGTCATGCAATAGCACGGCGCGGCATCAGATCAATCGGCCATGTCGCACGCGAAAACCCTTGGTCTCTAGTGCACCCATTCCCATTCCGCCGTGCGCATGGCAAATTGCGCAGGCCAGCGCATCCGCCGCGTCCGGGCTGGGTGTGCCGGACAGATTCAACAGGCGCTGCACCATCTCCTGCACCTGCTCCTTCTTGGCGTGGCCGTTGCCCACCACCGCCTGTTTCACCTGTAACGCGGTGTATTCCGCGACCGGCAGGTTCGCCAGCACCGCCGCGCAGATCGCCGCGCCGCGCGCCTGTCCAAGCAGCAGGGTGGATTGCGGGTTGACGTTGACGAACACCTTCTCCACCGCCGCCTGTTGCGGCCGGTGTTGCGCGATCACTTCGCCCAGCGAATCCAGTATTACCTTTAGACGCTCCGGCAACTCGCCGTCAGGTGTCTTGATACAGCCGCTGGCAACGTAGTGCAGCTTCTGGCCTTCCTTGTCGATGAGCCCGAACCCTGTGATTCGCAACCCCGGATCAATGCCCAGAATACGCACGCCTATTTGGCCTTGTAGCCAAACTTGACCAACTGGCCCATCAAATAATCTTCGAGATTATTGACATGCTCATCTTTCACTTCAATCAACCGCAACCCATTTTGTCGATACAAGTCCAGTTTTTTATCTTTTCTTGCCTTGTATTTCGGATTGCTTTCCATGCCCCAAAATTCGATATAGAGATTGTATTCGGGCAAGAAGAAATCGCAGTACATAGCCTCCTCTATAGGCACCATCCGTTCATACGCATGAACAATTCTATGCTCATAAAGCAAGCCATCAATCATTGCCTCTCCACGTGAGCGCACCATATGGCCATCGGAGGCGCGTATTGCCGGCGGAAATTTCTCCCGAAAACCCTCGCTTTTATCGGCGGCATCCTCATTCATCGAGGAATTTTGCTCCTGAAGCTGGGGAGACAATTCAATGGCCAAAAGTTCTTCTGCTGCTTTTTGAAGTATGCGTGATTTACAAATATCGGGGTGCCAGACAACGTAGGCTACGTTGTTTTTGAAGTAAATATTTTTCTGTGCCTTTAATTTTTCGCCCAAGGCCGTCGGCTTCCACCCTTGACTGCCTTCTCTTTCTATCCAGCCAAGCTCTACCAGAACCCTGTTGATCTGTTTGGCATCAAGCTTGAAATGCTCACCTAGCGCCGTTGCCGTCAACATACCTCCATTTGTACTGCGGCTCACCTCGGCTCCATTTTCTAGCTGATATACAGCAGGTACCTCCGCCACCTGACGGCTTACCTTCCAGTGCTCATAGCAAAGCGTATGTCCCTGTTTCTGTACCTTGTTCATACAGCCTTTAACTGAACAATGAACAAGATCGGCCATCATCATTCCTCGATCACCGCCGTCGTATACACTTCCTGCACGTCATCCAGATTCTCCAGCGCATCGAGCAGCTTCTGCATCTTCACCGCATCGTCGCCGGCAAAAACCACCTCGTTGGTCGGCTTCATCGTCACTTCGGCAAGCTCCGATTTGTAGCCAGCAGCTTCCAGCGCCTGTTTTACGGTGACGAAGTCATTGGGTGCGGTAATCACTTCGATGCTGCCGTCGTCGTTGGTCGAGATGTCTTCCGCGCCGGCATCCAGCGCGACTTCCATCAGGCCGTTCTCATCCGTACCCGGCGCAAAAATCATTTGTCCGCAATGGTTGAACAGGAACGCCACCGAGCCATCGGTGCCCAGATTGCCGCCGTTCTTGGAAAAGGCATGGCGCACTTCCGCAACCGTGCGCGTCTTGTTGTCGGTCATGCAATCCACCATCACCGCCGCACCGTTGATGCCATAGCCCTCGTAGCGCAATTCCTCGTAGTTCACCCCCTCGAGCTGGCCGCTGCCGCGCTTGATCGCGTTCTCCACGGTGTCCTTGGGCATGTTGTTCTCGCGCGCCTTTTCGATCGCCAGGCGCAGGCGCGGATTTGCACCCGGATCGCCACCGCCCATGCGCGCCGCAACGGTGATTTCCTTGATCAGGCGCGTGAATATCTTGCCACGCTTGGCATCCTGCTTGCCCTTGCGGTGTTGAATGTTTGCCCACTTGCTATGTCCAGCCATATTTCTCTCCAAAAAAAGCAGCCTTGCTGTTCCCTAAAAGACCATTCCGCGATGTTATCATTTACGCCTCAAATATCCCAATACAAGCCAAACCAAGCCGGACTGCCATGACCGAACCGCTGCTCATCGCCAAGAATAACGAACAAGAACTTTTTCTGCTGCCGCAAATGGCCAACCGCCACGGGCTGATCACCGGCGCGACCGGCACCGGCAAGACCGTCACGCTGCAAACGCTGGCGGAAGCGTTCAGCCGCATCGGCGTGCCGGTGTTCCTTTCCGACATCAAGGGCGACCTGTCCGGCATCAGCAAGCCCGGCGGCGGCAACGCAAAAGTCACCGCGCGCGTGGAGCAGCTCAAGCTGGAAAACTTCACGCACCGCGCTTATCCGGTGACGTTCTGGGACGTGTTTGGCATGATGGGCCATCCGCTGCGCGCCACCGTTTCCGACATGGGGCCGCTGCTGCTCGGGCGCATGTTAAATCTCAACGAGGTGCAGCAAGGCGTGCTGACGCTGGTGTTCAAGATCGCCGACGACAACGGCCTGCTGCTGCTCGACCTGAAAGACCTGCGCGCGATGGTGCAGAATGTCGGCGAGAACGCCTCCGCTTACACCACCGAATACGGCAACATTTCCACCGCCAGCATCGGCGCGATCCAGCGCGGCCTGCTGCAAATCGAGACGCAGGGCGGCGACAAGCTGTTCGGCGAACCGATGCTCAACATCGCCGACCTGATGCAGACCGATAGCAACGACTGCGGCATGATCAACATCCTCGCCGCCGACAAGCTGATGACCTCCCCGAAGGTGTACTCGACGATGCTGCTGTGGCTGCTCGCCGAACTGTTCGAAAACCTGCCGGAAGCGGGCGACCTCGCCAAACCGAAGATGGTGTTCTTCTTCGACGAGGCGCATCTGTTATTCAACGACGCCCCCGCCGTGCTGCTCGACAAGATCGAGCAGGTGGTGCGCCTGATCCGCTCCAAAGGCGTGGGCGTATATTTCGTCACGCAGAATCCCGCCGACGTGCCGGACAAGGTTCTGGGCCAGCTCGGCAACCGCGTGCAACACGCTCTGCGCGCCTTCAGCCCGCGCGACCAGAAAGCGGTAAAAGCCGCCGCCGAAACCATGCGCGACAACCCGAAGCTGGATGAAGCCGCGATCATCACCGAACTCGGCGTCGGCGAAGCGCTGGTTTCCTGCCTCGATGAGAAAGGCACACCGGGCATCGTCGAGCGCGCGCTGATCGTGCCGCCGCAGGCACAGATCGGCCCGATCACCGAAACCGAACGCAAAACCATCATACAAAACTCGCTGCTCGCCGGACATTACGAAAAAACCGTGAATCGCGAATCGGCCTACGAAATCCTCAAGGAACGCGCCGACGGGAAGCAGGCGGAAGCTGCTGCACAACAGACCGCACAAACATCCGCCGACAATGGTGGCGGAATGCTCGGCGAAATATTTGGCAGCGGCTCTTCCAGCCGCCGCGAAGGCGTCGGCGAGGCCCTGGCCAAAAGCGCTGCGCGCGCCATCGGCTCGGCGGTCGGACGGCAAATTATTCGCGGTGTACTGGGTTCGTTACTGGGCGGGAGACGCTGACAGAGCAATTAAAAAAGCCCGCAATCTCAATAAAGATGCGGGCCCTGGTTATACTCTTAACAAAAGAGTATGTGGTGGCGTCAAAAAGGGATGTCATCGTCGAAATTATCGAAGCTTCCCTTCGCAGCCGGCGCAGCCTTGGCAGGGGCCGCAGCGCCGCCGGATGAAGCAGCGGGTCTGTTCTCCACCACCTCGAAGCTGCCGCCGCCGGACGATTTGCCGCCCAGCATCTGCATACGGTCTGCGACGATCTCCGTGGTGTAACGATCCTGTCCCTCTTTGTCTTGCCATTTACGGGTTTGTATCCGCCCCTCCACGTAAATTTGCGATCCCTTTTTCAGATACTCGCCGACGACTTCTGCCTGCCGGCCAAAGAATGAAACGCGATGCCATTCAGTGCGCTCCTGTTTTTCGCCGCTCTTATCCTTCCAGGTATCTGTGGTCGCCAGGGTGATATTGGCTATCGCTTCACCGCTTGGCATGTAACGCACTTCAGGATCCTTGCCCAGATTACCGATCAAAATTGCCTTGTTCACCGATGCCATTTCACGCTCCTTGTAAAAGTTGTTCTACCTCTGCCTCATCAAACCCATGCCTGTCCACCTTGAGGCAGGCCATGTTTTCCGCTGCTACCACGATTGCCTCGCGCACACCGGGAATCCGCGCAAGGCGCTGCCGCAACTCGACTGCGGCCGCGTCATCCATTTCCGGCAGATGATACAACCTGGTGCGCAGCGCCGCCGGCGATTGCATCCCGGCTGCGACCGCCAACCACAATAACAGCAACACTAGGCCGAATACAAACACGGCATTGCCACCGACGTACTGCATCAACGCGCCGCCTGTCGTCGCGCCAAAAAATGCGCCAAGAAATTGTACGCTGCTATACACACCCATTGCCGTTCCCCTGGCGGCCAGCGGCGCAACAATGCTGATTAGTGCGGGCAGCTTGGCTTCCAGTACGTTAAAGGCGGTGAAAAACACCAGCAACGCGGCAATCACACTCCACATGCTATGCGGCACAAAAACCAGCATGGCTTGCGCAAGCGCCGCCAGCATGATTGACAGCATGAAAATCTGTTTCGTTCTGCCTTTCTTTTCCGCGATGACGATGAGCGGCAACATCAGCACGAAGGCCGCCAACATCACCGGCAGATAAATTTTCCAATGCTGCGACGCCGCCAGCCCGCCGGCCTGAAGCAGGAACGGCACCTGCATGAATACTGACATCAGTATCGCATGCACCGAAAAAATGCCGAAATTGAGGCGCAGCAAATCCCTGTTGCGCAACACTTCGCCAAAACGTTTGCCATTCGCCTCGGCATCGCTGTGGAAACGCGTAATTACCGGATCGGGAATCACAAAACGCACCACCAGCAAGGCCAACAACGCCAGCACACCGGTCAGCGCGAAAATTCCGGGCACGCCGATCACGCCGTCAAGCAGCGGCGACAATATCAGCGACAGCGAAAAAGTGGCGCCAATAGTCATGCCGATAATCGCCATCGTCCGGATACGCACTTCTTCGCGGGTCAGATCGGCGGCGAGCGCCATGACCGCAGCATTCAACGCGCCCGCCCCCTGCACCACGCGCCCGATGATGATCCAGTAAATATTGTCCGCCGACGCGGCGATTAAACTGCCCAGCGCAAACAACAACAGGCTGATGTAAATCACCGGCTTGCGCCCATAACGGTCGGACAGCCAGCCGGCGGGAATTTGCAGAATCGCCTGGGTCAACCCGTAGGCGCCAAGCGCAATTCCCATCAGCAAGTGGCTCTCGCCGCCGGGCAGATGTTCGGCATACAGCACGAAGACCGGAAGAATGATGAACAGCCCCAGCATGCGCAGGCCGTAAATGCTCGCCAACCCAATACTGGCGCGGCGCTCGAGGGGGGACATGGATACAGGCGAAGCGGACATAAACCAGCAGTGAATTTCGGAAAGGGCGTATCTTAACAGACCGCCAGACTATCCGCGGAATGCTCAGCAGGCCGAATACAGTGTAAAGTTGCGAAAAACCAATGAGCCAATCCCTGAACAACGTCATTCGCCAGGCCGAACAGGTCATTCTCGGCAAACCGCAGCAGATCCGCCTCGCGCTGGCCTGCCTGCTGGCGCGCGGCCATCTGCTCATCGAGGACATGCCGGGTGTCGGCAAGACCACGCTGGCGCATGTGCTGGCGCGCACACTGGGCATGCAGTTCCAGCGCATCCAGTTCACCAGCGACCTGCTGCCCGCTGACATCCTCGGCGTATCGGTGTACCAGCGCGACAACAGCAAATTCGAGTTCCATCCCGGCCCGATCTTCGCGCAGATGGTCCTCGCCGACGAAGTAAACCGCGCCACGCCCAAGGCGCAGAGCGCGCTGCTGGAGGCAATGGAGGAACAGCAAGTCACCATCGAAGGCACAACGCGCCCGCTGCCCGTGCCGTTCTTTGTCATCGCCACGCAGAACCCGGCGCATCAGGTCGGCACTTTTCCGCTGCCGGAATCGCAGCTTGACCGCTTCCTGATGCGTATCCAGATGGGTTATCCCGATGCCAAGGCGGAGCGCGGCCTGCTGTCCGGCGTGGACCGGCGCGAAATCGTCGCCGGACTCAGGCCACAGATGGAAAGCACCGAACTGCTCACGCTGCAACAGCGCGTCAAACAGGTATTCGTCTCCCCCGCGTTGCTCGATTACCTCCAGGCCATCCTGGGTTACACACGCGAGGCATCACGCTACGCCCACGGCCTCAGCCCGCGCGCCGGACTGTCGCTGCTCTCCGCCGCGCGCGCCTGGGCATTGCTCGACGAGCGCGAGGCGGTCATCCCGGAAGACGTGCAGGCGGTCTTGCCCGGCGTGGTCAACCACCGTCTGCAGGCCGTCGGCGAACGCTCCAGCCAGAGCAGCGACGCGCTGGCGCGCGGACTGATCGAGGCGGTGGCGATTCCGTAGCGGGCGAGGAGGCTAACGAGCCGCTACGCGGAATTCTCTTTGACGCCATGTTCACCGCACTCAAAACCCGTTTCCGCATCTGGCTGTTCCGCCCGAAGATTGAGAGCGGAACCATCACCCTCACCCAGCGCCGCATCTTCATCCTGCCTACCCGGCAGGGCTTGGCGCTGGGCCTCGTGCTGGTACTGATGCTGCTCGGCGATATCAACTACAACCTCAGCCTCGGCTACGTGCTTACCTTCCTGCTGGCGATGATGGCGGTGATGTCCATGCTGCACGCCTTTCGTAATCTTGCGCATCTGAAAATCCGCGCCGGGCGCGGCGAAGCCGTGTTCAGCGGTGAAACCGCACATTTCATTTTTCATTTCCGCAATCCCGGCGCGCTGGATCGCTACCAACTCAGCCTGCGCCACGACAACGGCAACACAATCAGCTTCGATGTGCCCGCCCGGGAAGATATCGAAGTCGCATTTCCTGTACCCGCCACACAACGCGGCTGGCTAAAACCGGGGCAATTGACGCTGTTTACCGAATTCCCGCTCGGCCTGTTCCATGCGTGGTCGTATCTGCATTTCGACACGCGCTGCCTGGTCTATCCCAAGCCGATGACAGACGCGCCGCTGCCGCCGAGCGACGCACCGGACGGCGCGGGCAAGCGCAGCATTGCCGGAGATGATGACTTCAGCGGGTTGCGCAACTATGTGGCAGGCGACGCGCTGCCGCGCATCGCATGGAAAGCCTACGCGCGCGAACAGGGTTTGCAGGTCAAGCAGTTCTCCACGCTGGTCGGCGAAGAATTGTGGCTGGACATTGCCGACGCGCCAGACCGCAACGACGAGGATAAATTGTCACGCATGACGCGCTGGGTGCTGGATGCCGAGGCACAAGGATTACGTTACGGATTGCACCTGCCGGATGGCGATGTACCGCCCGGAAACGGCACGGCACAGCGCGATGAATGTCTGCGCCGGATCGCGCTGTTCGACCTGCCGCAGCAGGTGCAGTCATGAGCCTAAATTCGGCAGTTGGCGGGAAAATTTTCATGGCTTCATGCTATTGCGCTGCACTCATAGGTGCGAATTTATTCGCACATAGCTCGTTGTTAGTGCGAATAAATTCGCACCTACAAAACCGCCAACTGCTTTTTCCAAGATGAACAAATCTCTCATCTACGGGCTGCTGCTGTCCATCATGATGGTCGCCGCGCCGCATGCCGACCACCTGCCGCCGTGGGTCAGCGCGCTGTGCGTCGCCCTGCTTTCATGGCGCGCCTACCTCACCTACAGCGGCAACCCGCTGCCGAAACGCTGGCTGCTGATGACGGTTACCTTTGCCAGCGTGGGCGGTATCCTGATCAGCTTCCACACACTGTTCGGGCGCGAGGTCGGCGTCACGCTGCTGATCCTGCTCACCACGCTGAAATTCATGGAGCTGCGCAGTCCGCGCGATGCGATGGTGCAGGTCTATCTCGCCTGCTTCATCATCATCACCAATTTTTTCTATTCGCAGAGTATCCCCGTAGCGCTGTACATGCTCGCCACGCTGCTGGTCATCGTCACCACCTGGGTGCATCTGCACGGGCAAAATATCGCGCTCGGGCCGCGCTCAAGCATTGCGGCCACCCTGCTGCTGCAAGCCATTCCGCTGACGCTGATTCTGTTCATCCTGTTTCCGCGCGTGCAGGGTCCGCTGTGGGGCTTGCCGCAGGATGCCTTCGCCAGCAGCGGGCTGGATGACAAGATGGCACCGGGCAGCCTGAGCCGCCTGATCCTGTCGGATGAAGTCGCGTTCCGTGTCAGCTACGCAGACCAACCGCCGCGCCGCGACCAGATGTACTGGCGTGGCCCGGTGCTGTGGGAGTTTGACGGGCGCACCTGGACGCAAGGCAGAACGGCTGCGACCATCGCACCGGAATTTACCGATACGGCAAACGGGATCAGCTACAGCGTCACGCTGGAGCCGCACAACAAAACCTGGCTGTTCGCGCTGGATTTGCCCGACAGAATTTCCGTACCCGCCAGGCTGACCTACGACTTCCAGATCGTTCAGAAAGGACTGGTCAAGGCACGGCTGCGTTATGAGGCGCACTCATTCCTGAGCTACCACGCCAATCCGAACGAAGCCGAGCGGCAGATACAGCGCGCGTTGCAATTGCCGCCATCGCTCAACCCGCAAGCCCGGCAGCTTGCCGCAGATTGGCGCGCCGGCGGCGCGAACGATGCCGCAGTGGTGCGCGTCGCCCTCGCCTATTTCAGCCAGCAGAGTTTCCAGTACACGCTGGAGCCGCCGCCGCTGGGGCTGCACAGCGTGGACGAATTCCTGTTCACCACGCGGCAGGGCTTCTGCGAACACTATGCTTCATCTTTCGTATTCCTGATGCGCGCCGCACATATTCCGGCGCGCGTCGTGACCGGCTATCAGGGCGGCGAATTCAATGCGGTGGGTAACTACTACATCGTGCGCCAGTCCGATGCGCACGCCTGGGCGGAAGTATGGCTGTCCGGCCAGGGCTGGGTGCGCATCGACCCGACTGCGGCAATTGCCCCGGCACGCGTCGAGCTCGGCCTGTCCGCTGCCGTAACGAACAACGCCGCCCTGCCGTTCATGGCGCGCAACCCGCCGCAATGGCTGCTCAACCTGCGCCTCAACTGGGATGCGCTGGCCAACCAGTGGAACCAGTGGGTGCTGGGCTACAACAAGGAACTCCAGTTCGCCTTTCTCACCCGCCTCGGCATGGAATCCGTCACTTGGCAAAAAATGGCGCTGAACATGACGGTGGGCCTGGGATTGTCAATCGCGCTATTCGCCCTGTTTATGCTGCGCCACCTGTTTGCACGTCGGCCTGACAAGGTGCAGGCCGCATGGCTCAAACTGTGCCGCAGATTGGCGAAGGCCGGACTGCCGCGCGCCGCGCACGAAGGCGCGCAGGACTATGCCGCACGCGTCGCCGCCGCGCGCCCCGACCTTGCCGAAACGATGCATGACTTGGCCGCGCGCTATATGTCCTTACGTTATTGCAATACGCAAAACAGCGAGGAGGCGCAAAGAGAATTCATCCACCGCATCGCGCAGTTAAACGCACCGCACCATTAGCTCATGCCAGCAGCGAGCAATTGATCGTGAAACTTGCCGCAAACGAAAAGGCTGTGCAATTAAAGCAGAACACGCCGCGATGCTATAATCCGCGCACTTAAACCGATTGCAACCAACATGCTGATTACCCGCCGCCTGGAATTCGATGCCGGGCATCGCATCCCCAACCACGCCAGCCAGTGCAAACACCTGCACGGACACCGCTACGCCATCGAGATCACCCTGTCCGGCGATATCATTACGACTGAAGGACAATCCGAACAAGGCATGGTGATGGATTTTTCCGATGTGAAGCGCATCGCCAAGGAAAAACTGGTCGATGCGTGGGATCACGCCTTCCTGGTCTATCGCGGCGATACGGCGGTGTGCGATTTTCTCGCCAGCCTGGCAGAGCACAAGACGGTCGTTCTCGATGCCGTTCCGACAGCGGAGAATCTTGCGCAAATCGCGTTCAACATCCTCAACGTCGCCTACCGCGACGTGTATGGCAACAACCTGCGGCTTGAACGCGTGCGCCTCTACGAAACCCCCAACAACTGGGCGGACTGCATGCGCGTCGCGAACTCTTAGCTCAAGGAGCGGGCATGGCCTGCTCCGAATTCAACTGTTTTTTTCAGGATTCAGGCCGATGTTGTTCTTCGGCGCTGCTATCCAGGCAGACTCTGTTGCGGCCGGCTTCCTTGGCTGCATAAAGAGCCTTGTCGGCCCCGGAAATTAATTTCTCGATACTGTCGTTGCCGGAAGAAGAGTAGCTGGCAACCCCGACTGAAATGGTGAATTTAACCATTTCTCCCTGTTGCAGCGAAACCTGGGTGTCATTGACCACCGCCCGCAATCGCTCGGCTGCTTTCAACGCATTTTCAGCATTGGCTTCCGGCAGAAGAATGGCGAACTCTTCGCCGCCGAAACGTGCGACAAAATCAATATCGCGCAACACCAGCAAAAAGACATCCGCCAATTTCCTGAGGACAATGTCTCCCGCCTGGTGCCCGTAGGTATCATTCACCCTCTTGAAAAAATCAATGTCTGCCATCAGCAGCGAGAGTTCGCTACCATAGCGTTTTGCGCGCGCCAGTTCCTGTTCCGCTCGGAGCATGAGGGTGCGCCGGTTGGCCAGCCCGGTGAGGGTATCCGTGCTGGCCAGATGTTCAAGCTCCTGTTGCTGGGCGATACGCCTGATTTCGCGCCTGCGGACAAAATTGTAGGCTCCGATTCCAGCCATACCCAGCAGCCAGATAACCCCGTGGCTGACCGATGCATTGCGGATGTCCCGCGCTTCAATATCGAATAACGGTTTAAGCGGAATGGTTGCGGAGATACCGCCGCGTATGTCACCCACTTTGTAGCCTTGGTGAGCATGGCAATTCAGGCAGGCCTTATCAACCACAAACGCGCGCATCACGCGCATTTGCGCAACCCCATCGCTTTGCGTCATCTCCTTGACTTCTCTTGCGCCGAGCTCAAAACGGCTGAGCGCCATCTTTTCCCACTCGTCCGGCGCATTATTCGGGTTTATGGGATTCAGGCTGGTTATATGCGCCGATTCTCCGTACTCGCCCTGATAGAGAGACTGTGCCTCCCGCAGCACATAGGCAGGATTCATCAGCGTGAGTTTCCTGCCTGTCGTCGTCACCACATCACGCTCAGGCAGAAAAGCAAGGTATGGGTTGGGCGGCGTTTGTTCAGTCGGGGGAACATAGACGCCGCCATGCATAGAGGCCCAGGCGCGAAAAGCGATGTCCTTGGCTATGATGGTAACTGCGTTCTGATAGGCGACATTCAGCACCTCGCGGCGGTGGCCGTACACACCCCACGCAAGTGATGCGATTACCACCACCGTCCACACAAGCATGACGAAAGCCGCCTGGCGGTAAGTGGCTTTTAAGATATTGTTTTGCATCAGGCGAGGCTACTGATATCCGCGCCGGGATGCAAGAGCTTGTTGCGGTCAATCATGAAGAGAGTGATAAACCCGGATATCCGGCAAAACTGCAGGTGCGAATAAATTCGCACCTGCCTGACCCGTGTCTTGACCGGCACTTTTGGCGTTTGCCAGTATTTTCCAATCTATAAATGAGTCTGAACGAAGGTTTATGAATCTGAGTATTTGATCATCGCTCTGTCTCGGTCGGGTTGATAAATACTTCTTCGTTTTGCCTCACCTGTTTCTCTCAAGCCCGTTTTCTCATTGCAGCAGAGATGGCCTGAAACAGTTTCTTTCTTGCGTTGTTGAGTGCCGATGCAGCATCATTGTCGCTCATCTTTGCGGCCTGCACATCCAGTTGTTTGAAGGTGATCTCCGGCTTGAGATATTCGTCGGCCTTGGGCAGTGATTTGAGCTTCTCGTATGGTGTCTTCATTTCCTCGTAACGATAGCGCTTGCGCTCCTTCCCTTTGGCATCCGTGACAGTCTCCGGGAAGAAGCACGAACGGTGGTAGTTGACGGAGTCAAATTGAATTGAGCGCATAAGCAACAAGGGCCCAAGGGGTCGGCTTCGAATTTCAAAATTTGAGTCCAGTTCCTCACCTAGCCCGCAGCACCAGTAGGCTCGCATTCCGCTTCAGCGCGCCTTGAGCGCGTTAGTGATGCGCCCCAGCGCATCGGCAATGACATGGCGCGGCGCGGCGATATTCAGACGCATGAAGCCGCTGCCGCCCTGCCCGAATATGGTGCCGGGACTCATCCCCACGTTGGCTTGCTGCACGAAGAACTCGCGCAGTTGCGCGTCGCTCATTTTCAACTCTCGGCAATCCAGCCAGAGCAGATAGGTGCCTTCCGGCTGGATGAGTTGGATGACGGGCAGATGGGTGGCCAGATAATCGCTGACGAAATCGCGGCTGTCGCGCAGGTAAGCCAGCAAGCTGTCCAGCCATGCTTCGCCGCCGCGATAGGCGGCTTCGAACGCGGTGATGCTGAACGGGTTGGTGTTGCCCGCATGCAATGTCTCGAAGGCTTGCCTGAGCGCGTCGCGGTGTGCGGGGTCAGGCACGATCAGGCTGGACAGGCCGAGGCCGGGAATATTGAAAGTCTTGCTCGGAGCCACGGCGGTGATGATTTTGTCCATACCGGACGACAGCGTGGCCAGTGCGGTGTGCCGCTGGCCGGGATAGACCAGATCGGCATGAATCTCATCCGACAATATCACCAGATCGTAACGGCGCGCGATGCGCAGGATATCTTCCAGCTCGGCGCGGCTCCACACGCGCCCGACCGGGTTGTGCGGCGAGCATAGCAACAGCAGACGCGCGCCCTCCGCAGCACATCGCTCGAGATTCTCGAAGTCGATGCTGTAGCGGCCCTGTTCCAGGCGCAACGGATTCTGGATCAGGCGACGTTGGTTGGTCGCCACCGCCGAGAAGAACGGGAAATAAACCGGCGGCTGGACGATGACACCTTCGCCTTGCTGCGCGAAGGCCATCACAGCCGCAAACAATGAAGGCACCACGCCGGGCGCCATGACGATCCACTCGCGCTGCACCTCCCAACCGTGGCGTTTTTTCAGCCAGTCGATCAGCGCGTCGTACAGGCTATCCGGGTAAAAAGTGTAGCCGTAAACCGGATGCGCGGCGCGTTCGGCGAGGGCGCGCGTCACCGCTTCCGGCGCGGCGAAATCCATATCGGCCACCCACAGCGGCACTACATCCGGTGTGCCGAAATACGCGGCACGGCCATCATGCTTGACCGAACAAGTGCCGCTGCGCGGAATTTCCCGATCAAAATCGAGGCTCAAGAGATTCTTTCCCATAGGGTGACTTCGGACAGGGAATGCTGGAATTTGCGTCTGGTCTCGCGGATCACGAAGGGCACGTCCACAGGCGCTTCGATCAGGCGGAAATGCGGGCCGAGGATTTCTTTCAGGCCGTCCAGCGTGGTGTAGTTTTCGGCGTTCTTCTTGAAGCCGCCGATCCATTCCTCGCGCCGGGTGTGTTCTTGCAGCCAGGTATAGGGCGAAGCGATCAACAGGATGCTGCCCTGATTGA
>Ga0209212_1004023_pt1 | contig 18635 bp, 12 predicted proteins | sample RifGroC2_FD_183996 | JGI IMG/M metagenome (GOLD analysis project Ga0209212, IMG submission 183996) | Groundwater microbial communities from Rifle, Colorado, USA - Groundwater C2 (SPAdes) (version 2) | ecosystem: Environmental > Aquatic > Deep subsurface > Groundwater | place: Rifle, Colorado...
CCCCCCGCCGTTGCGCGTCAATGCGATGTGACGGATCAGGCGATCCGCCCCTTCACAAGCGAGTCCACTACCGACGGATCGGCAAGCGTCGAGGTGTCACCCAGGTCATCGAGCTGATTGTGGGCGATCTTGCGCAGGATGCGCCGCATGATTTTGCCGCTGCGGGTCTTCGGCAGGCCCGGTGCGAACTGGAGCCTGTCAGGAGACGCGATCGGGCCGATGACGGTGCGCACATGTCCCACGAGAGCCTTCTTGAGATCATCGGTCGCCGCCACGCCTTCCTTCAGCGTCACGAACACGTAGAGCCCTTCGCCCTTGATCTCATGCGGAAATCCGACAACAGCGGCCTCGGCAACATTCTCATGGCTCACGAGCGCCGACTCCACCTCGGCCGTGCCGAGCCGGTGGCCGGACACATTCACCACGTCGTCGATCCGGCCCATGAGCCAGAAGTCGCCGTCCGCATCAATGCGGGCGCCGTCGCCGCTGAAATACTTGCCTGCAAAACGGCTGAAGTAGACTTCCTTGATGCGCTTGTTCTCAGGATCGCCGTAGGTGCCGCGCAGCATGCCGGGCCAGGGTTTGTCGATGACCAGATAGCCGCCCTCATTCACCCCAGCCGGCGATCCGTCCTCCTTCACGATCGTGGGCACCACGCCCGGAAAGGGCCGGCTGGCCGAACCGGGCTTCGTGGTCATGGCGCCGGGCAGCGGTGTGATCAGGATGCCGCCCGTCTCGGTCTGCCACCAGGTGTCCACGATGGGAAGTTTGCCCTTGCCCACGTTCAGATGGTACCACATCCAGGCTTCGGGATTGATGGGCTCGCCCACGGAGCCGAGCACGCGGAGCGACGAGAGGTCGTACTTCTGCACCCACTGCTCGCCTTCGCGCATGAGCGCGCGGATCACCGTGGGAGCCGTATAGATGATGCTCACTCTATGTTTGTCGCAGATGTCCCAGAACCTGCCCGGGTCCGGGTAGGACGGGATGCCCTCGAACATGAGGGTCGTGGCGCCCGCGGCCAGCGGTCCGTAGACGATGTAGCTGTGGCCCGTGACCCACCCGATGTCTGCCGTGCAGAAGTGAATGTCCTCGTCGTGGTAGTCGAATATCCACTTGAAGGTCAGCATCGTAAAGAGCAGGTACCCGCCTGTCGTGTGCAGCACACCCTTGGGCTTGCCCGTGGAACCCGACGTGTAAAGGATGAACAGCGGGTCCTCGGCGTCCATCTGCTCGGGTTCGCAGGTGTACGCGATGTCCTTCGCGGCCATTTCCTCGTGCCACCAGAAGTCCCTGCCCGGCTCCATGTCGATGTCGCCGGCCGAGCGCTTGACTACGATGACCTTCTTGATGCTCGGGCTTTCCTGCAGGGCCTGGTCGGCATTGGTCTTGAGCGGAACCTTTCTGCCGCCCCGGATGCCGTCATCAGCCGTCACGAGCACCGTGGAGCCGCTGTCGTTGATCCTGTCCCGCAGGGCTTGTGACGAAAAGCCTCCGAAGACGATGCAGTGAATGGCGCCGATGCGGGCGCAGGCCAGCATGGCGAAGGCGAGCTCGGGGATCATGGGCAGATAGAGCGTGACCCGGTCGCCCTTTTTCACGCCGTGCTTCTTCAGCACATTGGCGAAGCGGTTCACTTCATAAGCCATCTGCTGGTAGGTATAGGACTTGTAGCTGCCGTCGTCGGCCTCCCAGATGATGGCGGCCTTGTTCCGCGTGGCCGACGTAAGGTGCCGGTCGATGCAGTTGTAGGAGGCGTTCAGCTTGCCGCCGCTGAACCACTTGATAGAGGGCTTCGCAAAATCGTAGTCCAGCACCTTGTTCCACTTCTTGAACCAGGTGAGATTCTTCTCCGCCATCTCGCCCCAGAACTTCTCGGGGTCGTCGACGGACTGCTTGTAGATCTTTTCGTACTCCTTCATGTCCTTGATGTGGGCATGCTTGCTGAATTCTTTCGACGGCGCAAAGGTCCGCTTTTCGGACGACAGCACATCGATGCTTTCTTTTGACATTCCTTGTTCTCCTTCCTCGATAGGGTCCCCGCATCAACGATAGCGGGAACTGGGATTGCAGATGAAATTATACGTAGGCGCTTACGCCTATAACATCGACAAAAGATTGTCGATGTCTGTGTTTCAATCACGAACCAAAAAAAACAGGATGTTTCTCGCCAAGGCGCAAAGAGCGCCAAGAAATGCCTGGTCTTTAGAATTTCAACCCTGGACGTAAAGGTTTCCGTTGCGTCCTCTGCGAGCTTTGCGAGAGACGATTTTAATTCTGTCTTGGATTTTGCTGCCCTGAAGGGGCCATGTCTGCCGGGCGAAGTCCCGGCCGACACGTAGTAACTAAGGCATCAAAAGCTTTTCAAAATGGGTTGAATATTTTCTTTAAAATCATAAAGGCCCTATAAATAAAGCATGATACGGCTGTTATTGAACTGCCGTTTTCATCAAATTTGCACTTTCCAATTTCCAATCTTCAATTTCCAATTCCGCTTTATGCGGGTTAGGGCAATTGTAAAAGAAAAACGGCCGGGGGTCAAGGGAGGAAGCTCCCCTGACCCCTGACCGACTATAGCAGAGGCCAATCCGTTTTGTCAACGATCAGCAGACTACTTCACGTCCCGGGGAAAGCGAAGGCTGCCCACCATGTCCTGCACGTGCTGCGGCGGCTCCTTCGTAAACTTCGAGACGCCATACATGACGACAAAGTTGATCACCATGCCGATCGTCCCAATGCCCTCAGGCGAAATACCCCAGAGCCAGTTCTGGGCGACGTTCGCGGAAGGATTGACGAATTTGAAGTAGATAATATAGGCAGCGGTGAACAGGATACCACTGATCATCCCGAGCATAGCCCCTTCCTTTGTGGCGCGCTTCCAGAAAATTCCCATGATGATCACGGGGAAGAAGGACGACGCAGCCAGACCGAAGGCAAAAGCCACCACCTGGGCCACGAATCCCGGAGGATGGATGCCGAAGTAGCCCGCCACCAGGACTGCCCCGCCGGCCGCGATGCGCGCATACATGAGCTCGGCCTTCTCGGTGGTGTTCGGCGCCATCACGTTCTTGATGAGATCATGAGAGACGGCAGATGCGATCACGAGCAGCAGGCCCGCTGCCGTTGAGAGCGCCGCCGCCAGGCCGCCGGCGGCCACAAGCGCAATCACCCAGGCGGGCAGCTTCGCGATCTCGGGGTTCGCGAGCACCATGATGTCACGGTCGATATATAGTTCGTTCGCCGAGTCCACGACCGGCGTTGATACGACGCGCTCGCCGAACTTGCCGGTCATGACCTTGCCTGCTTCATCCTTGGCAAAGGCGATCTTGCCCTTGAAGGCTTCGCCCTTGGCGAACTGGATCTTGCCGTCGTTGTTCTTGTCCTTCCAGGCGAGCAGGCCCGTCTTTTCCCAGTTCTTGAACCATGACGGGGCTTCGGCATAGGTCTTGTTCTGCACCGTCCTGATCAGGTTGAGCTTCGCGAAGGCCGCCACCGCCGGCGCCGTGGTATAAAGGATGGCGATGAACAGCAATGCCCAGCCGGCAGAGGAACGCGCGCCCTTAATGGTCGGCGTGGTGAAGAACCGGATGATGATGTGCGGAAGGCCGGCCGTTCCGACCATGAGGGCGAAGGTGATCATGAAGACGTCGATCATACTCTGGCCGCCCCGGCCCGTATAGGCCGCTAAGCCGAGTTCCTGATGCAATCCGTTCAGCTTGTCCAGGAGATACCCGCCGTCCGTGCCGAGGAGCGCCATGCCGTTCTCGCTGAGCGAGCTGCCGTAACCGAGCTGCGGCACCGGGTTGCCCGTAAGCATAATGGAGATGAAGATGGCCGGGATCAGATAGGCAATGATCAGCACGCAGTACTGCGCAACCTGCGTGTAGGTGATGCCTTTCATGCCGCCGAGCACGGCGTAGAAAAAGACGATCGCCATGCCGAACATGACGCCGACATTAATGTCAACTTCGAGGAATCGCGAGAAAACCACGCCCACGCCGCGCATCTGGCCGGCAACGTAGGTGAAAGACACGAAGATGGCGCACATAACGGCCACGACGCGGGCGCTCTGCGAATAGTAGCGCTCGCCCACAAACATGGGCACCGTGTACTTGCCGTACTTCCGGAGATAAGGCGCCAGGAGCATGGCCAGCAGCACGTAGCCGCCCGTCCAGCCCATGAGGTACATGGCCCCGTCCCTGCCCAGGAAGGCGATCATTCCCGCCATCGAAATGAAGGAAGCCGCAGACATCCAGTCCGCGCCCGTGGCCATGCCGTTCAATACAGGATGCACCTGTTTCGCTGCCACATAGAAGTCGCCGGTCGTTTTCGCCTTCGCCCAGATGGCGATGCCGATATAAAGGGCAAACGAGAGCCCTACGATGATCCAGGTCCATGCTAAGATACTCATTCGATACTCCCCTTTCTTGTATATACGGTTACAGATGTAGTGACGGTGCCGCAGGGTCTGCGATAGTGCCCTGACCTACCGCTCATGCACGTCGTATTTCTGGTCCAGCTTGTTCATCAGCTTGACGTAGACGGCGATGAGAATAACGAAGGTCACTTCAGACCCCTGATTGGCGAACCAGAACCCGAGGGGAAAACCGGCGACCTTGAAGCCGTCCATGAAATCGGCGAGGATGATCCCGAAAAGGTACGACACGACGAACCATATCCCCAGCAGAATGACGATGTACGTGAGGTTCTCCTTCCAGTATGCTACCTGTGTTTCTTTTGTAACCATGATGTTCCTCCCTTGCGCAAGATAGTGATGTGATCGACTAAAACCGGGCGCCTGCCTGCAGGCGCTGCGTGCCGCCCCTCCTTCCAGGTATCCCCCCCTTCACCTCTTTGCCCGGACGGTCCCTATAAATCGGGACAGGCCCCGATAGCTCGGGACAGGCCGGAATAAAACCGTTACGAGGCTGCGCCTCAGACCGATGAATCAACACCCCCAGCAAAGCTCAGGGTACGGCGATCCTGAGCAGATCACGCACCGTGCGTATGCCGAGGCCGGGCAGCAGCGCCAGGAACCGCTGGAACAGCTGGGCGGTCACATAGGCGTCGCTCAGGGCATTATGCGCGCTGCCCACGGAAATATGATAGCGTTCCGCCAGAGCATAGAGCGCCGCATTCTCCGCAGTGCCGTCATAGTAGGCGCAGATGTTGTCTTCCCGGTTCCGGAGCCACCGGTACAGCGCAAAGGTGTCCACCGCCGGATTGATCAGGGGAGCACCCAGGATCCGCTTCACCTCCTGGTTCAGAAAGGCCAGGTCGATGGAGACCACATGGCCGACGAGCACGCTGTCCCCGCAGAAATCAACGAATTCCGGAAGGAGCGTATCAATATCCGGCCACTGCGCCACTTCCGACGGCATGATGCCGTGGATCACAATGCTCCGGCCCGTGAGCTCCGTGCGCGGCTCCACAAGCCGATAGTATGCATTGCCCGCTTCTATCCGGCCCCCTGCCATCTTCACGGCCCCGATCGAAACGATGGAATCTTTTTTTGGTTTGAGGCCCGTGAGCTCCGTATCGAAGACCACGTAGCGCGCCTCTTCCACCGGCATGTCGAGGAGCTCAGGCCGCGGATTCGTCTGTCCCTTGTTCTTACTCCGGCCGGCGGCGATCCGCCGCAAGAACCGAACAGGAGAGACTATTTTCAGATCCATCTTCACATCGTCATCCCCGGATTGTACTGCTTCGCAATCGAGTCCTGCGTCCTCGAGATCAGCTGGCAGACCTCCTTCAGTGCTTTCTTCTCCAGGTTGGTCAGCGCTTCGGGATCGATGAAATTGTCCGGTTCTTTCCCCAGCTCGATCTGGTCGAACTGATGATGGATCCTGAGGAGGGTGATGAACTCAAAAGCCTGAGCGAACTCATCGCCGAATTCCGCCACCGTCCGATGGATCGCCCGAAGCGCATCGATCCGGTCGAGGGTGGACGTTTCGGTCACGCCCTTCTCGAGGCTGTAGAGCCGCACGATGTTCAGCAACGGCGCGATACACTTGAACTTGAGGTTCAGTTTGTCCTTGTGTTCGCCGCTCTTCTCAACCACGAAGGTCTTGAAAAATCCCAACGGCGGCCGGACGCTGATCGTCAGGTTTGCCATGTACTTCAGGAATATGTCCTGGTCTTTCAGCGTCACGCCAAGATACTCCCAGAGCTCATCGGCCAGTCCTGTGTCGCCGTGCAGGGCCCGGAAGTCGAAGAGGATGACCGACGCCAGGATGGCCTCGGGCGTGGGCGTATGGATCCAGTCGGCGAAATACTGTTTCCATATCCGGAGCGGGCGGCGCCACTTCTGGTTGCTGGCCATGTAGCCGCCCGGACAGGGCGGGAACCCGCAGCGCACGAGAGCGTCGTTCACGTCCGCGGTAAACCGCTCGAAGTAGGCGTCTGCCGCCGCGCCCGCGGAATCCGTCGGTGGATCGGCGTAGATAATGGCGTTGTCCTGGTCGGTCTTGAAGGTCTGCTCCTTCCGGCCCTCGCTGCCGAAGACGATCCAGCAATAGGGCAGCGGCGGCTTACCGTGCTTCTTCTCCGTCATCTCCAGGATCTTGCGCACCATCCTGTCGTTGATCTCCGAGATGATCCGGGTGATATTGTTCGCCGTGGCCCCCTCCTTCAACAGGAGGGTGATCATTTTGTTGATCTTCTTCGATGCGGGAATGAGGCCGTCGATGGATTGCTGCCCCTCGATCTCCCGCGCCAGCGATATGGGCGACGTACCCTGGAGCATCATGAGATCGTGGTTCGTAACGACCCCCTTCAGCCGGCCCTCCTGCACCACGAGCAGGTGGTGGATGTTATACCGTATCATCTTGAGCAGGGCCTCGAAGCAATAGTCCCGCGCCTCGACCTTGATAAGGGAGACGCTCATGATGCTGCTGATCCGGTCGTCAACGCTCCTGGCCTTCGCCACCACCTTGTCCCGCAGGTCCCGGTCCGTGACAATGCCCGCGGGAACTCCGTCCTCGCCGGTGATGACGAGAGAACTGATGCGCCGCATCGACATGCGCTCCGCCGCCTCGCGGATCGTGATGTCCGGCGGCGCCGTCTCCACGTCCCGTGCGGCAAGGTCGCCCACGTGGGTAGTGAAGAGCTGCCTGTCGCCGCCGCCATACAGGAGACTTTTGCTGTGCATCTCCGTGAAGGTCCGGTCGATATACTTGCTCAGGAACGACTTGAGAAAGAACTCGGTGAATGCAGGCTTGGAGTCAAGAAGCGATGTGATCGTCTTCTTGTCTATGCTGTAGCAGATGGTGTCCTCGACGGCCGTCACGTTCGCGCGGGATTTGTCGCCGCTCACAAGCGACAGGAAACCGAAGGCATCGCCTTCGCTCCGATAATCGATGATCACCTCTTCATCGTCTCCGGAGCGCACGTACACCTTTACTCCGCCCTTTTTCACGATCCGGAGAAAATCGCTGGCAGGACCTTCCTGCGACAGGATCACGGCGCCTTTGGGAAAGAACTCGATGAACACACTGCTCGCCACTCCCCTGAGCGTTTCATCATCAAGGAACTGGAAAGGCGGCACTTCCTGCAGAAACTGAACAACCTCTTCTAGGATCATCTGCCTCTGAATGGGGGCCCCGCGAAGCTCTGCGCCGACTACGCAGCCGCATGCCCTTTGATTTCTCGATTTATTCCCTGTTGTTTGATTCTGGTGAAAGTAATAGTAGCAAATAAGATGCCAGGTTTTCGGGAGGATTGACGGGATATTAACAACTAATATCAGTTAGTTACAAACGGACCACGTAAGCAGCCAGCGGCACGGTAACAAAAAGTAATCATAGGCGTGCTGATGTTACGAATGGTAAAAAGGGACCGTCCCTTTAATCCTTGGCAATGCCCCACTTTTTTCGCTTTTCCCAGAGCGACTTGCGGGTGATCCCGAGCAGTTCAGCGAGCTGTTTTTCATTATATTGCCCCTGGAACTCCTTGATGAACTGTTTCGTATACTCTTCGATCGAAAGCTTCCTGTCCGAGGAATGCCTGGTAAATTCATCCCCGGCCTTCACGCCCTGGGGCAGGTGCTCCGGCTGGATGAGGTCGCCGTCGGAGATCAGGATCGCCCGCTCGATCACATTTTGCAGCTCACGCACATTGCCCGGCCAGCCGTAGTCCATCAGAAGCGCCAGGGCGCCGGACGTGATGTCCTTCACCTGCCTTCCCATGTCATCGGAATATTTCCGCAGGTAGTGCTTCACGAGCAGTTCCACGTCTCCCTTCCGCGCCCGAAGGGGCGGGATCTCGAGCGATATGACGTTGATGCGGTAGTAGAGGTCCTCACGAAAGGCCCCTCCCCGGACCGCGGCCTTCAGGTCCTTGTTCGTCGCCGTGATGAAGCGGATGTTCACCTGCGTTGTCTTCGTGCTGCCCACGGGCCGGATAGCCTGCTCTTCAAGAACGCGCAGAAGCTTTGCCTGGAGCGCCAGGCTCATATCGCCGATCTCGTCAAGGAATACCGTGCCCCCATCCGCCTCTTCGAGTATCCCCTTCTTCGACGCCACCGCGCCGGTAAAGGCGCCGCGCACGTGGCCGAAAAGCTCGGTCTCGAGCAGGGTCTCGGGGATCGCCGAGCAGTTTATCGGCACGAAGGGCATGTCATATCGTCCGCTGTTATGATGCACCACGCGGGCAAAGAGCTCCTTGCCCGTGCCGGTCTCTCCCAGCAGCAGGACGTTGCTCTTCGTGTCGGCGATCTTGCGCACGTCGCTAATGATGCTTTTAAGGGCTGCGCTGTCGCCGATGACGCTGCTGAAATCGTAGGACCTGGCGATCTCGCGCTTCAGCAGGATGTTCTCAGCCTGCAGGTTCTTCTGCTTCAGGGCGTTGCGCACCACCTGCTTGATCTCTTCGTGGATGATGGGTTTCATGATGTAGTCGTAGGCGCCGGCCCGCAGCGCCTTCACGGCAGTGTCGAGCGAGGCGTAGGCCGTCACGACGATTACCATCTGGTCCGGCGTCTGCTCCCGCACCCGCCCCAACATCTCAATGCCGTCCATGCCCGGCAGGATGATGTCCGTGATGATCACGTCATAGTCCCCGGCATCCACGAGTTGGAGCGCCTTTTCAGCGGACTCGGCCGTGTCCACGGCCATGCCCTCTTTCGTAAAGATCCGCTTGATCGACTCCCGCAGCGTCTCTTCGTCTTCGACGATCAGTAAGTTTCTGGACATGCATACCTCTTTCCTGCAGCATCGCGCGGCCCTTGACCGCAATCGAAAATGATAAATCCCAAATCCGACGCTTCAACCTAACCCGGACAAGCGGAAACTATAAAATCTGAACCTTTGATGCGGATGAGGGCGGTTACCTACCTGTGAAAAATCAGGATCTTTCATAACTCAATCAGTGCAAATCAGTGTCAAAGAAATTCTCTCTTCCCATAAAGCAACCTGTTTGTTTATCCGTGTCAATCCGTGTCCAAATGCCGTTTCTCGGTTCACTGGTAAACTCGCCTTCACCCCGCCGGCATCCTGATGACGAACCGGGTCCCCCCGTCGGAACCCGGTTCGATATCGATCGTGCCGCCGTGGTCCTTGATGATGCTGTAACAGATGGAAAGGCCCAGGCCCGTTCCCCGGTTCGGTCCCTTGGTCGAGAAAAAAGGGTCGAAGATCTTGTCGCGCGCGTCCGGAGCGATGCCCTGCCCCGTGTCCGAGAAGACCATCTCCACCTGGCCGTCCACCTGCCTCACCGAGATGGACAAGCGGCCGCCGTCGGGCATGGCGTCCCGGGCGTTCAGCACAATGTTCAGAAAGACCTGCTGCATCTGGTCCGGATCGATGGTGAGCTGCGGTATGTTCCGGACATCCGTCACGATCTCGATCTTCCGGAAATTCCGGTCATAGCGCACAAGGTCCAGCGTGTTCTCCAGGATGTCCTGCAGGCTCGTCGGTACCCGCTGCCGTTCGTAGATGCGGGCGAAATCGCCGAGATTCCGCACGATGCGGGCGATGCGGGCGACCTGCTGATTGATCGTTGTGAGAGAGGACTTCAGAAAGACCGACCCCTTCTCCTGCTGCAGTTCCTGCACCAAGGATGAGATGGATGCCAGGGGATTCCCGATCTCATGGGACACTCCGGCTGCCAGCCTGCCGATGCTTGCGTGCTTGGTGGCGCGGAACAGCTCTTCCTCGATCTTCTTCTTCTCCGTGACGTCCTCGAAGACGAGCACATAGCCCTTCCGCGCGCCTGTCAGGCTGCTGATGTATCCCTTCAGCAGCAGCGGCGGGTCGAACTGACGTTTGCAGGTGACCTCTCCCTCGCGGAAACCGGGACTGAAGACCTGGGGATCCATGCAGGTAAAGAGCCGGCTCGCCCCGCTCCGCAGCGCATCGGCCTTTTCTACGCCTGTGATCAGCTCCATGGCCATGTTCCAGGAACTGACGCGGAGGGAATCATCAAAAGTGGCCACACCCAAGGGGATGCTCTCGATGATGTTTTCGCTGAACTCCTTCAGCAATGCGAGCTGCCGGTTCGCCTCGGCCAGGTCCTGGCGGGACAGCCGCAGGTTCGTGGAGATGCGGCGCACCGACTCCGAGAGCCGGGCCTGCTCGCCCGGGGAGAGCACGCCCTTCTCCTGAAAGACCAGACTGCTGATCGACGTCCCGAGAGCGCCGGACAGAATGCGCTCGGCCTCATCGCGCAGCAGGCCCAGGTGGTCGCCGGCAACGGTCGCGCGCGTCAGCCCGTGCTTTGCCAGATATCCGCCGACAGCCTCCCGCGCCTCGGAGGGGCCCAGATACTGCCCCAGCAGGCCTTCGATCTCTGCAACGCTCCGGGGCCGCCGCTGCGGCTCGAAGTGCGCCGGCGAGAGGGAGTCGACAAAGATGATTGCCTGGCGTGTTTCCGTTTCGGACTGCCGCGTGAAGAGCGAAATGCCGACAAAGAACAGCAGGTTCAGGAACATTCCCCAGAAGAGCGAATGGCTCCACCGGTCAAGGCCTTCGAGGCCGAAGAGGGCTGTGGGATTCAGCAGCGTGGAGCTGAAAACGGCATCGAGCATGCCGCCCTTATGGATGATCCCCGCCCGCATGAGCGCCGGGATCAGCAGCGTATAGATCCAGACGGCGAAGCCCGCGACGATGCCCGCAATGGCGCCCTTGCTGTTCCCGCCTTTCCAGAACAGGCCGAGCAGCAGCGAGGGCGCGAAGATGGTCACGGCCTCGAAGGACTTGAGCCCCATGTCCACCAGGCTGTAAAAATCGCCGATATACACGGCAAAGACGTAGCCCAGGAACACGCAGCCGATGATCAGCAGCCGCTTCGTGTTCAGGATCACGGCGTGAAAGCCCTTCATGCCCTTCATGCCCCAGAGGGCCGGCATGACAAAGCTGTTCATCATCATGGTGCTGAGCGCCAGGGACTCGACGATCACCATGGCCGTGGCCGCAGAGAACCCGCCGATAAAAGCGATAAGCGCCAGGATCGGGTACCCTTCGGTCAGCGGGATCGTCAGTACGAAGTAATCAGCGCTTTCTTTCACACCTCCCAGCAGCAGGCCGCCGTAGGCGATGGGCAGCACGAAAATATTAATAAGGAAAAGATACAGGGGGAAGAGCCACATGGCCTTCCTGATGTGCTTGGAGGAATAATTCTCCACCACGGCAACATGGAACTGGCGCGGCAGGAACAGGATGGCCATCATAGACAGGAAGGTGAGCGACGTCCATTCCAGAAAGCTGACTGCCGACCCTTCGCCCAGCTGCATGACGGAGTCAGGCACGCGGGACGAGGCGGCCAGCCGGTTCCAGATATCGCTGAACCCGTCGAAGAGACCGTAGGTGACGAAGAATCCCACGAGCAGAAAGGCCAGGAGCTTGATGGCCGACTCAAAGGCAACAGCGAAGACCAGCCCACCGTGGCGTTCCGATGCATCGAGCCGCCGCGCGCCGAAGATCACGGCAAAGACGCCGAGCATCAACGAGATGATCCAGCCGGCAACGTGGCCCCCTTCAGGCCTCCCGGACAGGATCGAAAAGGTGGTCATGATCGCCTTGAGCTGCAGGCCCAGGTAGGGCGTGATGCCGATCACGGCCACCAGCGTGACGAGGGCGGAAAGCGGCAGGGATTTCCCGTACCGGGCGGCGATGAAGTCCGAGATCGTGGTGATCCGGTTTTCCCGGGAGAGGTATACGATCTTCCGCAGCACGACCCACCACAGGGCGGCCATGAGCGTAGGACCAATGTAGATAGTGAGAAAGCTCAGGCCCGAGCTGGCCGCCTTGCCCACGCTGCCGTAAAAGGTCCAGGAGGTGCAATAGACGGCCAGGGACAGGGCATAAACATAGGGATTCGCCGCCAAGCTCCTGCCCTGAGACTCCTTCCGCTCAGCGATATAGGCCACCGAGAACAGCAGGAGAAGATAGGCGAATATGATGACCAGCAGGATCCAGCTCGAGAACACTTACCGATCTCCCTCTTCTTTTTCCGAAAGAGTGACGAAGACCCGGATCAGCGTGATGAACAGAAGCCAGACGATAAACAGGTAGGGTATGATGCTCTTTTTAAAGATGCTGATGAGCGGCCAGTTGAACAGCCCAACGCCAAGCAGAAAGAGAAAAAGCGAGATGTCACGCCGCATGGCACTGAGCCCCCTGAAAAAAATACAGCCTCGAAGCCGGCCGCTCTTTCTGTGTCGGCTGCGCTGCAATTCAGAAAAACGTGTAGTATAGTAACACGTTGCTCTGAAAATTTCCACAGGAGAAAAGCCTTATGCAACCGGTAGTTCCGGCCTCGGAATGCAGAATACCGGCTGCGCTGCCCGGACAGTTACCGTTCGGAACATGGCCTGAAGATATCGACGACATTTTTTTGCGGGGCCAAGCTTCAGGCCAACGAAAACAAACCCAAAACCTTTGAACCTAAAAACGGCAGTAGAACCATGGATGAACACGGTTAAAGACTGAAAAAAAGGGATTTTATCTTTCTGATGATTAACCAGTTAGTTGACTCGTGCATTTGGTTCAAGTTTTTAAAAATTCGCGTCTATTCGCGTTTACCCCGTTAGAAGCTTCTTATTTCTAACGGGGTGAATCCGCGCTTACTAAGATGGTCATTAGTAGAGCCTCATAGAAAATAATCCGTCATTCCGGGCTTGACCCGGAATCCAGAGTTTTGGCATTGTTTCTGGGTTCCCGCTTTCGCGGGAATGACGAACTATGTGGCATTACTACCGCATGTCTTAGTAAATGCTTTTCCCAGGTTGAACCGCTAAGGCGCGCCCCTCACACCACCCTGTTCCCACCCTGCTTCTTCGCCTCGGCCAGCGCTTTCCAGCCTCGCTGGATGAGCGCCTCTTCCTCGGCGTTCACATCACCCTCAGGCCCCAGGGATGCGGTGCCGATGCTGACAGCTACGTTGATGCCCTCGGGCCTCAATGCTTCGATGCGCGACCGCAGCCGCTCCGCCACCATCCTGCCGTCGGTGTTCTTTGCTTCGGAAAGAAGGATCGCGAATTCATCGCCCCCGTAGCGGGAAAGAATGTCCGTTTCCCTGCAGAGACGGTGCAGCTCCGCCGCGATCTCTTTCAGCACCATATCGCCCACCACATGACCGTGCTGTTCGTTCACTTCCCGGAATCGGTCGACGCCGACCATAAGGAGGCTGAGCTGATACCCGTGATGCCATGCGCCCTTGATCACGTCCCGGACGATCATGATAAAATATTTCCGGTGATAGAGCCTTGTGAGGCCGTCAGTCATGGACTCGCCGTAGCGCCGCGCATTCCGGATCGCAACGGCAATGCTCATGGCGAACGCTTCGAAGGCCTCAATGTCCCCTTCCTGGAATCCGCTGCCGTCAGGCCGCGGGCCCACTGCCAAAGCGCCGAGAAGCTCGTCCTTATACAGCAACGGAATTGCGAGCCTGAGACCCGCATCGGCCATGGTCCTGGAGGCGGCCGCCGCGTCACGGCCCGCAAAGAGGCGCAATCCTGTATAGGGGGCAAAAGCGCGGCCTGTCCGGGTCACGTGCTGCATGATGAGCGCGGCCTGGGCCATGACTTGGTCAGCGATGCCTTTCCGACGCTTGGCGCCCCGCACGCGGACCGCGCCTTGGCGGTCGCGCAGGATGAGCCAGGCGCACTCAACACCCAGGACGCTCTTCAGGATATCACCGATATACTGCACCAGGCCTTCGTAATCGGGGATGGTCACGAGATCATGGGCGGCGTCGGTGAGGCGAAGACGTTCGTCAGACCGGTCCTTCAGGACCAGTTGGTCCACGCTGGTGCTCAGTTTCGACCAGAGGGGGGTAACGAAGAGCAGCACGCCCATGATGCTGAACGTGATGACCGTGGCGCCCTGCATGCCGAGAAAAGGCTCCACAAAGGTGAGCAGCCAGAGATGCAGTGCTGCGAGCGCTGATGAAAGGATAAGAATGCTGATGCCTCGGGACAGGATTTCCCGTAAATCGAAGACCATACCGCCCCTCCTTCGGCGCGAAGGTGATAACCGCGGGCTGCCGCGAACTATTGGAAGCATGCCCGTTTCAACCTGAAAAGAGCACTTGGACGCAGATAAGATCTGAAACAGCGGATAAAGACAGAAAAAAATCTCTTTTGATACAGAAAACGAATCCTCTTTGGGGTGAAGGTTCTTTCTGCCTGAATTCCGGAGTGAGCGAATTCCCCGTCCCACCTCAGCGGGACTGCAGGGAGCTTCAATTCCTGGTTTTATCTCCAAAAATCTGCGTTTACCCCGTTAGAAGATTTTTATTTCTAACGGGGTGAATCTACGTCCAACTGCCGCTTTTAGGTTCAACAGTACCGTGCATTCCGTGCATTGTCAAGGGAGGGAAAATGCTGTTGGAGGAGAAAAGGTCGGTGAAGAACAGGAAGATATGTTATTTCTCATCAGAACTTGAGTTGTTCGCGCGAATGTTCAGCACGCTTAGAGCCACAATCTTTTGAAGCCGCAAGTACGCTCCGACGTGAGACGGCGGACAGCGACAGCTCAAACGGGCTTTATAACATCATGGCCTTCGGCCAAACAGCAAATTTGCAATTTGAAATTTCCAATTTTCAATTGCGGCCGGATGCCGCGCTGTGTAGTAAGCTACAGCAGGCCCTGGAGGTCCTTTTTTATAGTATCCTCGCCGCCTGGTCCTGTGATCCGGCGGCGCACAACGCCCTCCTTGTCCAGCAGAACAAGATAGGGGATCGTGCGCACCATGTACTGCTCGGAGATATCGTCATTCCCCTTCAGGATCGGGTAGGTGATGCCATACTCCTGCCGGAAGGACTTGACGTAGTCCCAGTCGCCGTGATCAAGGGAAATGCCCAGCAGCACCAGCCCCTTGGCGCTATACTCTTTGTGCAGCTGCTCCATGGCTGGAATAGAAGAGCGGCAGGGAGGGCACCAGGTGGCCCAGAAATCCAGAAGCACTACCCGTCCCCGGAAGTCCGTGAGGTTCACGGTCTTTCCATTCAGGTCCTGCAACGCAAAATTCGTCGATAGGACCTTTTCGGAACTGTCCCCCCTGTCTGTGCAACCGGACAGAGCGAAGACGGCAATGAGAGCGGCGACCACTGTTGTTCTGAACATTCCTGGAATCTCCTGATGGCTGGAGAAATACAGCCGGCCGGCGCGCTTACTTTCTCGCGCCGCGCCGGCATAGGGTATCGTATCCGCAAATGAAGCGTTAGTGTGGATTGTGCTGCTCGCGCAGGCAGGTCCGCTATTGCAGGAGCGAATCGATCTTGCTCTTGAGCTGCGCCTTGGGAACGGCACCCACGACCTGGTCCACTGTCTGGCCGTTCTTGAAGAACATCAGGGTCGGAATGCCCATGATGCGATACTTGCCGGCAATATCGGGGTTCTCATCGGTGTTCAGCTTCAAGACCTTGAGCTTGCCGGTGTATTCCTTCGCGAGCTCGTCCACGATCGGCGCCACCATGCGGCAGGGTCCGCACCAGACGGCCCAGAAATCGATAAGCACCAGGCCCTGCGCCTTCAATACTTCCTGTTCCCACGTTGCACTAGTCACCGCGTCAGCCATTCCACCCTCCTGAACATTCGATATCGATCAACCTGGCCCGGACACGCCGGGATTAACAAATGGGCACTGGTAAACTGCTTCATGGGCTGCAGGAAAACCCGGCGCCGGAACATTATTTCCCGTCTGAAAGTACCGGCGGCACCATCTGCATTTTGATCGCGCCTTCCGAACAGACCCGGATGCAGGCACCGCAGTCCACACACTCGATGGTGATTTCTGCGCGTCCCTTCTCGATCCTGATCGCATCGGTGGGACAGACATCAATGCAGGTTTCGCAGCCTGTGCATCTTTCTGTAATAAAATACTGCATAAAACAAGAGTTTTGTATTATAGTATTCACCACCTCTATTGTCAATGCTTTTTACTTAGGCCACAGTTCTCCTGAAGATTTGTCAGGTTGCGCGACGGCTTATGACATCACGGCCTTCGGATCTGCGACACATTTTCAATTTGATATTTCCAATTTTCAATTGCGGCTCGAGGCCGCGTTATGGCATAATCAGCCCACATGGAAACGATCATCATTCCCTACGGCTCCGAAGGAGGGATGCACCGGAAGAGCCTGTACAGCCGCATCATCGCTGAGCGAGCTGCGCCTCCGTTCCTCTTCCAGGACGTGCTCATGATCGTGCCTTCGGCACGGCTGCGCCGGACCTATGGCAGGCTTTTCCTCGAACGTGCGCGGGACATACTCGGCACGAGCGCCATTGTCCAGCCCGAGATCCAGACCGTTCACGGATTCCTGCAGGACCTCGCAGCGCAGCGCCAGGAACGCCGCCTCATCGACGAGAACAGCAGGCTCGTCCTGATTGAAGGCATCGTCAAGGAATGCATCGCTGGAAACGGGGCATTCGGAACAGAGCCCGACATCATCGCTCCCGCGCTCTCCTCCTCCGTGGCGAACATGATCGACGAGCTCTCCAGTGCCGGCGTGGGACCCGACCGGCTCGTCGCCGCAGTCGGGCAGAGCGATTTCGGCGATAAGGCACAGGTCATCCTCCTGGTCCGCGTATTCGAGCGCTATGTACGGACGATGGAAGAGAAAGGCCTCATGGATCCGGCGGGTTTTCTTTCCTTTCTGGCAGAGCACTTCGACCCCTCCTGGCTGGACGCCTACAGTCGCATCATTATCGACGGCATCCATAACGCGAACGATATGCAGGCCCAGGCTCTCCGGAAAATTTCGGCGACGGGCAAGTGCACGTTCCTGATCGAAGCACCGTCACCGGAGCTCGTCCGGAACGCAGGAGAGTACCATCCCCTCACGCTGACCCGTGAATTGCTGGGAATGCTGGGCCTTTCTGCAAAAACGACCGCAGGGGAGCCGGACAGCGACGGCCTCTTTCTGGGCCAGGCGCTGTTCTCGAACATGACCTTTGCCGAGGCCGCAAGCACGGCCCCGCCGGCAGCGTCCTTCACCAGGGACATCCGCCTCCTTTCGGCTGTCAGCATGCGCGAGGAAGTGACGCTCATCGCCGGTGACGTGAAAGGATTGCTGCAACAGGGCACTCGCCCTGACGCGGTCCTCGTGGCATTCCCCTCTCTTGACGACTACGGCCAGCTTGCCGAGGAGATTTTCAGGGACCACGGCATTCCCTACAACCGGGCTTTGGGACGGCAGCTCAGCACGTCGCCTGTTGCGACGGCCCAGGTCTCGCTGCTCAAGACCGCGCAGGATGACTTCTCGGGCCCCTCGGTCCTGCGGATCCTGGGCTCGCCCTTCCTCAAATTCGGCGATGATCACGCACTTGCTCCCGCCCTTGACCGGCTGCTGCGCTATCACCGCATCATGGGGGGAAAGGAACAACTGCTGTCCGCAGCCCTACGCCGGTCCGTTGAAGGCAACGGCAAGGATATAGTGAGCGGCCCGCTCAGGGACCTCTTCGCTGCCCTCGTACCTTTTGAGACGAAAGAGCCTGCGCCGCTTTCCCTCTGGATGGACCGGCTCGCGGACCTTGTTTCCTGGTCGAAGATGGCCGAACGCGTTGCATTGATCAAGGGCCCCCTGAACGTGAACCTCCAGGCCTATCGCAAGCTCATGGAGACCATGGCATCGCTCAGCCACGCGGGAAAACAATTCCCTGAATACCGCTACACCTTCAACGAATGGTTCTTTCTGCTGAAGAAGACCTTCATGCACTCGCGGTTCCAGGTGCCGCCCGAGGACGAAGGCGGTGTCCAGATCCTCGGCATCGAGGAAAGCGCGGGCCGTGCCTGGGACGAGGTCTTTCTCGGCGGGCTCGTGGACGGCAAATTTCCGCAGCGTCTGCCCCAGAACATCTTTCTGCCTGAAGCCACGCTGGAGCAGCTTGGCGTGCGGACCCTGGAGAAAGCTCGCCTGAATGCCGCCTCCCATTTCTACCGCCTCCTGCTTTCCGCTCAGCGCGTGACCCTTACCTGGCCGGAACATCAGGGAGATAAACCCGTGATCCCCTCGCCCTTTCTTGAAGAGCTCAAACCGCTCAGGATCGCGGGGCTCCTGAACAGGAATGTGGAAAAGACCTCGGGCATCCAGTTCGACCTCACGGTGAAGAAGAGCAGAAGCATCTCCGAGCTTGCCAAGTCCATCAGCCTGGCAGGGCGGACCAATGGCTTGTCAACAGTGCTGGAAGCGGATA